>Ga0315287_10000728_pt1 | contig 29343 bp, 31 predicted proteins | sample YL17G11_0_MG_FD_205037 | JGI IMG/M metagenome (GOLD analysis project Ga0315287, IMG submission 205037) | Sediment microbial communities from Yellowstone Lake, YNP, Wyoming, USA - YL17G11_0 | ecosystem: Environmental > Aquatic > Freshwater > Lake > Sediment | place: USA: Wyoming | collected...
CGTCGAGTGCTGCGGCAGGCCTTTCGGGATCGCCCGCCACTGGCAGCCCGTCGACAGGATATACTTGAGACCGTTCACCACCTCACGCAGGTTCACCGTGCGCTTGTCGCCGCCGCGCCTGCCAAGAGGATCAAGGGTTCGACCAGATTCCGCTCGCTGTCCGTCAGGTCGCTGGGATAGCGCAACCAGCTTTGATCATAGCGCCCGCGATTTTCGCTCGTCGCCATTGGCGGCTCCTGTGAATGAGACACCACCCCTCAATCACAAATGATTCACCTGATTCAAGAACTCACCGGAAAGGCTCTCATATTTTTGCCCAGTCATAGCCTACCCGCGGCGTGACTGGTGTACCTGCCTCGGCAAGGCGAATGACAGGTGCCAGGGTTTCGCCCAGGGTCATGCCGGCGTGCGGCTTCATGAGTTCGTCGCAGGCATGAATGGCGCCCGGCACCGTTACCGCAGGAATGCTGCGAGAGGCTATCTGTGTAAGTCCTGATTGTTTGAGCAAGTCAGATGTTGCCGCCTTTGCCGGGCGGCCAGACCCGTTGAGACCCATGATGCTGCCATCGGGTTTTCCCACAAGCGCAAAACAATCTCCGCCGATCCCCGTCATGTGGGGCTCGGTGATGCAGACAATGGCGCAGGCCGTGATGGCCGCATCGACTGCATTGTCTCCGACTCTTTGATGGCAGCAAGGGTGGCCAGCGGCGAGGCGGCTGCCGTCATGCCACTGGTGCCGACGGTCATGGATCTTCTGATCGCATCAAAACTTCTCTTATTTCACTGCCCGCCTTAAATTATCCCAGGAATGTCGCAAGCAGCGTGGCAATCTCGTGATAGCTATTGCAAGAAAGCCAGCCTGACGTCTTGCTGAAAATTGGCGCTCGCGCCAATAGCCCGTGGACTTTCAGGGCGAAGTGTGTAGTTTCCCATCATGAATTTTAGTTTCTCAACAGTAAGGATGAGCTGACCATGACAACGGTAAAGAGTGATATCGAAATCGCTCGCGAAGCAAAGATGAAGCCGATCATGGAGATTGGCAAAACTCTCGGCATTCCTGAAAAAGACCTGATCCCCTATGGCCACACTAAGGCCAAGGTGCATCTTGATTACATCAACCGCCTCGCCTCGAAGAAGGACGGCAAGCTGATCCTGGTCACTGCCATCAACCCGACACCGGCCGGCGAAGGCAAAACAACGACGACGGTTGGCCTCGGCGATGGCCTCAACCGCATTGGCAAGAAGGCCATGGTGTGCCTGCGTGAGCCCTCGCTTGGGCCCTGCTTTGGCATGAAGGGTGGTGCAGCAGGCGGCGGTTATGCGCAAATAGTTCCCATGGAAGATATTAACTTGCATTTTACCGGCGATTTCCATGCCATCACATCGGCCCACAATCTGCTGTCGGCCATGATAGACAACCATATTTATTGGGGCAACGAACTCGGCATAGATACCCGCCGGGTTGCTTGGCGCCGTGTGATGGACATGAATGACCGGGCACTCCGCGAGATCGTCTGTTCGCTGGGCGGCGTTGCCAATGGCTATCCCCGCGAGGCGGGCTTTGACATTACGGTGGCTTCCGAGATCATGGCGATCCTGTGCCTCTCAACCTCCATTGAGGATCTGGAACGCCGCATCGGGCAGATCGTCGTGGCCTCCAAGCGCGATAGGGGCCAGATCCTGGCCAAGGACCTCAAAGCGCCGGGCGCCATGACCGTGCTGCTCAAGGATGCACTGATGCCCAACCTGGTGCAAACCCTTGAAAACAATCCTGCCTTTGTGCATGGCGGGCCATTCGCCAACATCGCGCATGGCTGCAATTCCGTGATGGCCACCAAGGCGGGCCTCAAGTTGGCCGACTATGTGGTGACCGAAGCAGGCTTTGGTGCTGACCTCGGGGCTGAAAAATTCTTTGATATCAAGTGTCGCAAGGCCGATCTCACCCCGGCGGCCACGGTGATCGTGGCCACTATTCGTGCCCTCAAGATGCATGGTGGCGTGGCCAAGGAAGACCTCAAGAAGGAAAGCGTCGAGTCGCTCAAGAAGGGTCTCGTCAATCTTGGCCGCCATATCGAGAACATGAAGAAGTTCGGCGTGCCAATTGCGGTTGCGGTCAACCACTTCGTCACAGACACGGAAGCGGAAGTCAACGCCATTGTTGCCTTCTGCAAGGAACATGGCGTGGAAGCCTTCAAGTGCACCCACTGGGCCGAGGGCGGCAAGGGAACGGAAGCCCTGGCAAAGCATGTGGCCGAGCTTGCCGACCGCAGTTCCGTGCAGTTCAAGCCCATCTATGGGGATGCCATGCCCCTGTGGGACAAGATCAAGACCATTGCCCGGGAAATCTACCGTGCCGATGACATCGTGGCCGACAAGTCGGTGCGTGACCAGCTCAAGGGCTATGAAGCGCAAGGCTATGGCAAATTCCCCATCTGCATGGCCAAGACCCAGTATTCCTTCTCGACCGACCCCAACCTCAAGGGGGCCCCGACGAATCACGTGGTTCCCATCCGGGAAGTGCGTCTTTCAGCTGGTGCGGAGTTCATTGTGGTGGTCTGCGGCGACATCATGACCATGCCAGGTCTGCCAAAAGTGCCGTCGGCAGAGGTCATCGGGCTCGACGCCAAGGGACAGATCACCGGGCTGTTTTAAGCCCGGCCTGAGACGTCAATACATCCATGTCCAGCGCAAGGAGTTGGCCTCTTTGCGCCCTATTTTATGCCTCGGCCACGGGTTCGAATGGCGCTCAATCAGGGTTGCCAGCAGTGACAATATGTCAATGCCCGGGTTTGCCAATATGCCCACCGTAGAAATTACCGGCGCGTCGTTGCTCAGCCTGCCGCACACGCTGCAATTTATTGCAACTCGTGCCAGCGAAAGCTCGGTTGGTGCGCCTTTTTTGTGCAAGAAAGCCGGGTTTTGGCTAATTCTTCGGCACTGCAGCAGCAAAAATGAATAGTGTTACGGAATTATAACCAATTGATTTATATGGACGAAATACAGACATGCAAAATTTGCAATACTTGTTTTGCTGCAACGCACTATATTGCAGTTGTTAGAGCAACCCACGTCAAGTCAATCCAAAGGGGAATGACCATGTTTGATTTTGTAAAAACCAAATACACGCGCTGGCAGCGGTATAGCCGCACCATTTCGGAACTCGAGGGCCTCAGCAGCCGCGAACTCGCCGATTTGGGAATAGCCCGCAGTGACATCCGCCGGTTGGCGCGCGAAGCGACACGGTAAAATAGGAGGCATCGTATGCCACTCAGCAGATTCTTTAGTCGCCGACGCCGTTTGCAAGCCTACCGTCGGGCCAAGCGCGAACTTGAAATGATTTCAGATCGCGACCTCGCCGACATGGGGATCAAGCGGTACCAGCTTGAAATTACACCGCCACGTTAAAGCGCCGGGCAATCGCTGTGTGGAAATTCTAAAGCCCGCCCTGCCCCTTAGGCAGGGCGGGTTTTTGTTTTTTCAAGAAATCAGCAAATTGCGGCGATCCGACCAATGATGCTGGTTGCGAGTCCTTTTCAGCTGTGTTACCGAGACGCCGCGGTGGGGCTCAAGTTCTGTTCCGTATCCTTTGTTTTGTTTCGGAAGAGATATCTTGGCAGCAGCAGATCAACCAATTTCGGGTGTTCCAGGCAGATACGCTGCAGCTCTTTTCGAGCTGGCGGCTGAAGCGCAATTCGTCGACCAGGTTGCAAGCGACCTTACCTCCTTCCAAAATATGCTGAAAAGTTCCGCTGACCTTCAGCGCCTGCTCAAGTCTCCCGTATTTTCCGCCGAAGACCAAATGCAAGCCCTGGAGGCCCTGTGCGACAAGGCTAACCTTGCCGGCCTTGCCCTCAACTTCATCAAGCTAGTTGCCAGGAACCGCAGGCTTCCCGCACTGTCGGATGCAATCACGGCGTTCAACGCGCTGGTTGCCGAATCGAAGGGCGAAATTGCAGCGGAAGTGACATCGGCTGAAAAACTCTCCGACAAGCATACCAAAGACCTCAAGGCCGCGCTCAAATCTTCCATGGGGCGCGACGTGCAATTATCCGCCAAAGTGGATTCGTCCATCCTTGGCGGCCTCATCGTTAAAGTGGGTTCCAAGATGATGGACAACTCGCTGAAAACAAAACTCCAAAACCTTAAAGTTGCCATGAAGGGGACCGGCTGATGGATATTCGCGCCGCTGAGATTTCGACAATTCTAAAGAAGCAGATCAAGGATTTCGGCAATGATGCCGAAGTATCTGAAATCGGCCAGGTATTGTCGGTCGGCGACGGTATTGCGCGCGTCTACGGCCTCGACAATGTGCAGGCCGGTGAAATGGTGGAATTCCCGGGTGGCGTGCGCGGCATGGCGCTGAACCTTGAAACCGACAACGTGGGCGTTGTTATTTTCGGAAATGACCGCGACATCAAGGAAGGCGACACCGTCAAGCGGACCGGTGCCATCGTGGAAGTTCCCATCGGCAAGGAATTGCTCGGCCGCGTGGTTGACGCGCTCGGCAACCCCATTGACGGCAAGGGTCCCATCAAGTCCAAGCTGCGCTCGCGCGTTGACGTGAAGGCGCCGGGCATTATTCCGCGCAAATCCGTGCATGAGCCCATGTCGACCGGCCTCAAGGCCGTTGATGCTCTCATTCCGGTTGGCCGCGGCCAGCGCGAACTTATCATCGGTGACCGCCAGACTGGCAAGACCGCTATCATCCTCGATGCGATCCTCAACCAGAAGGCCATTCACCAGTCTGGCCCAGAAAAGGAAAAGCTCTATTGCGTTTACGTGGCTTGCGGCCAGAAGCGCTCGACGGTGGCACAGTTCGTGAAGATCCTGGAAGACGCCGGTGCGATGGAATATTCCATCGTGGTTGCCGCGACGGCTTCTGAATCAGCTCCCATGCAGTATCTTGCTCCCTTCACTGGCTGTACCATGGGTGAATATTTCCGCGACAACGGCATGCATGCCCTGATCGCCTATGACGATCTGTCGAAGCAGGCCGTGGCCTACCGCCAGATGTCGCTGCTGCTGCGCCGTCCACCAGGCCGCGAAGCCTATCCAGGCGACGTGTTCTACCTGCATTCCCGTCTGCTTGAGCGTTCCGCCAAGCTCAACGATGCACTGGGCGCGGGCTCGCTCACCGCACTTCCCGTGATTGAAACCCAGGCCAACGACGTGTCGGCTTATATCCCGACTAACGTGATCTCGATCACTGACGGCCAGATCTTCCTGGAAACCGATCTGTTCTACCAGGGCATCCGGCCTGCCGTGAATGTTGGTCTCTCGGTGTCGCGCGTGGGCTCTGCTGCCCAGATCAAGGCGATGAAGCAAGTAGCCGGAAAGATCAAGGGCGAGCTGGCCCAGTACCGCGAAATGGCGGCCTTTGCCCAATTCGGTTCCGATCTTGATGCTGCCACACAGCGCTTGCTGAACCGCGGTGCCCGCCTCACCGAACTCCTGAAGCAGCCCCAGTTCTCGCCGCTCAAGACCGAGGAACAAGTAGTCGCCATCTATGCCGGCGTGAACGGTTATCTCGACAGCTTGCCGGTTAATAAGGTGCGTGAATTTGAAGAGGGACTGTTGCGCATGTTCCGCGACAAGCACATGGACATCCTCGATGCCATCCGCACCGAGAAGCAGATCTCTGATGCGGTGGGCGTACAGCTCAAGTCCGCAGTGGACGGTTTTGCCAAGAGCTTTGCATAAGGGGCGTCGATGGCCAGTCTCAAAGACCTTCGCAACCGCATCGCCTCGGTTAAGGCGACCCGCAAAATCACCAAGGCCATGCAGATGGTGGCGGCGGCAAAATTGCGGCGCGCCCAAGAAGCAGCCGTCGCCGCACGCCCCTATTCGGAGCGCATGGCGGTTGTGCTTGCTAATCTTGCAAGCGCCGTAGCCGGCAAGGATGGCGCTCCTGCCCTTCTCTCCGGCACCGGCAAGGACCAGGTGCACCTGCTGGTGGTTGCAACCGCCGAACGCGGGTTGTGCGGCGGTTTCAACTCCTCCATCGTCCGCCTTGCACGCGAGCATGCCGACCGGCTGCTGGCCCAGGGCAAGACAGTGAAGATCCTGACCGTCGGCAAGAAGGGCAATGACGCGCTCAAGCGCAACTACGGCAAATATATTGTTGATGCCGTTGATTTCCGCGGGCTCAAACAGCTGGCGTTTTTCAACGCGCAGCCGGTTGGCGCTAAGATTATCGCCATGTTCAATGCCGGTGAATTCGATGTAGCCACGCTCTTCTTTGCCGAATTCAAGTCGGTGATCTCGCAGAAACCGACAGCATTGCAGCTCATTCCTGCCGCAGTGGCAGGCGGCAAGATGCCTGACCTTGGCGGTGCAATCTATGACGCAGAACCCGATGAAGGCGAAATCCTCAGCGAGCTCCTGCCGCGCAATATCTCCATCCAGGTGTTTCGTGGGCTGCTCGAAAATGCGGCCTCCGAACAGGGTGCGCGCATGAGCGCCATGGACAACGCCACCCGCAATGCAGGCGATATGATTAACAAGCTGTCGATTAAGTATAACCGCCAGCGTCAGGCCCAGATTACCAAAGAGCTCATTGAAATCATTTCGGGCGCGGAAGCGCTTTAGGACACGCTAGAGAAGGACGAGAAAACCCATGGCCAAGAAAGCCGCAACTTCCAAATCCTCCGGCCTGGTCGGCCGCATCACCCAGGTGACAGGCGCTGTTATCGACGTTCAGTTCGAAGGCGAGCTGCCGCAAATCCTGAACGCGCTCGAAACCACCAATGGCGGCAACCGCCTAGTGCTCGAAGTCGCCCAACATCTCGGTGAGAAAACCGTGCGCACCATCGCCATGGACTCTTCCGAAGGCCTGGTTCGCGGCCAGGAAGTATTCGACACGGGCTCACCCATCATGATGCCGGTAGGACCTGAAACGCTGGGCCGCATCATGAACGTGATCGGCGAACCGGTGGATGAAGCCGGTCCCATGAAGACCAAGATCAAGCGCGCCATTCACCAGGATGCGCCATCCTTCGTTGAGCAGTCAACGGAAGCTGAAATCCTTGTCACCGGCATCAAGGTTGTTGACCTTCTGGCTCCCTACGCCAAGGGTGGCAAGATCGGCCTGTTCGGCGGTGCCGGTGTAGGCAAGACCGTTCTCATCATGGAACTCATCAACAACGTGGCCAAGGCGCACGGTGGCTACTCGGTGTTTGCAGGCGTTGGCGAGCGGACCCGTGAAGGCAACGACCTCTACCATGAAATGATCGAATCGGGCGTGAACAAGAAGGGCGGCGGCGAAGGTTCCAAGGCAGCGCTTGTGTATGGTCAGATGAATGAGCCGCCAGGTGCGCGTGCACGTGTTGCCCTGTCGGGCCTCACGGTTGCCGAACATTTCCGCGACGAGGGCCAGGACGTGCTGTTCTTTGTGGACAATATATTCCGCTTCACGCAAGCCGGATCCGAAGTGTCGGCACTCCTCGGTCGTATTCCATCCGCCGTGGGCTACCAACCAACTCTTGCCACTGACATGGGCACCATGCAGGAGCGCATCACCACCACGCAGAAGGGGTCGATCACCTCCGTGCAGGCTATTTATGTGCCGGCCGACGACTTGACTGACCCTGCACCGGCAACATCTTTCGCGCATCTAGATGCCACCACCACGCTGTCGCGCTCGATTGCCGAAAAGGGCATTTATCCTGCCGTGGATCCCCTCGACTCGACCTCGCGCATGATGGATGCCCGCATCATTGGTGAAGAGCATTATGAAACGGCCCGCCGCGTGCAGCAGATCCTGCAGCGCTACAAGGCGTTGCAGGACATCATCGCGATCCTCGGCATGGACGAGCTTTCGGAAGACGACAAGACTGCCGTGGCGCGGGCCCGTAAAATCGAGCGCTTCATGTCACAGCCGTTCTTCGTAGCCGAAGTGTTCACTGGCTCGCCTGGCAAGCTCGTGCCGTTGGCTGACACCATCAAGGGCTTCAAAGGCCTGTGCGATGGCGCCTACGACCACCTGCCGGAATCAGCCTTCTACATGGTTGGCACAATTGAAGAGGCTGTCGAAAAAGCCCAGCGGCTTGCCGCAGAAGCAGCGTAAGCTCGATGGCTGGTCTGCACTTTGAAATGGTAAGCCCGGCGCGGCTATTGTTTTCTGGCGAAGTGACAAGCGTCACATTGCCTGGAACCGAAGGCGACATGGGCATTTTTGCTGGCCACGCACCGGTACTATCGACGCTGCGCCCCGGCGTGGTGGTCGTCACTAAGGAAGGTGGCACCACCGACCGCATATTCGTGCGCGGCGGTTTTGCCGAGGTGAATCCACAAGGGTTGACGTTGCTTGCCGAAACAGCCATTCCGCTCGCCGAGCTTGATGCCAGCGCCATCGCCGAGCAGGTCAAGAACGCCGAAGAAGACTTAGGTGATGCTGTGGACGACGAGTCCAGACGCAAGGCCCGGGAAAACCTTGACCATCTGCAGGCACTTCAAAGCGCACTATAGGAAAACCGTATCCGGACGATTGAATGGCCCGCGAGGTGAGCGCCGGCTTTTTACTATCTGAAAGCTTTGCTTTCTCCCCTCGAGGGCGAAGGTGACGCAATGCGTGGGATGAGCAGGCTGTTTCAGGATAGAGTGACCATGCTGGCCCATACTCCTTTCCTTCCGCTTTGCCCGCCTTTCTCCCTCAAGGGGAGAGGGCAGGATAAGCTTTTTTGATGTCCTTTAAATTCCCTGTTACGGCAGCAAGCTCGAAACACTTTATTTTCATTTGCAGCGCCAACAATTTGCGCAGCCCGACGGCTGAGCAAGTATTTTCCATGTGGCCGATTATTGAAACGGATTCAATGGCATTTAATGAATCTCCGGACCAGTTGCCTTCAACCGAACAGATTGGATGGGCAGACATCGTATTCGTGATGGAGGACGCGCATCGCATTAAGCTTTCTGCGAAGTATCGAAAGTACCTGAACGGCAAACGTTTCATCTGCCTCGATACACCTGACAAATATGAATTCATGGGTGCATAACTGGTATGACTGCTGGCAAAGCGGGTGCCGGGTTTTCTTTGATGGAACCGAGTCTTGCACTTCAGGAAACAAAAAAGCCCGCGATCAACGCGCGAGCTCTTCCACTCTTGGTTTGGCAGGAGGCGATGACTAATCGCCCATGCGCACGGGGCGGCGGTCGCTCTTGGCACCGCTGATTTCCTGCATCCAGCTAGGTTTTCCGGAAGCTGCAGCATTGCCATTGCGCTTTGGTGCACCAGAGCCACCGTTTGGACGGCCGGTTCCTGCATTGCGTGGGCGCTCGCCTGAAGGCTTGCTGCCCTTGGCCATGGGGTTCCACTGACGCTTCTGGCCCTGGGGTTGCGATGGCCTGCCGTTGGGACGGCGTGCTTCGGTTTCCGCAGCAGCAAGAGTTGCCTTGCCAAGCGCATGCTGAACCACCGGAATGCTCTGGCGGATCGTGCGTTCAATGTCCTTCAACAGGGAACGCTCATCACCGGCACAGAAGGCGATGGCCACGCCCTCGGCACCCGCGCGCGCGGTGCGGCCGATACGGTGAACATAGGACTCAGGCACATGCGGCAGGTCAAAGTTGATGACGTGGCTTACACCGTCGACGTCGATGCCGCGGGCGGCAATGTCGGTTGCCACAAGTGCGAGGATCTTGCCCGCCTTGAATCCAGCAAGCGCCTTTTCACGGTTAACCTGTGACTTGTTGCCGTGGATTGCCGTGGCTGTATACCCTGCTGCGAACAGGCCCTTGGTAATCTTGTCAGCGCCATGCTTGGTGCGGCTGAACACCAGAGTGCGGGTCATATTGTTGTCTTTGAGGATCTCAACCAGTAGCTTCAGCTTGTTGGCTTGGTCGACATGGATGACGCTCTGGTTGACGCGCTCTACCGTGGTGGCCACGGGGGCTACTTCAACCCGCACGGGGTTGGTCAAAAGACCTGCCGCGAGATTGGAAATTTCTTTTGGCATGGTGGCCGAGAAGAATAGGTTCTGGCGTACCTTGGGCAGCATAGCAGTGATCTTGCGAATGGCATGGATGAAGCCCAGGTCAAGCATCTGGTCTACTTCGTCGAGCACCAGCACTTCCACATGGGAAAGAGTGAGGGCGCGACGTTCGATCAGGTCAACGAGACGTCCTGGTGTTGCCACCACAACATCAACACCACCACGCAGGATATCAATCTGCTTGCCGATGGACACGCCGCCGAATACCACGGCGCGGGTGACCTTCAGATTGCGGCCATAGGTCTTGAAGCTTTCGCCGATTTGGGACGCAAGCTCGCGGGTGGGAGACAGCACCAGCACCTTGCAGGCATTCTTGGCCACCCGTTCGGTGGAATGAGACAGGCGCTCAAGTATGGGCAGTGCGAAGGCTGCGGTCTTGCCGGTACCGGTCTGGGCAATGCCCAGCAGGTCGCGGCCCTTCATCAGTTCAGGGATGGCGCGGGCTTGGATGGGGGTTGGCTTCTCGTATCCTTCAGCTGCAATGGCTTTCAAAAGTGGAGCGGAAAGGCCAAGTTCGGTAAATGAATTCACTATTTATACTTTCTGTTTCGGACAGATGGGTGGGCAAGCGCAGAACATGTCCGAGGAACATTTCGCGACAATCGCAAAATGCTGCTGGCTCTGTGCTTAAACAGATCCCACGTGAAAGGAGTGTTCGGATTATTCGCCTTCGGTCTGAACAGCAGCCTTAAGGCTACCTCACGTTATTCTTATATGACCGAGGTCGATAGGCCGCATATGCGCGTTGCACCGCAAAATGTCAAGCCTTAAGCGTGGCAATGGCACCAGGCAGTTCTTCCATGCGATGGATAACCTGTAAAACGCCCAATTCTTTCAATGCCTTGGCTTTAGAGACATGATCATGGGCAACACCTGTAAAACCAATGACATGGGTGCCGGCGGCAAGAGCTGCCGTCACGCCAGTCACACTGTCTTCCACCACGAGGCACCTGTCGGGGGCAAAGCCCGCTCGGAAGGCGGCCAATTTGTAAATGTCGGGGGCGGGCTTTCCGTATTTCACGTCCTCGAAGGTGGTGAGCCGATCACCGAAAAAGGGTTCAAGCCCTGTCATGCGCAGCGCCGCAAGCGCTCGGTCGCGCGGTCCGTTGGTGCCAATGCTCCTGGAAAGTTGAAGCTGCTGAAGCACCGGAATGACGCCGGGAACCGTCTTGAGTTCGCGGGCATACAGTTCAAGCATGAGAATATCCTTGCGGGTGCTGAGGTCCTTGGGCAACGGCTTTGCGAACTCCGCTTCCAATTCGGCAATCATGCTTTCGAAGGTAGTGCCTACGAAACGATGGTGCATGTCCTCCTCGGTGATGGCAATGCCGTTTTCGGCCAGCAGCATGATATCCACATGCATGGAGATCCCTTCGCTGTCGAGCAGTACGCCATCGCAGTCGAAGATGATATGGGAGATCAAGTGGCACCCAAGTGCCGAAATGCCTTGATCACCTGTTCATAAACAGGCTTCTTGAACGGCACGATAATGTCAATGATCTCGTCCATGGTGGCCCAGCGCCAGGCATCAAACTCCCGTTTGTGGCCGGCCACTTCAAGTTTTATTTCGCTGTCATCGCCGGTAAAACGCATGGCGAACCACTTCTGGGTCTGGCCGCGATACTTGCCCTTCCAGGACCGGCCGATGAGCTCTTCCGGCAGGTCATAGGCGTACCACTCGGGTGCCTCGGCAATGATCTCGGCGGAGGTCACGGCCGTTTCCTCGGCCAACTCGCGCTTTGCCGCGAGGGCATGGTCCTCGCCTTCGTCGATGCCGCCCTGCGGCATCTGCCACCATTTGCCCACGCCATCATCATTGTGTTTCTGGAACCTGCGGCCAATCCACACGAGGCCGTCGCGGTTGAGTAGCATAACGCCCACGCAGGGGCGATATGCCGTAATCGTCTTGTTATCTGTCATCAGCCAAGCTTGCCCTTGTACATGGCGCTGACTGGAACAAGCAGAATACCCTTGTCCTTTAATTGATCAGACCATGCCTTCACGGCATCAAGGGTTACCTCAAGACCAGACCCTGTGCCAATGGCAAAACCGTTGGTTTTGGCAGCATTCTCAAGGAGCTCGAGCGCATTGGCAATGCTCTGCGGCGTGGGATCGCTGTCAATCACGATCTGGGCGTGGCGTTCCTGCAGGTTCACGCTCTCGGCCACATCTGCAGACGAGGTGAGCGAGGTGGAGGAGTCCTCGAGATAGATGAGGCCGCGTTTCTGGATTTCCTGCAACACGGGTTTCAGGGCCGCAGCGGTAGAGAGCAGGCGTCCACCCATGTAGTTGGTAATGCCGGTATAGCCAGTGAAGCGGCCCATGTGCCAGTGGAGGGCTTCAATGTTGGCCGCGGGATCCGCATCGACCAGCAGAGTCTTAGGTCCGGGATTGTTGGCGGGATATCCCATGGGCTCCATCGGGAGTTGCAGCATCACTTCATGGCCGTTGGCGCGCGCCCGGTTCACCTGGGCTTGCAGGTTTTCACCATAGGGCGCAAAGGCAAAGGTCACGTCGCCTGGCAGGTTATCGGTGGCGGACCTGGTCAGCTTGGGGTTGAGGCCCATGCCCCCGAGCAGAATGGCAATCTTTGGGCGATCTGAATGGATGACACCCAGTGGGGTTAGGCGTGCATAGACGTCCGCCGGTTTCTTGTTGGAAGAACTGATGCGCGGCAGCTGCCCGCCGAGGCTAGTATCGACCAGTTCCGGCACGGGGGCCGCCCGTAAGGGCCGGCGTGGGGCCACTTCGATGGACGCTTCCGTCTGGTAGATATCTTGGGCGACGGGGGCTTCAACCGTCACCGCCGGCGCAGCATCATCGGTCACCGCTTCTTCGGACTGAGCCTCCTTTGCAGGTGGCGTGGTGGAAGCGGTCTTGATTTCTTCCGGAGCTGGAATCGCGACGGTGAGAATGGGTTCGCCTGCAAAGGGGTAGGGTGTTCTGAGCGCCCAGACGGAGGCTGCCATAAAACCTGCGGCGGCCAGTACCGATGTGGTGAGCAGCAGGCTGGGTCTGCGCGCCCACAGGCGCTCACGCAACTTGCGTTTCTTCAGCGGTTGTCGGAGTTCGTCTCGGCTCATGGAGGGTGTTTCATTCAGTCGATTCGTTGCAATGCAACTGTGGCGAGGCAACCGTTAACGACTCATTAACCGTAGGTCGAAAATCCTGTAGCCGTGGAGGCAAAAAAACCAGGGCGAACCTTGCGGCTTCGCCCTGGCAATGATCCTGAAACTTAGTTAGCCTTGGTCTCGGCGGTTCCTGCCGGCTTGGCATCTATTGGCTTTACGTTGCTCACCACCTTGACGCCGTGCAGGAAATCGATAGCCGCCTTCAGTTGTACGTCCTTGCTGCGGTCTTCCGGCACGTAAGCCGAGGAACCGCCGCCCTCGTCGCCGCCACTTTCATTGGTGAGATGTCCCTTGAGGCTGGCTTCGCCCTCGGTGGAAACGTTCTTCCCGATAAGTTCAGGTGGCAGTGGCTGTTCGATCACGATATCCGCATCAATGCCTTTGGCCTGGATGGAACGTCCCGATGGCGTGTAGTAGCGCGCCGTGGTGAGGCGGAGCGCCCCCTGGCCACCCAATGGAATGATGGTTTGCACAGAACCCTTGCCGAAGGAGCGCGTGCCGATAAGAGTGGCGCGCTTGTGGTCCTGCAGGGCGCCGGCCACGATTTCCGAGGCTGACGCCGATCCACCGTTGATCAGGATGACCAGCGGTTTATGGTCGGAGATGTCACCTTTAGTGGCAGTAAACCTCTGGGCATCCTCGGCATGGCGGCTGCGGGTTGAAACCACTTCGCCCTGGTCGAGGAAGCTGTCGGATACGGAAATGGACTGGTCAAGCAGGCCGCCCGGATCGTTGCGCAGATCAAGGATGTAACCCTTAACCTTGTCGCCCATCTTGGCCTTCAGGGAGTTGATGGCTTTTTCCAGACCGTCCTGGGTTTGCTCGCTGAAGGAACTGATGCGCACGTAGCCGATGTCCTCGCCTTCGAGGTTTGACTTCACCGACTGAACCTTGATTTCCTCACGCACCAGTTTCACGTCGAAGGCAGCCTGGTCCTTGCGCTGGATGGTGAGGGTGATCGGGGTGTTGACGCCGCCGCGCATCTTGTCGACGGCTTCGTTCAAGGTCATGCCCTGGATTTCGGTGCCATCAATCTTCACGATGAGGTCGTTGGACATAATGCCGGCCTTGGAGGCTGGTGTGTCATCGATTGGGGCTACTACCTTCACCACGCCGTTTTCCATGGTCACTTCGATACCGAGGCCACCGAACTTACCGGAGGTCTGCACGCTCATGTCTTCAAACTGCTTGGCGTTCATGTAGCTGGAATGGGGGTCAAGGGCCGCCAGCATGCCATTGATGGCGGCTTCGGTCATCTTAATCTCGTCGGGATCTTCCACGTAGTCTGCCCGCACGCGGTCGAACACGTCACCGAATAGGTTCAGCTGTTTGTAATGTTCTGCATTGGTGGCGGCAGCCAGGGCATCGCCAAAGACGTGCCACAGAACGGTGGCCGATACGGCACCGGCCAAAACCAATCCGAAGGATTTCACACGATTATTTACGTTCATCTACTTTCGAGCCTCTCTCATTCCACCAAGCCACCAGGGGGCCGAATCGACGGCCTCTCCGTCTTTTCTGAATTCAATATATAACACCGGTCGCACTTCTTGTATCTGATCACCCAACAAAGTGACAGAAGAAGGGCCGTCACCCATTGTTCCTAACGGTTCTCCAGCCCGAACGGTTTGGCCAATTTCCGCTGATATTTCGCGCATTCCAGCCAACAGCACAAGGTAGCCCTCACCGGGGTCGAGAATCAAGAGTTGTCCGTAGGAGCGGAAAGGACCTGCAAATTCCACCTTGCCGGCGACCGGGGCGGTAATCTGGGCCGCTGCCCTTGCGGCTATGGCCATGCCGCGCAGCGAGCTTCCCAGCCCGTCATCGTCGCCAAATCGCTTGAGAATTTGACCCTGAACGGGATAGTCGAGGTGCCCGAGACTGGCCGAGAACAGCATGGAGGGTTTCGCCAGGGCTTCTTGCTGCCGCCGCATTTCAGCCTCCAGGGCCTTCGCCTGCTTGGACTTTTCTGCTTCTTCCTGCAAACGTTGCGCCGTGAGGTCGGCGAGCAGTTGCTTCAGGGACTTTGCCTTGTCTGCTAGTTCAGCGGCCCGCTGCTTTTCCGCCTCCAGTTTGCCGGCGCTCTCGAAGACCATCTGTTTCTTCTGGAGAATAAGTTCGGATAGGTTGATCTGTGCTGTTTTCAGGTCCTGCATGCTGGCACTGAGGGCGGTCTTTTCGGTTTCTACCTCAGCGCGGATGCGATCGAGCCGGGCAAGCTTTTCAGTCAGATGCTCAGCCTGGGAGCGAAGTTCCGGCACAATGGTACCGAACATCATTGCCCCCCGCAGCGCCGACAGCACGTCCCTGGGTTCAACTACCAGGGCCGGTGGTGGATTCTGCTCCAATCTTTGCAGGCCAGCCAGCAGTTTCGACATCGCATCCTGTTTCTCGGTGAGATCAGCCCGAATGGTGATCTCCTCCTTGCGAAGCTTCAGAATGCGGCCTTCGGTAGCGCCGATGGTGGTTTCCTGGGATTGCACCTGTTTGGCGATGTCGATGAGTCTCGCCGAAATATCTTCCTGTTCGCTGAGCGCTGCCGTCACGTCCGTCTTGATTTTTTCTTGGGCTTCGACGGACAGGCTGATTTCATGCTCGACCAAACCAAGCTCGTTCTCCTGCGGCAAAGGCGTTTGCGCGCGCGCTGCACAGCTCAATAAAATCAACCCGGCGATCACGCGCAAAAAGTTCATCACAACAGCCTAATAAACGAGGCAATTGTCGAAAATGCGGCCCCAGTTTGATCGACTCAGGGCCGATGGTAGGGATGATTAACCAAAATGGTGACCGACCGGTAAATTTGTTCAAATAACATCACCCGCACGAGCCGGTGCGGCCAGGTCATGGGGCCGAAAGACAGGAGATGGTCTGCCTTGTCACGGGTTTGCGGAGCATGGCCGTCAGGGCCGCCAATGAGAAATGCCAGATCCTGGGTTCCTTGGTCGAGATGGTGCCGCAGCAGCTTTGCGAATTCCTCGCTCGACAAAGTCTTGCCGCGTTCATCAAGGACAATGGTTGCAGCAGAGGTAGCGAGGTTTCTAGCTTCGTCATCCATGCGCTGGGCAGTTGTGGGCGCCTGCGATTCCGCAAAATCGCGCACGGTGAGTTTTCCGATGCCTGTCTTCCGGCCCAAGCCCTCGAGCCGCATCTGGTATTCATCGGCAATGGTCTTTTCCGGCCCCACCTTCAACTTCCCGATGGCAAGAACCTGCAGCCGCAAGATTATTCAGCGTGGGGTTCTTGTGGGCTATGTTCCGACCACAGTTTTTCCAGGTTGTAGAAACTGCGCACTTCCGGACGGAAGAGATGCACGATCACGTCGACTGCATCCACCAGCACCCAATCGCAGGTGTCCATGCCTTCGACCCGAAGATGGCGGTGGCCGGCGGCTTTCAGTTTGTCGATCAGCTGGTCGGCAATGGCGCCCACGTGACGGTTCGAGCGGCCGCTGGCCACCACCATGTTGTCGGCAATAGCCGACTTGCCATCCAGGTTGATGGATACGATGTCCTCGGCCTTTGCGTCGACAAGCTGGTCCATGACAATTTTCAGCAGCGACACGTCATGGACAGGAACGGGCTTTGGCGCTTTGATCTTGGCAGGGGCAGCAACCCTGGGCCTGGCAAGCACTGACGGCATTGCAACAAGCTTTGGCGCAACTGCAACCTTTGTCTTGGCAGCAGGCTTTTTCTTGGCCGCTGGCTTTGCCGTCTTGGAGGCAGGCTTTGCCGTCTTGGGGGCAGGCTTTGCCTTCATCTTGACCTTGGACTTAGGCTTCGCCTTGGACGTAGTTTTGCCGCGCGCACCCTGCCGTGGCTTTTCGGCAAAACGCACCTTGGCCATCATGATGGTCTTGAGTTCAGCCGCAGTCTTGGGCGGACGCCCAGTTGAGGAGGCCTTGACGGGTTTGGCTGTTTTGGGCGTTGATTTCGATCTTGCCGGAGGCCTGGCTTTCGATCGGACAGCGGCTTTCTTCACTGGCTTTTTCAGAGGACTGGTCCTTTATGGGGTTTCGGCATGGTGTTTAGAGCTTCGCCAAGGCTGATTCAAGACTGATTCAAGTTGCGAATTGCAGTGGAACTCTCCGCCCTGAGGGGCATGGGCAGGAATACCCAAGCTGGGGTTTTGCGGTCCACCAACCTTGCCGCACGGTCGGTGGACACGCGTTTATCCGCATAGCGGATGGCAGCGCGGCTGTTCAGTGCACGGATGGAATATCCGGGTCTTGCCAGGAAGGCTAATGGCAGCGCTTGCGCAATGTCGGTCCAGTTGTGCCACCTGTGCAGATTGGCGAAGCTGTCAGCTCCCATGATCCAGATGAAGTGGGCCTGGCTTAACTGACCGGAAAGTGCTGCCAAGGTTTCCGCCGTGTTGTGCGAATTGGCCTGGCGCTCAAGATCAGTCACCACGAAGCGGGGATGGCGCGCCACGCGCCTGGCAACGGCAAGCCGCCGGTTGTAGCCGGCAGTCTCAGCGGGATCCTTGAGGGGATTCTGCGGCGAGACTAACCACCATACCCAGTCCAACTGCAATCGTTTCATGGCATAGAGGGCAACCATATAGTGGCCATAGTGGGCAGGATTGAAGGAGCCGCCGAACAGCCCAATACGCTGTCTCTTGCCGAAGGGTGGTGGCTTGATCACGGCCTGATCTGCCCGGAGCCGCGCACCTGGTATTTGAAAGTGGTGAGCTGTTCGAGGCCGACCGGCCCCCTGGCATGGAGCTTTCCGGTGGCGATGCCGATTTCGGCGCCAAAGCCAAATTCACCGCCATCGGCGAACTGGGTGGAGGCGTTGTGCAGCACAATGGCACTGTCCACTTCATTCAGGAATCGCGTTGCCGCACCCGAATCGTCAGCCACGATGGCATCGGTGTGTTGCGAGCCATACTTTGCGATATGCGCCATTGCCTCATCAACACCGTTGATCACCCGGAGCGATACGATGGAGTCGAGATACTCCGTTGACCAGTCGTCTTCACTCGCCGGTTTCACATTAACGTCTGCTGCCTGAGCTTCGGCATCGCCACGCACTTCGCAGCCCGCATCAATCAGTGTACGGATTATTGGCCTGAGGTTTACTGTGGCGCCCGCCCTGTCAATGAGAATGGTTTCAGCGGACCCACACACGCCAGTGCGGCGCATCTTGGCGTTGAGCACGATGTCGCGCGCCATGACGGGATTGGCGGACCTGTCGACATAGATATGGCAGATGCCCTCAAGGTGGCTAAACACCGGAACCTTGGCTTCGGCCTGCACGCGGGCCACTAGGTTCTTGCCACCGCGCGGAACGATGAGATCAATGGTGCCACCCAGGCCTGCCAGCATGTCACCCACGCTGGCACGGTCGCTTGTCGGCACCATCTGAATGGCCTCACGCGGCAGACCCGCCCGTTCAAGACCCTCCTGGAGAGCCTCAACGATAAGGCGCGAGGACTGGAATCCATCGGAGCCGCCACGCAGGATAGTGGCATTGCCAGACTTTACGCATAGCGCACCTGCATCCGCTGCCACATTGGGGCGGCTTTCAAAAATGATACCGATCACGCCAATGGGAACGCGCACCCGCGAGATCTTCATGCCGTTAGGACGTGTCCATTCGCTGAGTGTGGTTCCCACGGGATCGGGAAGTGCCGCAATATCTTCCAGGCCCTTCGCCATGGCCTCGACGCGATCCTCGGTGAGGCTGAGACGGTCAATGAACGAATCCTTGAGGTTCTTCTCGTTTGCCACAGCAATTTCGGCCCGGTTGGCTATAATGATCCCAGCGGAACCTTTGCGTATCGCATCCGCCATGGCCAGGAGAGCGGCATTTTTCTGTACTGTCGGCGCCAGGGCCAAAATTCGCGCAGCTTTGCGGGCATTTTTACCGAGCTCCAACATGTTACAGTCTTTCCCCATTGGTCATCACGAGATCGTCGCGGTGAATGATTTCGTCACGGCCGCGAAAACCGATGGCTCTTTCTATATCAGCAGATTTCAATCCCGCAATGCGTGACGCATCGGTGGAGTCGTAGGCGACAAGGCCGCGGGCGATTTCGACACCGCCCAAGTCAACGATGCTCACCGTGTCACCGCGGGTAAACGCACCGCTCACTTGTTTTACACCGGCCGGTAGGAGGCTCTTGCCTTTGCCCAATGCGATGCGAGCCCCCTCATCGATCGTGAGGCGGCCCACCGGTTGCAGAGTTCCGGCGATCCAGCGCTTGCGCGACTGCATGGCGGAAAGGGGGGCCACGAACCAGGTGCAGCGCTCGCCGTCGGCAATGCGTTGCAGGGGGTGGGATTCATGGCCGGAGGCAATCACCATGTTGCAGCCTGCCCCCAGCGCGATCTTTCCCGCCTCGATCTTGGTGATCATGCCGCCCGAGCCCAGGCCTGAAGCTGGCTTTCCAGCCATGGCTTCAATCTCTGGCGTGATGTCTTCGACCTGTGGAATGAAGGTGGACCCCGCTTTGCCAGGAGGAGCCGTGTAAAGTCCGTCGACGTCAGACAAGAGCACCAGGCAATCGGCCGACATCATGGAGGCAACCCTGGCCGCCAGCCGGTCATTGTCGCCGTAGCGGATTTCGGATGTGGCAACGGTGTCGTTCTCATTGATCACCGGGATAGCGCCCTGCGCCAGCAGGGTGGTGAGGGTGGCACGCGCATTGAGATGACGGCGGCGTTCTTCGGTGTCGGTGAGGGTGACCAGCACCTGGGCTGCCACGATCTTCTTGCTGGCCAGTGCCTCGGACCAGCTTTGTGCAAGTGCGATCTGCCCCACGGCTGCAGCTGCCTGGCTTTCCTCCAGCCGCAATTTTCCGGCAGGCAGACCGAGTGAGCGGCGGCCCAGCGCAATAGCGCCCGATGACACGATGATGATGTCAGCGCCACGAGCCTTTGCCTTTTGAAGGTCATCGATCAGCGTAGCAAGCCACTCCGCCTTTACCGTGCCGTTCTTGGAATCCACTAGGAGTGCCGAGCCGATCTTCACAACAATACGCTTGGCTTTGGAAAGCCTCGAGGTCATGGCCGCCAGTCCTCAACCTCAGTTCCCTCTAGGTCTTCCATGCGTGATGGCTTGCGGTCCTTCTGGATGATGGTGAGCAGGCGCTTCATCGTGTCGTCCACGTTCTTGCCGGTGGCACCAGAAATTAGGATAGGAGTCTTTTTCAGGCGCTTCTTGAAGTCTACCAGTTTCCTGTTCAGTTCCGTCTCGGAAATGGCATCGATCTTGTTGAAGGCGATGATCTCCGGCTTTTCGGAGATTTCAGGGCCATAGTCCTTCACTTCCTTGCGTATGACGCGGTAGGCCTTGACGGGGTCATCCCCCGTCACGTCAATGAGATGCAGGAGAATGGCGCAACGCTCGACATGGCCGAGGAACTTGGTGCCAAGCCCGTGGCCTTCGTTGGCGCCTTCGATGAGACCTGGAATGTCGGCGAGCACAAAGCTGTTACCGGCCGCCTTTACCACACCCAGTTGCGGATGCAGGGTTGTGAAGGGATAGTCGGCGATCTTGGGCTTTGCGGCTGAGACCGCGGCAAGCAATGTAGACTTTCCGGCGTTGGGCAAGCCTAGGAGCCCGGCATCGGCGATCAGTTTCAGCCGCAGCCAGATCCAGCGCTCCTCACCTTCGATGCCGGGGTTGGCATGGCGTGGGGCCCGGTTGGTGGCGGACTTGAAATGAGCGTTGCCGAAGCCGCCGTTGCCGCCGCGCGCAATGCGCACCCGGTCGCCCGGCTTGGCGAGATCGGCGATGAGGGTTTCGTTGTCCTCTTCATACACCTCGGTACCGGTGGGCACCTTGAGGACGATGTCGTCAGAGTTGGCGCCGGCGCGCAGGCGGCCCATGCCGTGGCCGGCGGTGCGCACCTTGAAGTGCTGCTGGTAGCGATAGTCGATGAGCGTGTTCAAGGCGTCGACGGCTTCCACCCACACGTCGCCGCCATTGCCGCCGTCTCCGCCGTCGGGACCACCCATTTCAATGAATTTCTCGCGCCGGAAAGACACAGCCCCCGCTCCGCCATTGCCGGAGCGCACATAGATTTTTGCCTCATCAAGAAATTTCATGGGGGCCTTCTAAACTGTTGTGGACCATATTCCTAGATTTATCGCAGTGCAGCATAATTTGTGCAGCGCCACATTCTGGCCCTATTTAGGCAGTTTATCCCATGCTCATCACAGGCACCGGCAGTCTTGTGAATACTTGCGGCCAGTCTATCACAGCTTAATTTGCCGACATTCGTGTAAAATTAAAGGATAAAAATGAAAACTATACTTATTGCTGGACTATCACTTTCTCTTTGTGCTGCAGCTATATTGTCGAACTCAGCGGAAGCTAGTGTACGTCATCATAAGAGCGGTGTGACTAACTATACATCACAGCTCAAGCATACAACCCGGCACAAGCAATTCACATCCAAGCATACCCGCCGCCACTCGCAGGTTGCTTTGAGTGGATCAAAGGTTTCCGATGCCACGCGCAACAACGTGATGGCGATGATCAAGCGGGCAGCGCCCTCCTACGGCGTGCCAACCTGGTTTGCGCTCCGCATTGCCAAGGTTGAGTCCAACTACAATCCGAATGTGCGTGGTGCAGCGGGTGAATATGGCGTGTTCCAGCTGAAGTGCGCCACCGCCAAGGGTGTTGGCTTTCGCGGCAACTGTGCAGCTCTCCTCAATCCTTCCGTCAATGTCCAGTATGGCCTGAAGCACCTGTCCATGGCGGTGCGCATGAGCCATGGCAATCTCAAACTGGCAGCCTCCAAGCATAATGGCGGCCTTGGCAGAAAGAGCATGGTTAAAGGCTATGTCGCCATGGTGTTCTAATACGTGATACAGTTGGCCATAAAAAAGGAGAGATGGCATCATCTCTCCTTTTTTTATGTGTCAGGCAGAATTGTTTTATTCGGCCGCTTTCATGGGCAAGACAGACACGAGCTGTTTGTTGCCCTTGGTGCCGCGGAACTGCACGGTGCCAGGGATGGTCGCGAAGATCGTGTGATCCTTGCCCATGCCGACGCCGGTTCCAGGGTGCCAGGTGGTGCCACGCTGGCGGATGATGATATTGCCGGAGATGACTTTTTCGCCACCGAAGCATTTCACGCCAAGACGACGGCCTGCGGTATCGCGGCCGTTGCGGGATGAGCCGCCTGCTTTTTTATGTGCCATGGGGTGTGCTCCTTATTCCTTGCTGCGGGCTTTGTCGGTTTTTGCGCGCGGTGGCTTGCCGGCCATGAGTTCCTTGGCCTGTTCAATCCATTCTTCGCGGGCAACCCGGCCCCTCAGCTTCAATTCAGTTTCAATACGCTCAACATCAGCGTCCGTCCAGCTGGCGATTTGGGCAAAGGTTGTCACAGCCAAATCGGTCAGCCCCTTGAGAATCTTGGGACCAATGCCAGCGATGAGCGAAATGTCGTCGGCAGTGCTGGCAACGGGCGCTGCGAGCGGAGCCGCGACAGCTGCAGGTGCTGCTGCAACTTTCTTGGTAGCTATCTTGGCGGATGGCTTTGCGCCACCGGTGAGGATTTCGGTGATGATCACGCTGGTCAGGTCCTGGCGATGACCGTTCCTGCGGCGATAGTGCTTGCGGCGGCGCTTCTTGAAAATGATGATGTGGGGGCCACGCGCCTGCTTCTCGATTTCGCCCACAACCGTGGCACCCGAGATGAAGGGGGCTCCGATATCAACTGTCCCTGCGTTGGATATCATCAGTACTTGCGTGAAGTTGACGTGGTCGCCAGCGGCGCCCTCGAGCTTTTCGATAAGTATCTTGTCATTGGCCGCAACGCGATACTGCTTGCCGCCAGTTTTGATAACTGCGTACATTTTATAACCTTTTTCATTCCTCGCGCCCTTTGGCGCCGCTGCCAAACTCGTGAGACAGCGGACTTTAGTGCTTGATATTGCAAGCTTTTGTGAGTTGCCGGGGGCAGCGCATGGCTCACTGCCAACCCTCGGCCGACAGCGATGGGGGGTTGATAGAGGAAACAACACGCAAATGTCAAGGAACAGCCATTTGATCACCCCCTATCCGTTAACCAAATTGCCCAGGCTGCAAAAAACAGTGTGTGATCTGACTGCAGCCAAATCTTGGGCAAGGGATGGTGACCCTCGATTCCCCCCATTCCCTGCCCTTTTCCAATATGGCGCAATCGCTCCAGTCAACCAGGGCGCAGGCAGGCATCAAGGTGAAGATGATCCTCGCTGAACAGAAAACAGTGCTCACCAACTACGCGCCCACCAGCACCAGATGCTGCTGGTCAACTGAGGATCTGACTACATGGATCCGCACACCAAGGCGGATCCCTTTGTGCTCAATCCGCATAATGCCGATCACGCTCAGGCATTAACTCTGGCCTGGCTCAACAGCTGGGAAGCTCCTGAAATAACAGCCTTAACAAATGCCGCGGTACGCAAACATGACACCGCCAAGCGCGAGAAAATGTACAAGAACCTGAAACGCAGGGTGCTGGATGAGGGTTCGCTCATCATCTTGTTCCAGGAAACCAGGCAGTTGGCACGCAGCATCAATGTCAAGAACTTCATCATAGGTCCGAGCTCGGGCGTGGTCTACTACAACCTGAAGACAGTTAAATTTGTGTGCTCAAATGGATTGCCCAGAATCCGCTGGCAGTTCCCAGCCCTATCGTATATCTCGCATATTTTATGCGCTATTGCTTCCATCCGTAAATGCCATTGCACGATAGCCGTGCCGCTCGTAGAATCGAGCGCGTCTGATCTTTTGCTGGAAGCACCAAAACTCAAGCGCAGCAAGGCTAGAGGCCCTGGTATTTTCCAACAACAACCCGCCTGCGCCATGTCCTATCTGGGTTGGCTGAGTGTGAAGCAGTTTAGTTTCTTCACCATCCAGGGCGAGAAAGGGTACGCTCATGTCCTCATATGGAGCAACAGTGAGCTCAGACTCTTTTAGGACAATGTTTGCAATGAACCAGCAGCCTTCTTCCACGGAACGGAGCAAAGCAGAAATTTGAGCAGGCGCAAGGAGGGCGAAAATACTGCCGCCATTGCCAGCGCTTCCCCAGGCCAGGCTGTCCTCAGGGAAAACTTCATCCCTCTCTCACCATACCTCCGTTAGCGGGGCTCCTCTCCATCAGGTCAACCAGGTTACCTATAATTGTATTGAGGTCAAAATCCTTTGGCGTGTAAATACGGGCCACCCCCAGCTGTTTCAGGATGTTGATGTCTTCAGGCGGAATGATGCCGCCGGCCACTACGGGGATGCTGGCAAGGCCCGCTACGCGCAGACGGTTCATCACATCGCGGATCAGGCGAACATGGCTTCCCGACAGAATGGACAGGCCTATAAGATTCACCTTCTTGTCAATGGCCGTGTTGACAATTTGTTCAGGTGTCAGGCGAATGCCTTCATAGATTACTTCAAGTCCACAGTCGGCAGCACGTATGGCAATCTGTTCGGCCCCGTTGGAGTGGCCATCAAGTCCGGGCTTTGCCATGAGGAAACGCGGAGTCTTTCCAAGGGCTTGGGTGAGATGCCTGACACGGGTGCGGACGTCTTCAAGGGTTGATTCAGCGTCTTCATCCATAATGAGAAGCACACCCGTGGGCGCACGGTACTCGCCAAAGACGCCGCGCAGCACTTCTGCCCACTCGCCGGTAGTAACGCCCGCCTTGGCACAGGTGATGGAGGGTTCCATGATGTTGGAGCCGGCCCCAGCCGCGGCTTTAAGACCTGCGAGGGCATCTTTCACCGCGTCAGTATCGCGCTTTGCCCGCCAGGCCTTCAATTTCTCGATCTGCTCGAACTCCACGCTCTCCGAAACTGTGAGCACCATTTCGCCTTCACCCGTCGAGAGCGGCGAGGTCGCGCCTGCGGTGAACATGTTGACACCGATGATTTTTATCTCACCCCGTTCAATGGCCTTCAGACGCTGGGTGTTTGAGTGAACTAGGGCTCGCTTCATGTATCCATCCTCGACGGCCGCGATGGCGCCACCCATGCCGAGGATGATCTCGAGTTCAGTACGCGCTTCCTGCTTCAGGCTCGCAACCTTGGCGGCTATTTCGGTGGAACCCTCGAAAATGTCGGCATACTCAAGCAGGTCAGTCTCATAGGCAACGATCTGCTGCAGGCGCAAAGACCATTGCTGGTCCCAGGCGCGGGGAAGGCCAAGGGCCTCATTCCAGGCCGGTAGTTGGACCGCGCGGGCGCGGGCGTTCCTGGAGAGCACCACGGCCAGCATCTCCAGCAGGATGCGGTAAACATTGTTCTCTGGCTGCTGCTCCGTCAGTCCGAGTGAGTTTACCTGTACGCCATAGCGAAAGCGGCGAAACTTCGCGTCGGTAATGCCGTAGCGTTCGCAGCAGATATCATCCCACAATTCAGTGAAGGCGCGCATCTTGCACATTTCGGTAATGAAGCGGATGCCAGCATTCACGAAAAAGGAAATGCGTCCCACAATCTCGGGAAAAATGGCGGGTTCTACCGCCTCCTTTGCCGCATCCAGCACCGCTACGGCGGTGGCGAGTGCGAAACTCAACTCCTGTATTGGCGTGGCTCCAGCTTCCTGCAGGTGGTAGGAGCACACATTCATAGGATTCCACTTCGGCATGTGGTGAGCCGAGAAGGAAATCGTGTCGGTAATGAGTTTCATGGAGGGCTTGGGCGGAAACACATGGGTTCCGCGCGACAGGTATTCCTTGATGATGTCGTTCTGCGTGGTGCCGGAAAGCTTGGCGCGCTGCACGCCCTGTTCATCGGCGACCGCAACATAGAGCGCAAGCAGCCAGGCAGCTGTAGCATTGATGGTCATGGAGGTGTTCATGCTAGCAAGCGGAATGGCGGCCAAGAGATCACGCATGTCGCCGATGTGGGACACCGGAACGCCCACCTTGCCCACTTCGCCGCGCGACAGCACGTGGTCGGGATCATATCCGGTCTGAGTGGGTAGGTCGAAGGCGACTGACAGCGCGGTTTGTCCCTTGGCCAAATTGGCGTGGAACAGCCTGTTACTTTCAACCGCCGTGGAGTGGCCCGCATAGGTGCGGATCAACCAGGGCTCGTCTCTGCGTCCATTTTGCATTGCAATATGGAAGCACGGCTCAGGAGGCAACGCAACCCTGTGGGCAAGCGTGGCCTTCCGTTTGAGTTACGTTCTCTTTGCTCCCGACATCCACAGCAGTCCAAAGGAAGCGCTGACCATTCCTGCCACCGTGAAGATCAGCACCTGATGCGGATACCGTAGGGCCTCAATGTGAAAACCATTGAATACGCAGTTGGTGAGAAAGCTGCCGATGAACAGAACCGAAAAATTCAAGGGATAGGTGACATTGCCAAAGTTACCGGTAAACATGCCAAGAATGACGGCTCCGAGTGTGCTGAAAACAATGCACGTAATCAGAGCCTGGGGGGTAATTCTCAAGTGGACGAAGTTATCCCACAGAGCGTTGAAATCGAACTGGACAAGTGACTCTAACATCTTTGTTCTCTCCCGATGTGACGAAGGATGCTTCTGCATTATGACTTTGGTAACTGTGAAAGCCAACGAAGAGTTAAGCATGCGATGAATCATTCCTTTCTCCGGCGCGCCAAAATTTTCGCAAAATTGCTTCAAATGCTTATGTTGCACTGCAATACGAAACGTCTATGCTGGTGCCTGAATGTGGAGCAGCAAGATGCCGGCAAGTGTCAAAGATCTTTACGAAGTAGGTGAAATTCCGCCGCTGGGCCATATCCCCAAAAAAATGTACGCCTGGTGCATCCGCAAGGAGCGCCATGGAGCACCCGACAGCGCTATGCAAGTTGAGGTGGTGCCGACCTGGTCTATCGGTCAAGATGAAGTACTGATCCTCGTGATGGCGGCAGGAGTGAACTACAACGGTGTGTGGGCAGCCCTGGGAACGCCCATCTCTCCCATTGATGGCCACAGGAACCCCTTTCACGTGGCAGGCTCGGATGCCTCTGGCGTGGTCTATGCGGTGGGTGAAAAGGTCAAGCGCTGGAAAGTGGGCGATGAAGTGGTGGTCCACTGCAACCAGGATGATGGCGATGACGAAGAGTGCAATGGCGGCGATCCCATGTTCTCCAACTCGCAGCGGATATGGGGTTACGAAACGCCGGATGGATCCTTCGCACAATTTGCCCGCGTGCAGGCGCGCCAGCTGCTGCCGCGACCGCAACATCTCACCTGGGAAGCGTCGGCCTGCTATACGCTCACCCTCGCCACGGCCTACCGCATGTTGTTCGGCCATCGGCCGCATACCCTGAAGCCGGGGCAGAACGTGCTGGTGTGGGGTGCGTCCGGGGGACTGGGCTCCATGGCGGTGCAGCTCATCGCCACAGCTGGCGGCAACGCCATTGGTGTGATTTCGGAGGACGACAAACGCGACTTCGTCATGCAGCTGGGGGCCCGTGGCGTGATCAACCGCAAGGGCTTTGCCTGCTGGGGCCAGATGCCGAAGGTGGGAACGCCGGAATACAATGAGTGGCTGAAAGCTGCGCGCGAATTCGGCAAGGCCATATGGGTCTTAACAGGCAAGGGCAACAATCCCGATATCGTGTTCGAGCATCCGGGAGAGTCAACTTTCCCCGTTTCCGTGCTCATCGTAAAGCGCGGTGGCATGGTAGTGATCTGTGCCGGCACCACGGGCTACAACCTCACCATGGATGCGCGCTATTTGTGGATGCACCAGAAGCGCATTCAGGGTTCGCACTTTGCCAACCTCATGCAGGCCTCCAACGCCAACCGCCTGGTGCAGGCCCAGCGCATCGATCCCTGCATGTCGGAAGTCTATAGCTGGCAGGATATCCCCAAGGCCCACATGAAGATGTGGAAGAATGAACACCGTCCCGGCAACATGGCGGTGCTGGTGTCAGCGCCACGCGTTGGACTGAAAACATTTGATGATGTAATGGAGGCTGCGGGATAACGCTTCTGGCGTTGAAATAACTTCCTAAAGCGTCAGGGTTGCTTTTCTTCAGGCGCCTTGGAATCAATGCTCCCGGGGCCGGATGAGGACCACCTGCTTAGGCAGTTTCTCAATATCTCTACTTGTCAGGCTCCACCAACTTTCGCAATGTTTTGTGAAGCTGAAGAACCCTGTTTACTTCGCCGCCGAAAATCAGCACCACGGCCGAGAGGTAGAGAAAGAACATGGCGGCAAACAGGCCCGACAATGAGGCATAGGTTGAGGCAAAGCTGTTGAAGTTCACAAGGTAGACCGAGAAGGCGACAGAGAGGCCGATCGAAACCACTACAGTGAACACTACCCCGGGCAGAACGTCTAGAATGCGAAGCCGCTTCGCAGGTAGCAGGCAGTGGCACAGCAACAGCCCGCCCGTCATGAGGACAATGGCGATGGGAAACCGCATTGCGTTCAGGGTTGTGAAATTCTCACGCGAGCCCGGCGCAAAGTGATCGATGGCGGCCAGTGCTACGGGTGCAAAAACTATCAGTATGGCAATGATGAGCAGACCGATGGCCGACCCAATGACAAACAGAATGCTGAGGCCGTAGAGCCAGAACAGATTGCGGTTTTCTTTCAAATCATAGGCGCGGTTCAACCCCACTCGCACACTGTCTATACCGGCCATGGCGCTCCAGATTGTGAGAATGGCAGAAAGGCTGAGAAGTCCGGTTCGCGGTATGGTGAGGATGGAGTGTATTTCGGAAGCCAGGGGATGCACGAGCTGTTCCGGCGCAACACTCAAAAGGAACGTTACCACCTTTTCAGCCAGCGCCTCATTGCCGAAGAAGCCAGCAAGGGCGGTGAGGAAGATGAGGAAGGGAAAGATCGAAAAGAGTGTTCTGAAGGCGATGTTGCCGGCCAGTGGAAGGGCCTCGTCGGCAAACAGGCGGTGCAGGGCCTCAATGGTGAGTTCACGGATCTTCGGGCGTTCGGTGCTCATTGCTCAAGGCATAGCCGATATGTGGAGGGTTCCTCAAGATAACACTCGCAAGCGTGCATAAAGCTTGGCAAGGGAGGCGGCATGGAAAAGCATGCGACTGCACCCACCTGGATCGCCTTGGCACCTGGCCTGTTTGTAGTGCTGTGGGCCACGGGCTTTGTAGTGGCCAAGCTTTCGGCCGGCCACGTGGAGCCGCTCACCTTTCTCAGCATTCGCTTTCCCATCGCAGGACTTTTGTTTGCGGGCTTTGCGCTGTACCAGCGGGCGCCGTGGCCAAGGGCGCGACTTGCATTTCATGCGTCAGTGGCCGGCGCCCTGTTGCACGGTGGTTACCTGGGGCCAGTCTATTGG
>Ga0315287_10000729_pt1 | contig 29322 bp, 25 predicted proteins | sample YL17G11_0_MG_FD_205037 | JGI IMG/M metagenome (GOLD analysis project Ga0315287, IMG submission 205037) | Sediment microbial communities from Yellowstone Lake, YNP, Wyoming, USA - YL17G11_0 | ecosystem: Environmental > Aquatic > Freshwater > Lake > Sediment | place: USA: Wyoming | collected...
GCACGCACCGACGAGATCGCGGAGATCGGCAAGCCCTACGGCACGAAGCCCGGCTTCTACATGATCGTCGGGCCGAGCTGGAAAGGCGAAAAGCCCGCCGGCATCACCGCGGTGCTGCATTCTTCCACCGAGCTGGTGTTTTCCGTCCCGCGCATCTTCAAGGACGATACCGCCGCGGACACCAAGGCGATCCAGCCGGCCCTCAGCCAAATCCAGTTCTATCCCTTGAGCGCGTTTGACGGGAAGATGAAGACGAAGGACTGGAGCAAGCTGCCCAGCTTCCCGGCACCGCCGAGCACGGGAGGCGAGACCAAGTGGGTCGTGCCGGAAAAATTCTACGACCAGCTTCCCGGCGTGATGAAGCTCGTGCCGCCGCTGCCCGGTGAGGAAGCCCTCTACGGCTGGATCAACTCGGTGTTTGCGGCTGCCGCCAAGGACCCCGCGACCAAGGAAGCGCTGATCGCATCTTTCGTGGCTGCCGACAAGGAACTCATCGCGCCGCTCTTTCAGTGGAAGTTCAATGGCTTGTCGGCCGGCAACGGCTGGAACACCCAGAACAACAACGCGAAGTGGGGCAGCGACTATCTCAACCGCGCGGCCATGTCCAAGTCGAGCATGTATGGCAACAAGCCTGACGAAACCAAATACTTCTACGTGGAATACGACGGCGGGGGCAAGCTGCTCAACGGCGCGAACACCTACACCGTCACCTTCGCGAAAGGTCAGGTGCCGCCGGTCAAAGGTTTCTGGTCCGTGACGCTCTACAACGAGCATCATTTGTTCGAGCCGAACGCCCTGAACCGCTTCTCGCTGGGCACGAAGAACAAAGCCCTCAAATACAACGCGGACGGTTCGCTGACGCTTTATGCCAGCGCCAAATCACCGGGTGCCGACAAGGAAAGCAACTGGCTGCCCGCGCCCAACGGGACGTTCTCCCTGTTCCTGCGCGCCTATTGGGCCGACAAGGCCATCATCGACGGCACCTGGACGCCGCCGCCGGTCGTGACGGTGAAGTGATTTGATCGTGAAACACGCGGGCTGCCCGAGTGGGCGGCCCGCGACCTCACCAGCGAACGGACCAACAGAGCAGGAACAAACATCACCAGGAGGCCGGGATCTATGAAGCCACTCAACCGCCGCGAGTTCATCGTCGCCGTCGCGCTTGTTGGCGCGCTGGCATTCACCAGTGGCAGCTCCGGCGCCGCGGGGGCGACTGGGAAGAAGACCTTCACCATCCTGCACACCAACGACCTGCACTCGGCCTTCCTCGGCCTGGGTCCGGCCTCGGACTACTCCCCGTTCACGCTCAACGACGACACCACCCGGGGCGGGTATGCGCGTCAGGCCACGTTGATCGCGCAGCGGAAGCTGGCGCGCAAGAACCAGGGGCCCGTGCTGGTGCTCTGTGCGGGTGACTACAGCATGGGGACCGCGTTCGGCGCGGCCACCCGCGAGACCGGAGGCGAGCTGCAGCTCATGTCCCTGATGGGCTACGACGCCACCACCTTTGGCAATCACGAGTTCGACCTCGGGCCCGACGGCCTGGGCCAGAGCATCAGCGCGGCCGCCAAGGCCGGTCACGTTCCGGCGGTGCTCGCGTCGAACACCGACGCCACCGCGAGTGACCCAACCCTGTCCGTTCTCCAGCGTCTGACCAAGGAGCGCGTGGTCCGCCGCTATGTCGTGATCGAGCGCGGTGGCCTTCGCTTCGGCATCTTCGGAGTCCTCGGGAAAGAGGCGATGTTCTACACCAGCGGTGGCGCGGCGAAGTTCACTGATCCCGTCGAGACCGCCAAGGAGATTGTGAAGGTTCTCCGGGAGACGGAGAAGGTGGATGTGGTCATCGCGCTCAGCCATGGCGGCCTGACCAAGGGCAAAGACCGGCGCTTTGTCGATGGCGACGACGTGCAACTGGCCAAGCTGGTTCCCGGAATTGACGTGGTGGTCGGCGGCCACAGCCACACCGCGCTGAACGAGCCGATCATCGTCAACGGCCGCACCCCGGTGGTCCAGGCCGGGAAGAACGGAGAGGAACTCGGCGAGCTGGTCGTCACGCTGGACGGCGGCAAGCTGCAGGTCGAGTCCTACAAGCTCTACCCGATTGACGACACAATTGCGGGCGACCGCGCCATCGCCAACGAGATCGAGAAGCTCAAGAAGAACGTCACCAAGACCGTGTTCGCGTCGCGTGGCTACAGCGTCGACCAGCCGCTGGCCGTGGTGCCGCAGGACCTGCCCAACACGTTCGCTGACATTGCCGCGAGCACGCTCCTCGCCAACCTCTGCACCGACGCCTTCAGAGCTGCCACGAAAGCGGACATCGGGTTCTCTGCCAACGGCCTGATGCGCGCCAGTCTTACGCGGGGAAAGTCAGGCGTGCAGACCGTCTACGACGTGTTCGCCGTTGCGCCTCTCGGCGCCGGCGTCGTGGATTCCACCGCCGGCAGCGCGCTGGTGACCGGGTACTTCACCGGCCAGGAGCTCAAGAACATGCTCGAGTTTCTGATCGTGGACAACCCGGCCCACCCCGGCGAGTACTTCCCCCGCACCTCCGGCATGCGGTTCCGCTACGACCCGTCGCGCCCGAAGCTCGACGTCGTGACGGCCATCGAGATCGGCGACCTCGATCGCGGCTACCACGCGATCGACATCAGCGGGAAGGACGCGCGGTTGTACAGCCTCACCTGCCCTCTGTATCTCGGCCAGATTCTCGTGGCCATCCCGAAATACACCAAGGGCAAGCTGGCGCTCCTGGCCAAGAACAAGGAGGGTCAGCCGCTTACATCGAAGGTCGAGGCGCTCGACGATCCGCGCAGTGACACGCCCGACCTGTTGCCCCCGGCGGGCGCGATGGACAAGGACAGCGTTGCAACCGGGGCGGGGAAAGACGCCGGCCGCGAGATCAAGGAATGGCAGGCGATCATGGACTACCTCCGCAGTCTGCCGGCCAGGCACAAGGGCGAGCTGCCCGTGATCCCTGTGGACGACCGTGCCAACGAGGTGCGGGCGATCAAGGCGTTGTGATCGGCGTGAGAAGGATAGAACGCAACGAAGGTGCCGACAGCCAAGGGGAGAACAGAGCGATGACAACCGCCTCCACACAGCACTGCCTGGCCGCCGGGCCCGTGGAAGGGCTGGCACCGTGACACTGGGCCCCACACCCGCCACGAAGGAACGCGACGTGAGTGAAGTGCCCATCCCTACCGGCACCCGAACCCGCCTCGCCGACGCATACCAGCGGCTCAGGCAGTCGCGCAAGGTTGCACCCCTCCTCGCTGTTGTCGAGCGCTTTCGCGAGGTCGACGGAGCTACCCAGGGCGGCTTGCTGGCGATCCAACTGTTCACGGTGGTCATCCCCCTGATGATCATTGGCTTCGCCTACTTCATGGGGGTCGCGGAGCAGGCCAGCGTGGGCAACCTGTTCACCCGCCAGCTCGGCCTCCACCCCCCGCTCGACAGCCGCGTACGCGAGGCGTTCGGGACCGCCGCCAGCATCCGGTCCAGTCTGACGTTCCTCGGCGTCGCCGGGTTCCTGGTGTGGGGGATCCCGATGTCGATCAAGGTCGCCGCGGTGTTCGCCCGGGCGTGGCGCCGCGAGCAATTTGGCGTGGCGAGGAAGCTGGCTCGCGGGGCCGCCTGGTTTGCGATCTACCTGACGACCATGTTCCTGCGCCAGCGGATCGGCTTTGCCGGCGAGCACGGGGTCTGGGTCCGCACCGGGCTCCTTATGCTGTCACTGGCCCCGGTGTGGGCGTTCTGGTCGCTCACCCCGTGGCTGTTGGTGCGAGACGGTGGGCGGGGGTGGCGAAGCCTCCTGCTCGCCGGGACCGCCGGTCTGGTGATCGACGGAATCGTCCTGGCCAGCGCGGCCCGAGTTGTCTTGCCGAGGTTGCTCGAAGGATGGGCCAGCTTCGGCCCGATCGGCGTCGCGATGACTCTGATGACCTGGTGCGGAATCCTCGGGGTGGGCTGGGTGATCATCGCCTGTGCCGGCGCGATCGTGTGGGAACGTAGTGCCGCCGCACCTACCGTCATCGGGGCGCAGACCGCTGCCGGGGTGCTGTGCAACTGCCCGATCCGTTGTGAACCAGGAAGTGAAACAAGGGAGACGAAAGAGTGAGAAGGTCATCTTCACCAAGCTGTCTTGTCGCGACGCTTGCCTGCGCGCTGGCGCTGGGTGCGTTGTGGACGCCCGTGGCACGGGCTCAGTCCGACGAGCCCATCGGCAACGAGTATCGGCTGACGCTATTCCCCTATCACCGCATCACCGACGAGCTGACCGGCTTTGGCTACCTCGGCTACGTCAACAACCCGGAGAAGGAGTACCAGACGTACTACCTCGGCTGGGGTGCGAGCTACTCGCTCAGCCACTCGGTCCAGCTCTGGGGCGGGCTGATCGGCATGTACACCGACAACGCCAACAGCGCGGAGAAGCTTGAGCTACGGCCGTTCGCGGGCGTGAAGCTGTTCGTGTCGAACGACCTCAAGTGGAACATCTACAACTTCACTCGGGTCGAGTACCGAGCAATTCAGGACCGCAGCACCCATGACTGGAACAACAGCGGCCGCGTTCGCAGCCGGTTTGCAGTCGAGCTTCCGCTGACCTCGCGCGAGAATGCCTGGAAGCCCAATACCTGGTACGGGCTGGCGGACGTGGAGCCGATGTACCAATTCGACAAGGGGACCATTGACCCGTTGCGCGTGCGCGGCGGTATCGCCTACATCGTGAGCGACCGCGTTCGAGTGGAGCTCATCTACCACGCGGCTTTCACGCGTCCAAGCGGGAGCAGCAGCCTGGAACACACCGACAACATCTACCGCTTGAACATCAAGATCGCCCTGAACAAGGGACTGATGCAACGGGTGTTCGAGGGGGGCGATCCGGATGATTGACGGCCCGATGGTCCTGGAAACATCGCCGAACGTGCTCTGGGTGATTGATGATTTCTGGTTCCGCAACGTTACTGACTTCGGGCGAGTCAATCCCGCGGCCAGGCTCAGCCAGGCGCGCCGGGCTGCAGAGCCTGGGCACGCCCTGATATCCTGACCGGCGGAACGGAGGGACGCGGAGTGCGCTCGAGAGGGATCCTCGCAACTGCATTGCGACCAGCCGGGCGCGCGCTCGTGGGCGTGCTCCTGATCGCGGGCGCGGTCGCGTGCGGTCCCCGGGACGGGGAGCGGGCGGCGATCCCGGCGGATCGCCCGCAGCCGGCTGCCCCGCCGCCCGCGGCGAAAGCAAACCCCGCCCCCGCCGGCGTCGCATTCGAGAGGCTGGTGGGCCGGTGGCTGCGGGCGGACGGTGGCTATGTCCTCGAGATCCGCGCAGTCTCGCCGGAGGGGCGGGTCGGCGCCTCGTACTTCAACCCGCACCCGATCAATGTCGCGCGCGCCGAGGCGGGGCGCGGCGGCGACTTCGTGACGCTCCTCGTCGAGCTTCGCGACGTGAACTACCCCGGCAGCACGTATCGCCTCTGGTTCGACGCCGGTCGCGACATCCTCGAGGGCACCTACTACCAGGCCGCGCTGCAGCAGACGTACGACGTCGCCTTCGAGAGGCAATCCCGATGAGGCGAGGGCCTCGGGCAGCTGCGCTCCAGGCGCCGCGGGATCCTTTCGTCGGCTTGCGGCCTCCTCACGATGACACCGTTGGCTAGAGGGGCCTTGAGGATGATGGCCCGCCGGCGACCATGAAGGACACGGCGGGGCGGGGCCGTTCGCAGGTCGTGCCGGCGCGCGCGTCCAGGTGGGGGTTCCTGTCGCGGCTCGGGCGCCTGCCGGCGTCGCCGGCCACCGACGCGGAGCGGGCGCGGACCGTCGTCGGCACCTTCGTCCTCCACCTCCGCCCGGTGCGTGTCCCGGCGGCTGCGACGCGCTTCACGCACACGTTCGGCCTCGGAGGGATGTCGCTCGTCCTGCTGTCGATCCTCGCCATCACCGGCTCGCTCCTGATGCTCGCCTACACGCCGGCGCCAGGTGAGGCGTACGCGTCGATCGAGCGGCTCGAGGGCGAGGTGCATTTCGGGGCGTTCATCCGGTCCGTCCACCACTGGAGCGCGAACCTCCTGGTCCTCGTCGCCGGCCTCCACATGCTCCGCGTCTTCTTCACGGGGGGGTATCTCGAGAAGCGGGCGTTGAACTGGGTCGTCGGCCTGACCATGCTCTCCGCGATCGCCGCCTCGAGCTTCACGGGGTACCTGCTGCCGTGGGACCAGCTCGCCTACTGGGCGGCCACGATCGTCACCGGGATGGCGGGGTACGTGCCGGCCGCGGGGCCCGCGCTCGCGGCACTGCTGCGCGGCGGGCCCGAGATCGGCCCCCGGACGCTGGTGACGTACTACGCGCTGCACACGCAGTGGATCCCGGTGCTGCTGTTCGCCGGCGCCGGGTTCCACTTCTGGCGCGTGCGGCGCGCGGGCGGGGTCGTCGTTCCCCCGGACGCCGTCCGAGATGCCAACGGAAAGCCCGAGCAGGTCCTCTTCCTGCCGTACCTGCTGTGGCGCGAGACGGCCGTGGCGCTCATTCTCGTTGCCGCGGTAACCCTGTTCTCGGCGCTCGTCCGGGCACCGCTCGGCCCCGCCGCCAACCCGGGGCTGTCGTTGAACCCGGCGAAGGCGCCGTGGTACTTCCTCGGCTTCCAGGAGCTACTCGTCCACTACCACCCGCTGTTCGCCGTGCTCGTCCTGCCGGCGCTCGGCGCGCTCGCGCTCGTCGCGCTGCCGTACCTCGGGCTCGGGGGCGACCCGACGCGCGGCGCGTGGTTCCTCTCACCGACGGGCCGGCGGACGGCCCGCCTCGCGGCGGTCGCAGGCGGCGTGGCGACCGCCGTGCTCGTTATCGTCGACGACCTCCTCCTCGGGGGGGCGGGAACGCCGACCGGCGGTGCGGCGCTGCTGACGCGCGGGCTGCTCCCCGCGAGCGGGCTCGTGCTCGTGTGCGTCGTGGGGTTCCGCCTGCTGCGGTCGCGGCTCGGCGCCACGCGCCTCGAGGCGGCGCAGGCCGTCTTTGTCTTCCTCGCGGCGAGCTTCGCTGTCCTCACGATAGCGGGGATCTGGTTCCGGGGCGCGGGGATGAAGCTGGTGTGGCCATGGAACGCGTGACGCCGCCGGGGACCGGCCCGGAGCGCCGCTCGTTGCTACGTTTCGCCTGGCTCGGCGTCGGCGTCGCCGCGCTCGGCGAGGCCGCGTGGATCGTTGCCTCGTTCCTTCGCCCGCGCCGCGAGGCGCCGAGAAGCGCCGCCGCCCTAGTCGTCGCCGGGCCCGCGGAGGGGTTCGCGCCCGGGACCGTGACGGCGTTCCCGGCCGGGCGCTTCTACCTGGTGAGGCTGCCGGACGGCGGCTTCCTCGCGCTCAGCCGGCAGTGCACCCACCTCGGGTGCAGCGTTCCCTGGGACGAGGCTACCGGCCGTTTCGCCTGCCCGTGCCACGCGTCCGCCTTCGACCTGCGCGGCGACGTCCTCGCGCCGCCGGCGCCCCGCCCGCTCGACCTGTTCGCGGTGCGGATCGAGAACGGGATCGTCAAGATCGACGTGTCGGCGCCGATCCGCCGGTCGGCGTTCGACGCGTCGCAGGTGACGAGGAGCTGACGGGTGGCGGACCCCCTCGCGCGCTGGCGCACCGCGGCGCTCGTCGCCGCCGGCGTCATCGTCGCCTCGTGCCCGCTCCACCTGGCCCGCGAGGCGCTACGCGCCCCGGCGGCGAAGAGCGCGGTGGCCGCCGAGGCGGCGTTCGTCGGGCGAGCGGCGTGCGCGCGCTGCCACGAGAAGGCGGCGAAGGCATGGACCGGCTCGCACCACGACCTGGCGATGACCGAGGCGACCGACGCGACGGTGCGGGGAGACTTCTCTGGCGTCTCCTTCGCGGGCGACGGGATGAGGGCCCGCTTCTTCCGCGAGGGGAAGCGGTTCCTCATCGAGACGGATGGGCCGAGCGGCACGCCGGAGCGGTACGAGGTGGCCTACGCCTTCGGCTGGGATCCCCTCCAGCAGTACCTGATCCGCTTCCCGGGCGGGCGGATGCAGGCGTTCTCGCTGGCCTGGGACGTGCCGGGGAAGCGCTGGTTCTTCCTCTACCCCGGCAAGCGGATTCCGCCCTCCGACTGGCTGCACTGGACGCGCAACGCCCAGAACTGGAACGGCATGTGCGCCGAGTGCCACTCCACCAACCTCGTCAAGGGGTTCGACCCGAAGACGGACGCATACACGACCACGTGGTCGGAGGTCGACGTCAGCTGCGAGGCGTGCCACGGCCCCGGCTCGCGCCACGTGGCGTGGGCCGAGGTGCCGCCGATGGGGCGGCCGCGGCTCGAGAACACCGGCCTCGTCATGCGGACCTCGGGGATCACCAATCGCGAGCTGGTCGAGCTGTGCGCGCCCTGCCACTCGCGGCGCACGGAGCTGGGCGACTACGACCACCGTCGCTCGGAGCTCCTCGACAATCATCTCCCCGTCCTGCTCACCGAGGGGCTCTACTACCCCGACGGCCAGATCCTCGAGGAGGACTTCGAGTACGGCTCGTTCGTCCAGAGCAAGATGTTTCGGATGGGCGTCCGCTGCACCGACTGCCACGACGCCCACACGCTCAAGCTCCGCAAGGAAGGCAACGGCGTCTGCCTCCAGTGCCACCGGGCTTCGGCGTACGACGATGCGCGCCACCACTTCCACAAGCAGGAGTGGCAGGGGCGCCCGAGCGACGGTGCGCTGTGCGTGTCGTGCCACATGCCAAAGTCGCCGTTCATGGTCGTCCACATGCGCGCCGACCACAGCATCCGCATCCCGCGCCCCGACCTGACCAAGGACCTCGGCGTGCCTAACGCGTGCAGCCGCGCCTCCTGCCACGCGGACAAACCGCTGTCCTGGTCCGGCGACGCCTACGACAAGTGGTACGGCATGGCGCGCAAGCCGCATTACGGGACCGTCCTGGCGGCGGGGCGCCGCGCCGACCTGGCCGCGAAGGTCGATCTCGTACGGCTCGTCTCCGATACGCTTTCCCCGACGCTGGTGCGTGCCACCGCGCTCTCGCTCCTCGGCCGCTACGGCGGCGCCGACGTGACCGCCGCCTTCCGCACCGCCCTCCTCGACGAGGAGCCGCTACTGCGGCGGACGGCCGTCGCGGAGGCCCCGATCGCGGACGAGGCGGAGCGCGTGGCCCGGCTCGCGCCGCTGCTCGCCGACCCGTTCCGCGCCGTCCGCCTCGAGGCCGCCTCCGCCCTGGCCGGGACGCCTCCGGCGCTCCTCAAGCCCTACCAGCAGGAGGCCCTCGCAACGGCGATCGCCGACTATGTGAAGGCGATGGAATACTCGCTCGACTTCTCGTTCGCGGGGCACAACCTCGGCCTCCTCTACGAGCGGATGAACGACCCGGTCAGGGCCGAGGGGTACTACCGGCGGGCAGTCGCCGTGGATGACCTCTGGGCGCCTCCGAAGGCTAACTTGGCCCTGCTCCTCGCCCGCCGGGGCAAGAACGGTGAGGCCGAGAAGCTCCTCCGTGAGGTGCTCGCCGCCAACCCCGGGGAGGCCCAGGTGGCCTACTCGCTCGGCCTGTTGGTGGCCGAGACCGGGACGATGGAGGAGGCCGCCACGCTGCTCGCCCGCGCCGCGGCGGGGATGCCGGCAAACGGGCGCGCCGCCTACAACGCCGGGCTCGCCCTCGCGCGGGTCGGGCGGCCGGCCGACGCGGAGCGCATGCTGCGGCGGGCGGTCGAGCTCGAGCCGTCGAGCTACGAGCACCTCTTCGCCCTGGGCGACTTCCTCCTGCGCCAGGGCCGGCTCGCCGAGGTGGGCCCGATCGCCGACCGGATGGCCGCGATCGACCCATCGCGCCCCGAAGCGGCGCTCCTAAGGGGTCAGGTCTTGTATTGACACATCAGCGCTGGGATGGCGCGCCCGGCGGATGTGTGATTGCAAGACCTGACCCCATATCTGACCTTGTATTCCGTTCTTTCAACGACAAAGAGAGTCAAGCCCGTGAACAATGCGAGCTGGGCATTCTCCGCCCCAACGCCTGATCGCAGCGGACGGATCAGTTGCCGGGGGCGTGACGACATTTCGCCACGCTGCCGCGATTTCGCCAGCGGCGTCCGGCGCCGACCCCCTCGTCTCGCCTCGCGCCGTGACCATAACCCGCCTGTGAGCAGACGTTTGTCGTGGCCCGCTCGTGGCCGTCGTACACTGGCACAAGAACTGCGGAGGAAGCCTCCATGGACTCTGCCAGGGGACAAAGCCAGGCAGCGGGGGCGTTGATCACCTACGCCTTTCCGGGCGTGCTGCCCGAGCTTCGCCCACATCGGGTGGCAAAGTGCGCCGCCGGGCAAGGACAAGGAAACCAACGGCGTGCCGGCGCCCAAAGGGACGTTCTCGCTCTACATCCGCGCCCCGTGGGCGGAGAAGGCCATCCTCGGCGGCACCTGGATGCTGCCCAACGTCGAAAAGGTGAAGTGATTCGACCGGCTGTGCCCGCCGCCGCAAGGCGACGGGCGCAGCCACCAATCAAGAGCGGAGAATGGACAGAGCAGTGAAAGCCACCCGCATGCAAAACCTCCTCGTTGCCGCGCTCGTTGCTGCATTGGCAATGGCGTGCGCGTCGGACGCGCGCGCACAATCAGAGGAATCCGAGCCGGCTCCGGCCCTCGGCGGGTTCGAGGCCGCGCCGCTGCCGCCGCCCGAGCAGCCGTTCCTCGTTCCTGACGCACCGCAGTCCGTCTTGGATCGGACACACGTCAAGGAGCGCTGGTTCACGCTCAAGGTGGGAGTGGTGACGCTTGCGGACTACACGGCGTTCATCCAGGACAGCGACAGCATCGGGCAGGTCAGCACGCAGGAGAACCAGTGGGAAGCACGCGCAGCGCGTTTGATCCTCCGCGGCACGCTCGGAGCGGACTACAAGGTCGGCTATCTGATTGCCGGCGAGTACAAGGGTTTCGAGACCGAGCCGGAGGACTTGTGGAGTCTCACCGATCTCTCCTTCACCTTTCCCCTCGCCGGCCCGGCGCCCAAGCTCACCGTCGGCAAGACCAAGGAGACGTTCGCCTACGAGATGGTCGGCGACGCTGCCAACTTGCCGCATCAGGAGCGCGTGTTGACTCCGTTCTTCGTCTCGCGCAACGTTGGCGTCAAGCTCACTCGGGTCATCGGCAAAGCCCAACGGATGACCGCGTCGGTGGGCGTGTTCAACGACTGGTGGGTGACCGGTGATTCGTTTTCCGACAGCGGCACGGATGTCTCGGCGCGCGTCACCGGGCTCGCCTGGGATCAGACGGACGGCAAGCGCTTTCTCCACCTCGGTGTCTCTGGACGTTACGCCGGGGCGGACGACGACACGATGCGCTACAAGGGCCGCCCTGAATCCAATGTCACCGACAACTACGTGGACACCGGCAATCTGCCCGGTGACCACGCGTGGCATCTCGGCCTCGAGGCGCTGTGGAACGAGGGGCCGTTCTCGGTGCTCGCCGAAGTCAACCGAGCCTGGGTGAGCGCCGCCGCATCGGGCAACCCCGAGTTCTCCGGCTACTACGTCACGGGCAGCTGGATTCTCACCGGCGAAACGCGGCCCTACGACCGCACTGTGGGCTATGCCCGCCGGGTCATGCCCAAGGGGCGCAGGGGCGCACCCGAGCTCGTCGTGCGCTTCTCCCACGAAGACCTGAACGACGGCGCGGTGCAGGGCGGCAGTTTCGACAAAACCTACCTCGGCCTCAAATGGTTGGCGACCCGGCGCTGGAAGCTCGCTTTGGCTGGGGCCACACCTGGTTGGACCGTTTCGGGACGACCGGCGTGACGGACAGCTTGCAGGTGCGCATCCAATGGATTCTCTCAGCATGACTCCGATTCGCGCGAAGCGCGCAGACCGTGCCTGGGTACGGCTGGCGTGCGCTACCACGCCCCCGCGGCTCTCTCTCCATCCGTGGTTCGGCGTCAGGATAGGAGACAGTCAAGCATGAGCTTCACACAGATCGCATCGTTGGCAGCCGTTGGCTTGTTCTTCGGCATGCTGGTATTCCTCGAGATTGGGCGCCGCGTCGGTGTCGCCCGACTCGCACGCGACCCGGGCGGCTTGGCGAAGGGAGTCGGCACGGTCGAGGGCGCCGTGTTCGGCTTGTTGGGACTGATCATCGCGTTCACGTTCTCCGGTGCCGCGTCGAGGTTCGAGCATCGCCGCCACCTCGTCGCCGAGGAGGCCAACGCGATCGGTACCGCCTACCTGCGCATCGACCTCCTTCCGGGCGACGCACAGATCGAGGTGCGAGAGCTGTTTCGCCGCTACCTGGACTCGCGATTGGAATCGTATCGGGACATGGGAGACGAGACTGCCACCAAAGCGAAGCTCGCCGAGACCGCGGCGCTGCAGGGAGAAATCTGGACGAAGGCGCTGACCGCAGCGACGAGGCCGGAGGCCCCTACGCAGGCAGCCCTGCTCCTGCTCCCGGCACTGAATGCGATGATCGACATCACGACCACCAGAGCCATGGCGACCCGGATCCACCCGCCCCTAGTCGTCTTTCTGCTGCTTGCCGGGCTGAGTCTCGTCGGGTCGTTGCTGGTTGGCTACTCCATGTCGGACAACGCGCACCGGAGCTGGCTCCACATGGCGGCCTTCGTGATCCTGATAGCGCTCGTGGCGTATGTGATCGTCGACATCGAGTTTCCGCGCCTCGGTTTGATCCGCGTTGACGCGGCCGATCAGTTCCTTGTCGAGCTCAGGAACAACATGCGATGAAGGCAGAATCCGGTACTTGGCGCGAGGCTGGGCATCGAAGCAGGAGTGAGCGTGGCGGCGGTCATCAGCGGGCCTGGACCGAACGACGCATGAGCTCTTTCGCAACGAGCGGTGTCCCTGCGGCAACGGCCGAAATGCGAAGCAACGCGCTGGAAATCCCCGCAAGGAGGTGCCTCGCGAATCTGGCTCGGTTCGCTGAGGACGTGGTGGGCACCGGCCCGGGCAGGACGGCACGAGCCGACACTGCCTCTGCCTCCGAGGGGGTCACGCCATGAGCCCGGTGGCCGCGATCGCTTCGTCGCTGCGCTCCTCGCGATGACAGGGGGGACGCTCCTCGCGATGGCCGGGGAAGACAGGCGGTTGCGTGACGATATTTCGCCACACTGCCTCGATTTCGCCAGCGGCGCGTGGCGGTAGCCTCAGTGTCTCGCTGCCAACCCTGCCTCCAAAGCACGTGCAAACAGCCATTTGCCTCCGGATCTGGATGGCCGTCGTCGGATGGCACAAGAGCTGCGAAGAGGATTCTCATGGACTCAACCAGCCGACCTCATCCCGCCCACCTGTCGCGAGCAGCTCAACGAAGCCGATGACGAAGGACCCAAGGAGGAAATGATGATGAAACACAACCTGCGCCGCAACCCCGTGTTGGCGGTCGCGCTGACCGTTCTCGCGGCCGCTGCGGCCTCGTGGCCCGCTCCCGCCGCCGCCCAGGCGGCCGAGCCCGCCGTCGACCCCGCCGCCACAGCCGCCCTCGACAGCATGGGCGCCTACTTGCGGACGCTGAAGGCGTTCCATGTCGAGGTCGCAACCGAGCGGGAAGAAGTGCTGGACAACGGCCTCAAGGTCCAGTTCGACGCTGTTATCAGCCTAGTCGCGCGAAAGCCCGATCGCCTGCGTGTCGACGTGTCGAGCGACCGACAGGACCGGCAGTTTCTTTACAATGGCAAGGAGTTTACGCTGTGGGCGCGGCGGCTCAACTACTACGCCACGGTGCCAGCGCCGCCGACAATCAATGAGCTCGCCAGCGCGCTCGAGGAGAAGTTCGGCATCGAGTTTCCGCTCGTCGACCTCTTTCGCTGGGGCACCACGGGCGGGAGCAGCGCCCGCATCACGGCCGCGGTGGACCTCGGCCCGAGTTCGGTCGGCGGCACGACCTGTCAGCACTACGCCTTCCGCCAGGAAGGCCTTGACTGGCAGATCTGGATCCAGTTAGGGGACTTCCCCCTGCCTCGCAAGCTGGTCCTCACGACAACGACCGACGAGGCGAGGCCGCAGTACCAGGCGACCTACTCCTGGAACCTGGCGCCCTCGTTCAACGAAGACGCATTCACCTTCGATCCCCCAGCGGACGCCCGCAGGATCGTCCTAGCCGGGAGCTCGCCAGAAGCCGGCGCGAGCAAATAGGAGGCGCGACATGACACGAACGACGAAGACCCTGCTCGCGGTCACGACCGCCCTGCTCGTCGCCGGAGCGCCGGCTCTCGCCGGGCAAGGCGGCAACAACGTCCGCAGCAGCTCGCGGACCAGCGTCAACCGCAACACCAACGTCAACCGCAACACCAACGTCAACCGCAACACCAACGTCAACATCCACCGGGACATCGACGTCGACGTCGACGTCCACCACGGCTACGGCCATGGCTGCTGCTACGACGACCACCACCATCCGATCGCCGCGGCGGCCATCACGGCTGCAGTCATCGGTTCGATCATCTACTCGTTGCCGCCGGCCTGTACGATGGTGATGGTGAACGGGTTCACCTACCAGCAGTGCGGCAGCACCTGGTACCAGCCGCAGTTCGTGGGCACGACGACAACGTACGTCGTCATCGCTTCCCCGCGGTAGCCAAAGAGGTGGGGGGTCAGGTCTTGTATTGACACATCAGCCCTGCGCGGCTAGGGTTCCCGCGTGGCCCGTCCGCTTCGGATTGAGTTCGCCGGCGCGCTTTACCACGTGATGGCTCGCGGCAATGACCGCGAGCGGATCTATCGCGACAACGTGGACCGTCAGGCCTTTCTCGACGGCCTGGTGCGGGCGTGCGAGCGCTTCGATTGGCTCTTGTGGGCGTATTGCCTCTTGGGCAACCACTACCACCTCTTGGTGGAGACGCGCCGGCCCACGCTGTCGCAGGGCATGCGCGAGGTCAACGGCGTTTACACCCAGGCCTACAACCGGCGGCATCGGCGCGTGGGGCACGTGCTGCAGGGTCGGTACAAGGCGATTCTCGTCGACAAGGACGCCTACCTGCTGGAGATGTCGCGTTACATCGTGCTGAATCCGGTTCGTGCGGGGCTGTGCGCGTCAGTCGGGAAGTGGCGTTGGAGTAGCTATCGGGCGGTGATAGGGATGACCGAGCCGCAGGCACATTTGGCGGTGAAAGAGACGCTCGAGCTGTTCGGCGAGGATCCGGGCCGGGCGCGCGTGGCGTACGCGAGCTTCGTCGCCGCCGGCCTTGAAACTGCCGTGGCGATCGAAGGGCCTGTCAACCAAATCATTCTCGGCGACGAGCACTTCGTGGCGGAAACGACCCGACGCCTGCAGTCCTTGTCGCCTGAGATTCCGCGCCGCCAGCGGGCGCAACGCAGCCTGGCCAGCATCGCCGAGGATACGCGGGACCGCGATGCCGCGATCCGCGCCGCGTACGCGACCGGGGTGTTCACGCTCAAAGCGATCGGCGAGCAGTTCGGGCTGCACTACACGACGGTCAGCCGGATTGCGCGAGCGGCCGATGTGTGATTGCAAGACCTGACCCCGGTTTTCGGTTTCCTGCAGGAAGAAGGAGGATGCCGACAATGGACGAGATCCTGACGCGCTTCATCGAGAACATCGTGGGCCGGGTGCACGGGCCCATGAACTTCCGCCTGCTGCTGCAGCCGCTCATGGCCATCATCTTTGCCGTCCGCGACGGGCTGAAGGACGCCCGGGAGGGGAGGCCAGCCTATGCCTGGGCCCTGTTCACCAACGCCGACCACCGGCGCATCATGCTCCGAGAAGGCTGGAAGTCGGTGGGCAAGGTCTTCATCGTCGCCCTCGTCCTCGACGGCGTCTACCAGTTCATCACAGTGAAGTGGTTCTACCCGCTCGAGGCCCTCGTGGTCGCATTCCTGCTCGCCCTCGTGCCCTACCTGCTCCTGCGCGGCCCGGTCAACCGCGTATTCGGCGGGAAGGCCCAAACGGTAGCCCGCTGATGGCTATGTGGGACCTTCCGCACCGCGCACTTCGGCCGAATGGCAAGCCCTTCTCCAGCGGACCGGCCGGGGAGGACTCCGAGCAAATCGCGACTCCCTTGACCGCGCGCTTTGATTCGCGTCGTTGCACGTCTCGCGTTGCCCGTCTCGACCCCCACTCCCCGCGAACGTCTTTGCCGGAACTCCCTCGGCGGCGCTCATCGATTCTCGGAGAACGGGGCTTGCTATGCCCTCGATCACTCCTCCTGCGCCGCGGGACCAAGCTCCGATGAAGAAGTCCCGCCTATACATGAGTGTGGCCGCCGCTGTGGTCGCTGCCTGTGTGGCGTGGTCCGGTCCGCTGGTTGCAGCGGCGCGAGCTGCCGAGGAGCAGGTCGCGCCCCTGCCGCCGACTGCGGAGTCCGTCCCACCGGAGAGGAGCCCGTGGTCGGCGGGCTTGGAGGCGGCCGCGATCGGGATCCCGGATCCCGTCGTGTCGTGTGGCTCCACCGCCGGCCCCGTCGCGGCCGGCGGCGCCCCGCGCGGCGAGTTCTTCGCGGTCCCGATCCCCCGTCTCGACCCCTCCCTCGGGGCGGGGCTGGTGGGCGCGGGGGCGTACATCTTCAGGCTCGATCGCAACGACACCGAGACGCCCCCCTCGACCCTCGGGGCGGGGGCCTTCTGGATGGACAGCCACAGCTGGGGGGGCGGCCTTGGCGGCAAGCTCTATCTCAACGGCGACCGCGTCCGGCTGCTGGCCGGAGTGGCGTACGCCGACCTCCGCTACGACCTCATCGTGGCGCCGGAGAGCACCGGGCGTGAGGTAGCCATCCCGCTGAGCCAGGAGGTTTATGGCGGGCTCGTGCACGCGCAGTTCCGCGTCGCCCAGGGCCTCTACGTCGGAGCCCGCGCCCTGGTCGGAAAGGTCGGCACGGCCCTGCGCGGGGAGGACGTGCCCGAGGTGCCGCTCTCGCTCGAAGGCGAGGTCGACCGCGTCTTCCAGCTGAACAGCCTCGGCCCGTCGTTCGCGTTCGACACGCGGGATAGCTCCTACTACCCGCGCCACGGGATCGCGTTCGACGTCAACGTCGACATCTACTTCGGCGCGATCGGCAGTGCTGTCTCCTACGATCACTACGAGGCGAACTACCGCCACTATAAGGCCGCGCGGGTGAGCGACGTGCTCGCCTTGCAGGCGTATCTCTGTGCCGCCGGCGGGGACGCGCCGTTCTTTCTCCAGTGCCAGGTCGGCCCGAAGTCGCTCTTGAGAGGGTACAGCTTCGGGCGGTACCGGGGCGACGCCATGGCCGCAGCGCAGGCCGAGTACCGCTGGCAGATGCGTCCCCGCTGGGTCCTCGCGGTGTTCGGCGGCCTCACACAGGTCGGGTCGTCCTTCGGTTCGTTCGGACTTGACGACAACCTCTACGCCGGCGGTGTCGGCCTGCGCTTCGTGGTCGAGCCGAAGAACGGAGTGACACTGCGTGTTGACTACGGGTGGGGCGAGGGTGAGAGCGCACTCTACATTGGCGTCGGCGAGGCATTTTGATGCGGCACATCGGGCTCGATCGGCTCGCCGGGGGGGACTGGGAGGTCCGCAGATGGATAAACGTACGGATCCACGCGTTACCAGAAAGAACCGCTGTGCCATGGCCGGCGTCGCGCTCCTGCTGCTCACAGCTCGCGCTGCAACGCTGTCGGCTCAGCAGCTCGAGCCGCGGGCCTACTCGCCTTCCCCGGTCGGCACGAGCTTCCTCGGCTTGGGCTACGCGACCTCGCATGGTGGAGTCCTCCTCGACCCGTCTTTGCCGGCTGAGAACGTTCGTGCGCGGCTCAACATCGTGGCGCCGTACTACGGGCACACCTTCGGGCTCTTCGGCCGGCTCGCCAGCGTCACGGTCGTGACCCCGTACGCGTGGGGAAACATGAGCGGCGACGTGATGGACGTCAGCCAGCGCATCACCCGCTCCGGGTTCGCCGACCCGCAACTCCGCTTTGCCGTGAACCTGCTCGGCGGGCCGGCCCTGACCGTGAGGGAGTTCCGCGCGCACACGCCGGAGACCTCTCTGGGCTTCAGTCTTACCGTCGCGTGTCCCTACGGGGAGTATTTCCCCTCCAAGCTCATCAACATCGGCACCAACCGCTGGGCGTTCAAGCCCGAGCTGGGGCTCTCGCACCCGCTCGGAAGGTGGGCGTTTGAGGTCTACGCCGGCGTGTGGCTCTTCACCGAGAATGCCGATTTTTACGGTGGACAGGTGCGCACGCAAAGGCCCCTCGCGTCCTACCAGGCACATGTCGTGTACAGCTTCAAGCCCCGTCTGTGGGCGGCCCTGAACTTCACCTACTACAACGGCGGGCGCAGCACGGTGGGAGGCCTGGAGAAGCAGGATTGGCTGAACAACACGCGGGGCGGTTTCACCCTCGCGATCCCGGTCACGCCTGCGCAGTCGTTCAAGGTCACGTGGGCGAACGGTGTCTCGGTGCGCAGCGGCACCAATTTCCAGTCCATCGGCGTCGCATGGCAGTGGATGTGGCTTGACACAGCCAAACCGGCCAGCGGAACCTAGGGGGGACCTGTCAACCGTAATCCAAGGCCATCGGCAGGGAGTTGTCGTTCGTCCTTCGGCCGGAGGCCAGCCTGATGTCGCCGCCCGCGTGCCTCTCCTCGAGTTGGCCTCTCTCCGGCTCGAGTGGCGATATCTCGTCACACTGCCTCAGTTTCGCCAGTACCCGTCCAAGCCGCCTTCCCCGATTCTCACCATGACCCTTTCATAACGTGCGTGCAGACAAGAGCTTGCCGCGCACTAACCGAGACTGTCGCGGCGTGGCATGAGAACTGCGAAGACACTCGCACAGGAGGCACACCATGACGTCAGCGAAGGATGGGCTGGAGCGGATCTCTCTCATACTCGTCGGGGTCGCGGCGATGACCGCAGTGTTCTCGCGGCCTGCGTCGGCGCAGCTCTACGACGAGAAGTGGACGCTCAACTTCGGCGGTGAACTGAGCACGTTCTCGAGCAAAGCCCAGCTCGATTCCGAGGAGACCGGAAACGGCACCGAGATCGACCTCGAGAGGAATCTCGGGCTCGACGAGAGGAAGACCAACTTCCGCTTCGAAGGGGCGTACCGCTTCAGCCGCAAGAACCAGCTGGAAATGGGGTTCTCCCAGCGCGTGCGCAGTAACACACACATCCTGGACCGCGACATCGAGTGGGGAGGCGTCACCTACCCCGTCGAAGGGCAGATCAAGACGCGGTTCTCTACCAACCTCTTTCAAGCCGCCTGGAAGCACTCCCTGCTGGCCGCCGACGCGGTCGAGGCCGGCTTCTCGCTCGGGCTCAGCTCGTTCTGGCTGTCGGCGAGCATCGCGGGGGAGGGAGAGGTGACGGGTGGTGAGATTCGATACGAGACCAAGAGGAGTGACTTCGTCGCGCCGGTCCCGGTCGTCGGGCTGTTCCTGAACTGGGCGATGTCCCGCAACGTCGTCCTGCGGGTGTCGGGAGACTACTTCGACGCGACCTACCAGGGCCGCAACGCCACGCTCACCGAGGCCACCGGCGCCATCGATGTCACACCCTGGGAGAACGTCGGGCTGGGCCTCGCCTACAACTGGTCGAACCTCGAGTACAACCGAGGCGAGCGAGCCAGCCTCCGCGTCGACCTCACCACCGAGGCGCTCTTTGGCTACGTCCGCGTCGTCTTCTGAGTTCTGCAGGGGGGCAGAGTCACGGTGCGCCGGGTTCGTCGTGTCGTGTCGTCGTTCGTGCTCTCCCCACTCTGCGGGTTTGCCCAAACCTCAGGTCTCCCGCCGATCTCACCGGATCGCCCGGACTTCACCAACGGCGCCGACATCGTCCCCATGGGCATGCTACAGCTGGAGAGCGGCGTCTCCAACACGGCCACTGGCCGTGACTATTCTGTCGGGATCGGCGAGCTGAACCTCCGCCTTCCACTGATGCGCCGGCTGGAGCTCACCGTCCAGGTCGGAAGCTATGTGCGCGACGTCGCCGACCGCGATGCCGGGTCCGGCTTCACGGATGGCGCCGTGGGGTGTGCAAGGTCAGGCTCTTCGACGGCTTCCCCACCAGCCAGGGAACCTCTCCGCCGGTCGCGCTCGCGCTGCTCACCTCCCTGTCGACCGGAAGCCACGCCCACCGCAACCCGAGAATGCAGCCCCAGGCGACCATTGCCGTGGACATGGACATCACGCCCGCGGTCTCATTGTCGACGAACCTTGGCGTCATGCACGCGGCCGACGACGCGCGGCGCTTCGTGCAGGCGTACGGTGGCGCATCGCTCGGATTCGCCCTCGGAGGATCGTGGTCTGGGTTCGCGGAGGTCTTCACGTGGTGGCCGGCCAGCGCCGGCGGCTCGAACCAGGCCGTGGTGGACGCCGGCATCCAGCTTCTGCTCGGCGACGACGTCATACTCGACGGGCGTCTCGCTCGTACCACGGGCGACGGCTCCCCCAGCACATCCGGTGGGATTGGCGTCTCGTTCAGGTGGTAGCAGCGTCACTTGCTCGTCGCTCGAAGCCCACTCAAGCACCTCCACGAGGGGAAATGGGGGGCCAGTACTGACCAACGCAGGGAACGATGCTCGGGTTTTCTTTCAGGTTGTGAGACGGAGCAGTGGACCTCTCGGCACAAAGCACGTCCATATCCACGCCGGCAGTGGCCGGAAAGAAAGAGGAGAACCAATGAGGAGGACAGTGTTAGCAGTTGGCGTTGCACTCACACTGGCGCTTGGCGCCGGGGCGGCGAGTGCGCAAGTGACTCCCACCGACCAGATCAACCAGCTCCGGGCCGATATCCAGGCCGACAGGCAGGCTGTCGTGGCCGCCGCCCTCGGGCTGACGGACCAGCAAGGACAGGCCTTCTGGCCCCTCTACCGGGAGTATCGCAACGCGCTCGCCCCGGTCGGAGACCGGATGGTCAAGCTGATCACGGGCTACGCCGAGAACTGGGAGGCCGTACCCGACGCCCAGGCCTCGGCGATGCTCGATGAACTGCTCTCGATCCAGAAGCAGGAGCTAAAGGTCAAGGAGCAGTTCGTCAAGAAGTTCCGAAAGGTGGTACCCGGCAAGACCGTGGCTCGTTTCTTCCAGATCGAGAACAAGCTCGACGCGATCGTCCGGCTCGACCTGATGAGCTACATCCCGTTGATGCCATAGGTGTGACGCCTTCTGCAGGGCAACCTGACCGGGGCTCGTGCCTTTCGCGGCACGGCCCCGGGGCGGGTGAGCGCCGAGGTCGGCCGGGGCGGAAGCAGACTCGCCCAGCGTTGGACTTGGAACACCCCACACTTCATCCACGTCGATTCGTCGGCGTGAAGCTGACTGCCGCCAAGACCAGCGACCTGGCGGGTTGAACGCCGACCGCCTCGGCGCCGCTGCGCGCGGTCACCACGATCGCCCACGAGAAGCAGCCCAGCGAGGGGTGTGGGCGTCCGCGGCTGTGGCGACGGCTACGAAGCCGGGGGGAACTTGGCGAACAGCTCGGCCATCGCCTCGTCGATGCGCTCCTGCCGGGACTCGGGCGTGCCACCCCGCGATACCACCGCGCTGGCGCGACCCTGCCATACCAGCTCGCGCCGGTCCCCGTCGACGAGATCGACGATGAGTGTGCCGACCGGGACCTCGCGCACCGTGGTGTGAACCCCGGCCGCACCCCAGTACCCCCAGCGCGAGCGGTACCCGAAGCCGGCCGTGTCGATCTCGGTGCGGGTGTCGAATCGGCCATGCATGGCGACCAGAAGAGCGGCGCCGGAGGCGACTCTGGTCAGTCCCTTGGCCGTGAGCTCGCGCGTGACCGCACTCTCCGCGCGCTCGCGCAGAAACGGGTTCTTGAGCCCCTGCTCGGGCAGGAAGTCAAAAGTCTTGTAAGCACTGAAGCTCGTGCCGGGCAGGTAGTCGGTGGCGACGTCGATCGTGCTGCACCCGCCCAGACAGAAAGCCAACGCTGCACCCGCTGCGACGGCACCTATCCTCTGCATGTCACGCCCCCTCGAGGCCACGTGGGCCTCACACCTATTCTCCACCACAACGGAAGGCCTCCAAGAAGAATCTCGCCGGGGGGATGCCAGCACCCCCGGACTACTCCGCCTCTACCGCCGTCCGAACAGCCTGATCTGAGCGCGCTTGCCCGCGCCGATGGAGTTCGCCTCGTACCAGAAATCGACGCTGCGGATCACCCGGTCACCGCCCCTGAGGTCGAGGACTCGGGTCTCGCCCCCGGCAGGGATGACCGCCCGGATCTGGATGTCCTGCGTCGCGCCGTTGGCGAAGTGCACCTTCATGTCGAGAAAGTGCACCGGACGCCGCTGCACCGTGAGCCTGAGGGCGGTGAAGTCCCCCTCCGTGGCGGTCACCACGATGGTGTCGTGATCGAGTCGGTCGTTGACGACGCGCTCGCCGAGCAGCTTCCACGCCCCGCCCGCCTCGGAGACAGCAACGAGGCCGGCGGCAGACATCAGGGCGACGATCAACAGCGCCGCGATACGACGAATGTCACTCATGAACCCTCCAGACGATCGAGTTGCGACTGAGTATACACGACTCGTTCAACCGGGCAGCGAGCCCCTCGTGAATGAGCCTGCTGCACCCCTCAAGCGGTTCGCTGCCGGCGTGATACCGTATCTTCATGGACAGCGATAGACCGGCCCGTGGTACCCGCCCCAGGGAGCGCGTAACCCTCCTCGTGCTTCTGCTGGCGAGCCTCTACCTCGCCTTCCGCATCCTCAAGCCGTTCCTCAACCCCATCCTCATCGCCGTGATCCTCACCCCGCTCGTGCATCCCCTCTTCAACTGGTTCAAGCGACGGCTGAAGGGCAAGGCGGGCCTCGCGTCCCTGATCACCTGCCTCCTCGTCGTCATCGTGATCCTCGGACCTCTCGCGCTGCTCGGCATCGGGCTCATCAACCAGGGAGCCGCCTCGGTTCAGGCGCTTCAGGACTGGGTCAACTCCGGTCAGCTCGACGCCCTGCTGCAGGGGGATCAGATCGCGCGGGCCAAGCAGGCCGTCGGCCGCATGCTGCCCCTCCTCGACCCGGAGCGCCTCGACATCAAGGGGATGCTGCTGTCGACGAGCAGCAAGATCGGCACGCTGCTGCTGGCGAAAGGCGGGGCGCTGCTCTCCTCGACCGGCTCGCTGCTCGGCAGCCTGCTGCTCATGCTCTTCGTGCTCTTCTTCACCGTCCGCGACGGCGACGAGATCCTCGCCGGGATCCGCAGCCTGAGTCCGTTGCGGGCGAGCCAGGAGGAGAAACTCCTCGAGCGCATCCGCGCCGTGTCAAAATCAGCGATCCTCGGCGCCTTCGGCACCGCGATCGCCCAGGGTGTCGCCGGCGGCATCGGTCTCGCCATCGTCGGCATCCCGGCGCTGTTCTGGGGCTCGATCATGGCTTTTGCCAGCCTCATCCCCCTGGTCGGCACGGCGCTGGTGTGGCTGCCGGCGTGCGCCTTCCTCGCCCTCACCGGCCACCCCGGCAAGGCGGCGTTCCTCGCCCTCTGGTCTCTGATCGTGGTTGGCAGCGTCGACAACTTCCTTCGCCCCGTTCTGATGAAGGGCGAGTCGGAGATGAGCACCCTGTGGATCTTCTTCTCCATCCTCGGCGGCCTCCAGGTCTTCGGTCTGCCGGGCATGCTTTACGGCCCGCTGGTGTTCGGGCTCGTCGCCGTGCTGCTCTACCTCTACCGCGCCGAGTTCGGGGACTTCCTCGACGAGCAGGCGCACCAATGACCCGGCAGCGCGACCGGATTGCGAGGTGACACCGTGAACCGAGGACCCGCGGCAGCCCTCGCCGCTCTCGCAATCGCTGCCGGCGCGGCCTGCACCGTCACCCGGCCCGGGACGCTGCGCCTCCTGCCCGACGGGCCCGTCATCCCGGTCGAGGTCACCGTCGAGGAGGATGTCATCTTCATCGCCGGCACCGACCCCACCACCGGTGAGAGGCTGTCCGGCCGCCTCGTCTCCGAGCAGACGGCGACGCGCCGGGCGCCGCCCCTGCCGATGGGCGGCCCGGGACCGGGCCCGTCCGGTTCCGCCCCTGCGCCGCTGCTGGCGCAGCCCGCGTCGATCATGACCGTCAGCGGCACTCTCGAGGGCGACAGGGGAACCGTGCTCGCGTGCGACGCGCAGGTCGAGCGCCGGATGCGCCTGCGCGGCGCCGGGGCGTGCCACCCCGGCCGAGCGGGGGAGGACGGCCCCACCTACCGACTGGAGTTCTGAGTCACCTTCCGCGGCGGATAGGTCTCGCGCCAACGGCTCCGGTGGGCCTCGTGGCGCTCCGGGTGGAGACGGGCGAGGGCCTCGAGGTCGTCGACGAGCAGCTCCGACGGCACGCGCTCGCGCGGGGGTAGGAACCCCTTCGGCAGCGGCGGGCAACGCGGGGTGCGGACGATCGCACCGAGGTCGTGGAGCGATAGCATCCGGCCCTCGCGGGAGCGGAAGATGCCCTCGATCGTCGCCAGGAGGAGGCGAGTCTGGTCGAGCACCAGGCGCGAGAAGTCCAGGGCCGCCTCGCCGTCGAGCCCGAGCGGGTGCGGGTGATGGTAGGGCAGGCAGTCGTTCAAGGACGGCCGCAGCGAGCCGGTCTCCAGCGGCTCACGGCCGAGGATGCTCCACCCGCCCAGGTACGGCATCAGGGAGCTTTCCCGCAGCACACCCTGCCAGCGTGGGATGACCGTTCCGCACCGGTGCGGGATGCCGGCGAGGTGGAGCGCAGCGTGAACGGAGGCCGACGTGACCCCGATCAGAACCTCTCGTAGCGCCACACCGGCCTGGTGAGCGGCCGCCTGCACCTTGAGCACCGGCTCCTCGCTGTCGAGGAAAGGCGCCACCAGCAACGCGTCGCGTCCCAGCTCGCGTGCGGTGTGGAGCTGGACTTCGAGTGGCGGGCTGCCGGTCGAGGGATGGAAACCACCCTCGTACCCCTGCCAGGTGAGGAAGCGCTCGAGGTCGAGCGCCAGGGTCGGACAGTCTCCGATCAGGTCGCGGTAGAACTGGCGTCCGAGACCGAGGATCACCCACCGCCGCTCCGCTCCCTGCTCGGCGATCCGCTCCCGCGCCCACTCCACGACGACGCGCTTGGTCTCGCGCTCGAAGAGGTGGAACAGCGCCGACCCGGGCGCGCGGCGCGCGAAGTAGCGCGCGATCGCCCTGCGGCCACCGGCGATGAGAGCCTCGATCCCCTCCTCGGCGACGATCGGAGGCTGCAGCACCTGCTCGAGGTCCCAGACCAGCACCAGCGGCTCGGTGAGGCGCACCGCCGCCCACCTCGCCGCCGACGCCGAGGCGCGCGGCTCGTCCGACAGCCACCACGCGCCGCACTCCTCGAGCGCCTCCCAGAGCTGCGGGCTGGCGCCGTCCGACACGGCGGTGAGCGCGAAGAGCATGCCGCTGTCGAGCCAGCGGGCCATCACCCGCGACAGCAGCGTGCCGAAGTGCTCCTGGCCATCCGAGCCGGGCGAGGCGGCGAAGCCGTCGACGAGCGCCCCCAGGCCGAGCAGGTGCTTCTCCGGCAGCAGCGCGAGCTCGGGGTCGGAGAGCTCCACGGGCAGCGCCGCGGCCGAAACCTCGCGCCACGACAGCGCCGCGAGAGGCTTCGCACCGTCACGCGCGGCGAGCGCGCAGACTTCGGACCTCCGCCCCGCCCAGCGCGCCGCCGGCGGGAGGGAGCCGGCCCGGGCCACCGCCTGCAGGCCGGAGGGCAGCTTGCTCCCCCGCTCGACCAGGAGCGAGTAGCGCGGCTGCCGGACCGGCTCCTTGCGCGGGGGGTAGTTGACGTAAAGGCGCCGCTCCGACAGCGTCCGGCCGACGAGAGGATCGCACAGCGCCTCGAGGTCACCACCGCGGTCCAGCGCCGCGCGCAGAGACGTCGAGGAGATCGCCTTGACCTTGTGGGAGACGCTGACGACCTGGACCCGGTTGCGAAACGCGTCCAGCTTCTCCTGCCAGCGCTGCGACGGGGAGTTCTCGCGGACCACGACGAGATGGGGCAGGTCCCAGATCGGCCCCGCGGTGTCGCGGTACGCCGAGGCGCCCTCGAGCACGTCGCTGCCGACGACGACCCAGAGCTCGCGCCGCCCGATGCGGCGCTTGAGCTGGCGCACGCTGTCGCCGTTGGCCAGGTTGACGGGCGGCTCGAACGGCGCCTCGAACGCCTCCGGGATCGCGGCCAGCGCCATCCAGGCCAGCTCCTGGCGCACCTGCCGCGGCTGGGCGTGCTTCTTCCACGAGTAGTCGTCGACCTGGACGAGCACCTCGTCGGCCTGCGTCAGCACCCGACTGACGACCTCGGTATGGGCCATCGTGAACGGGTCGAACGTGCCGGGCAGGAACGCCACAGACGGCCGCGCCGGAAAGCGCACCAGCGGGCGCGCCGCAGCCATGGCGCGGTCGAGGTGGTTGAGCGCCGAGGCGATGAGGAAGAACCGCCCGCGTTCGCCGGGCTTGTGGGTGACCAGGGAGAGCAGGCTCTTGGTGACGATGCGCAGGAACAAAGACAGACGCCCGTCGTTGCGCTGCTTGCGCGTCATCCTCTCGAGCACCATGGCGATCTGCGCGTATCCCTCGTGGACGGTGCTCGCCCTCGTCTCCGCCAGCGCCCCGAGCAGCATTCCGGCGAGACGGCGCAGCACGCCGCCGTCGAGCCGTTCGACGGCAAGGGAGACGATCACCCACCCCAGCGTCTGCAGCAGCAGGCGCTGCAGGGGCTCGGTGCCGCGGCGGACGTGATCCTCGATGTCGTCGAGGGCCTCGAGGAACTCCTGGTCGGGGAGGCTGGCGAGCACCGCGCCGAGGAAGCGGGGGATGTAGCGCGTGATCGCCTCGGCGTCGAGCTGGAGCGAGCGCAGCAGCTCGACCATGAGGTCGTTGCGCTGCGGGGTGGAGAGCACCGGCAGGAGTTGCAGCAGGCAGCGGCCGGCGTGGAAGCGTGTTCCCTCGACGCGGCTCACCTTGAGGACGTTGGAGAGGTGGGCCGCGACCTCGGCGGCGAAGAGCGACTCGGGGTCGTCGCCGCCTTCGCGCCGGGCGAGCGCCGAGGCCACGAGGTAGTCGCCGTTGACCTTCTTCTCCACCCAGCCGACGCGGCTCTTGAGGTTGCGCAGCATCACGTCGCGCACCGGCACGCGGTCGTGCTCGTGAAGCTCGCGGCAGCGCTCCGCCACGGCGGCAAGCCCGACGGTGGCGGCGAGCTCCTCGAGCAGGTGGAGCTCGGCGACCGAGAGGGTGCCGGAGACGCGCGTGGCGAGCACCTCGGCGCACGAGCGCACGCGCGTGAGCAGCTCCGGCGCCGCGGCGGCGCCATCGCGCGCCAGCGCGACCAACAGCCGCCACGCCATCAGCCGGGTGTTGTCGGCCTCGTGGTCGGCCCAGCTCCGCACGGCCTCCGGCAGCCTGAGCTTCTGCTCCACCGACAGATGGCGCAGCAGCAGCTCGAAGGACTCGCAGGCGTACAGCCCGACCAGCGGGCGATGGTCGCCGAGGCGTCGCATCAACCCGGAGTAGACCTGCTCGAGGGCCTGGGCGCGCAGCTTCTCGTCGGTGTGACGCATGAAACGGCGCAGGATCACCGGCACCGCGTAGACGACGCGCTCCGTCTCGCCCATGTCCTCCTCGGCCTCGGGTCCGGCGAGGTCGAGCAGCGTCAGCACCCGCTCGAGCTGGCGCAGCACCCAGTTCCCGTCCTCCTGCACCACTCCGTCGGGGAGGTCCTTGCGCCAGAAGTCCTCGCCGAGGGCGAGCAGGTCCCCGATCCGGTTGGCGGCGTGGTAGCGGATGTCGTCGTCGCGGTGAGCGAGGAGCTCGTAAAAGAAGTCGAGGGCGAGCTCCTTCTGCTCCATCGACAGCGCCGGCGCGTACTCGCCGAGGATCCCGATGTAGGTGCGGAGGTCGCGCCACCCCTCGAACGAGCGCGCCTCCTCGAGCAGGCCGCGCAGCGGCGTCAGGTCGCGCAGGCGCTCCATGACGCCGATGTTGTGGGCCGTGGTGAAGAGCCGTGACACCGTCGCGATGTCCGGCCCCGTGGCGAGGGCGACGACATCGGGACGGCTGCGCCCGGCGAGAACGTCGACGATCGAAAGCCCCCGGGGCAGGCGGGGCGTCGGCGGCTTGGTCGTCGGGAGGCCGGCCACGTCGAGCTCGACGCCGAGGTGGAGGAGGTAGTCCTCGAGGTCCTTGAGCTTGCGGTACACCCCCTGATAGCGCTGCAGCTTGCTCTTGTCCAGGTTCTCGAGCTTGTCGCGAATCGTGCCGAACGCCTCGCGCAGCGAGATGATCGCCATGCGCTGCGTGCCGTCCTCGCCCGGCATCTCCTTGACGCGGAAGTCGGCGTAAATGAGGAGCAGCGTCTCGACCGGCAGCCGGACCTGCTCGAGGTCCCAGGTCGAGTGATTGGTGGCGATGTGGCCGAGACCGGGCAGGTTGCGGCTCTCGTACCAGAGGTGGGTGTAGTAGTAGTGCAGGCGCGGAATGCGCCGCTCCTCGCCGCCGATACAGCCGAACTTGCCGATGTCGTGACCGATGGAGGCGCCGTGGAGGAGCGGCAGGTCCACGGGCACCTGTCGGGCGAGCTGGCGGCCGACGAACAGCGACAGAGCGGTGACGGCGAGGGTGTGGTCGGCGATCGAGAAGCCTCGCCACTGCTGCGCCATCGCCAGGGCGACGAGGACGCCGTCATCGCGAACGTGACCTAGCAGCCTCCGGTACTCGCCGGCCGACGACCAGGGCGTGACCTCGTCCTCGTCGAGCGGCCGAAACGGCAGGCGCTCGGCCATGCCGCCGCCCTCGCGGCGGCCCTGCTCCGCGAGCACAGCTTCGGCAAGAGGGAGGAAGAAACCGGCAACCGCGGCAACCTCCGCCGTCGAGACCGGGAAGCGCGTCGGAAACAGACGCCGTCGCACGTCGCCGTAAACGGCATCCCGCCAGGGCTTGAGGTCGCCACCGGCATCGAGGCCCGCCAGCTCGAGGGCGAGCGCGAGGGCGGTGTCGAGCTGCCAGGGCTCGCCGGGCGTGACGGCCTTGGGCCTCCAGCCCCGCGACTCCAGCACGGCCTCAAGGGAAGAGCCCGGAAACGACGGCGCCGTCGCCATAGCTGTCGGCAGTATAGCCAACGCCGGGGCTGCGCCCCCGGCCTCTCCCCTTCAGCGAAGATCAAACTCGATCAAGGGGTACTTTGTTTCGCTCCGCGCGATCCTTCTTGCCCCTCGGGCTCGGGACGATCAGCCCTCGCGGTTCCCCCAAACCGCTTCGGGCAGATACGCCTCCAGTCACGACCGAGGCTGGGCGATCGGCGGCGGGGCCCCTCGCTGTTCGGCGCCAAAGGCGCCGCCAGCGTCTCCCCTCTTCGCCGCTCGCCCGCTCGGTGCCCGTGACCTCCGGCGCCATGGTCCCTTGGCCCGAGGGGCGGATTCTCTTCCCCCACCCTTCCAAGACCCGCCCGT
>Ga0315287_10000730_pt1 | contig 29322 bp, 20 predicted proteins | sample YL17G11_0_MG_FD_205037 | JGI IMG/M metagenome (GOLD analysis project Ga0315287, IMG submission 205037) | Sediment microbial communities from Yellowstone Lake, YNP, Wyoming, USA - YL17G11_0 | ecosystem: Environmental > Aquatic > Freshwater > Lake > Sediment | place: USA: Wyoming | collected...
AGAAGTGAAGAAATGTCTGAGCTCTCAAAGCGACTTAAGGGCGGGAACAACGCCATCCTGATCGGCGATACGGGTGTAGGAAAAACCGCTGTAGTCGAAGGATTAGCCCAGGATTGGAAAGATGAACAAAAAACTTACTTCTTCAGCCTCGGCATGAAAGATCTTGATCGCAGCGTGCTTGAGCCGCAGCTAAAGATGATCGTCGAAACCGTACAGGAAGCTTTCCGCCAGGGATTCACTATCTATATTTTGATGGATGAACTTCATTTGCACGAACAGGCTGGCGTGCTGGAACTTTTAAAAGAACCCCTCGCCCGCCCCGGCTTTCAGGTGATCGGCGCTACCACTACCGGCGAATTTTATAAATATTTCAATAACGACGCTACCAAACGCCGCTTTGGCGATCCGATCCGGATCGAAGCTCTGTCCGGCGATAAACTGCGCCGTCTGGTCAGGAATATCATTCCGGTAATTCTGGAAAGATTAAAAGGGGCGGAAAAGATCGATGTCCCGCCGCGTTCCCGCCAGGCCGCGATCGAATTATCACCGCTGATCATCGGGCGCTTCCCGCCGGATGCCACCATCGCTCTGCTCAAAGACGCCATCGGCAGCAAGCGTTCCCAACTGGGAGACCTGCGCCGCTTAGTGGCTGAGTCACCGAAAAAATTAGCTGATGACATCAATGATCTGATCGAATACAGCGCTGATCCCTCTACCCGAGCCCAGATCGAAGGGATCTGGAAATCGATAATTTCTATCGTGTCGGTTTATCTTGAAAGCGAAGCGATGGTCGAGAAAGTAAGCGATGAGCTGACCCGCACCGGCTGTTTCACCATCACAGAAGACGATATCCGGGCCCAGGCATCGAAAATGTCCGGTCTTGACCTGCGGAAATTAGATGAAGTGGATATCCAGCAGCTGAGCCAGATCGAAAATCGGATCCGGAGCCGCCTGGTGGGACAGGCTATCGCGGTCGAAAAAGTGGCCGGGGCGATCAAGCGTTACAAAGCCGGACGACGCAAAAAACAATCGCCTATCGCTTCTTTTCTTTTTACCGGACCGACCGGGACCGGAAAAACCGAAATGGCCCACACCCTGGCCTGGCTGCTTTTCGGCGACGCGCAAAGGGTGATGACGATCGATCTTAGCAAATGCGAAGGGAAATCGGGAAAAGCCCTGCTTTTTGGGCCGGATCCCAATTACGTTGGATTTGGTATTACTGAAGGTTTGCTCCCCGAACTTTTAAAAAAGAAAGAGAACCGCCACGGTGTCTTGTTCTTAGATGAAATGGATAAAGCCGGGCGTGAAGTTTATGAATCACTTCTTACCATGCTCGACCAGGGTTATGTCCAGAATAAAAAGACCGGCGAAAAGTATATGCTGGAGGATATTGTCGTGGTCATGGCCTCCAATCAGGGTGAAGCGCAAATGCTCAAACCCAAGCAGATAAAGGAGTTGGCCCAAACCCGTCTGCAGGAGCGGGAAACTAAATTAACCGAAGAAATAAAGGCCGCGAAAAAAGCGCAGGAAACCATCCATGATTTGGATGATAAAATCGATGCGCAACAAAGAAGAGAAATAGAAGTTCTGCAGGCGCAGCTTGACGACCTCCGGACCAACCGTTCGGCCCATCTTAAAACGATCATTGGATTATTAATTGAGAATAATCGCAAGATCGCATCCGGTTCATTTAAAACCCAGGAAGATGAATATGGAAGAGAAAAATATCCGCCTGCCTTCCTGGGCCGCCTGGAAATCATCCCCTTCGACTATCTGGCCGTAAGTGACCTGGCTGCTATCGCCGATATCCAGCTGAAGAATTTTGTCGCCCAGGTGGAGAAGGACCAAAAGCTTGAGATCGTAATAGGCAGTAGTGAAGCTGAATATCTGGCGATAAAGAATTATCTGCTGGGAAAAGGGACCGATCTGGTACAGGGAGCCCGTCCGTTAAAAACCGCCATCGAGAACTTCCTCGACAATCCTTTTTCCGCCTGGTTCGTAAACACGATGCCGTCGGGCGAGAATATCATTAAAGTGGTATTGAAAGACGGCGTATTAACGTTTGAAGAAAGCGCGGAAAAATCAAAACGCGGACGGCAGATGGATATTCCCAATCTGCGCGGCCGCAAAGGGATCATTTTGCGGGCGATCAAAGAACTGGTCGCCAAAGAAGGGACGGTAGAGGCAAACCATATCTCTACCCTGCTGGCGCCGCCCAAAGGAAAAGCTAAAGTTGAACTATTTTTTGATGAAACTCCTTCTTTGCCGGAAGAATCATCCGCCGCCGCCGAGGTACTGATCAAACTTAAGAAGGCGCTGGGGGCAGAAGATCTTGAGACGCTCAAAAGAGATATATTTTCCCTCCTGCGCAGCGAGAATCCCGGCATCCTATCTCTGGCGCTTTCGCTGGCGGCGGATATTAAACCGCTCAAAGAAAAAGAGCATATCGCGTCGCTGCTCAAACACCCTCACCCCTATATCGCGCAGCTGGCAAAAGAAGCTTTGGGCAAACTGGAAGAAACCACCGTGCTCAACACCCGCAGCGGAGAGATCATTATCTCCGCCGGGGACAAAAGCAAGGCCGACCCCAAAGTGAGCGCTCTCTTAGCCGGGATCAGCGAATTTTTGGGCGATAAGAGCGATGAAGTTCGTTACGCTCTTAATACATTAATATATGTTGCCAAAGAGCGGCAGGAAAAGATGGCGGATGAATCGAAAAGGAATCTCCCGTTGATCGTGCGCTGGAATAGCATCGAGGATAAGATCGCGATCACGGTCTCCTGCGCGGCCAACCAGCCGAAGGATGAAGAAAATCGGCTGAAACAATTGAGAGAGAAAAAGGTTAAAGGAGCAAGCGCAAGCCTTAAGATCGGAGTTAATGAGACAGAAACCGATCTTACTTATAGCATCTTTAAAGAAATCGCTCCGATAACGATCAGATATTCGCCTTTAACCAACAATAATCCTACCCAGGTTCTCGCCCCGATCGTCGAAGCAATAACGGCAACGGATCCTGCCGATGCCAAGCAGACCATTCCCGCCATGCTTAAGATCATAAATAGTCTGGGCATTAGCGCTCTGCCCGCGAATGAACTGGAAAAATTGGAAAGCGCTATAACCGAGCATATCGCTAAATTTAACCCCAATATCCGCAATTTAGCGGATGTGCTCAAATATTCCGGCTGGGATGCAAGCTACAAGGCCGAGCTGCTGAGCACCCTGTTCGGGCCCATTCCCGATATAGAAGTTAGATTCGAGAAAGAACCGGATAAGATCAATCTAATATTCACTATCGCTAAACCAATTTCAGCCGAGGTTGAAAACTCGATAGCAAAAATAGTCGCCTCCATTAAAGCTACCGCGGCAAAAACAACCAATCAAAAAACCGGCGCCGTTTCTTTGACCGTTACGATCAACCAGGGATAAAAGATAATATGGTAACACCAGTAAATGGAAATAAAATCGCCGCCCTGCAGAGAAGTCTCTCCGTGCAGGGAATGAGCACCGTCAAGGTCGTCCCGTCCGGTGCTTTGCAGGGACTGGCGGGGATAGATTCCTTGAGGCGCCTCCCAAATCTTCATCAAGAACTAACCGATTTGATAAAAACTAAATTCGGGATCGAAGTGACCGATATCCTTTACGACCGCGAAGCCAAGCTCGAGATCCTCGGCTGCAATCCGCCCTTTATTGAACGCGTCCGCAATTCCAACGGCAATCCGGGAGTACTGGGCCATACGGTGATTTTTGAAATAGAAAGTGAAACTAGCGGAAAGCTTTACTTCTTAAAAAATGAAAAGAATATTGAGATGGCTAAAGCCGATTCTCCTGGTGCTCCGACCAATAATTTGTCACGAGCGCTGAAAAAAGCCATTGCACCTAAGCCGAGACCTGTATTGCCTCCCAATCTTTCGGAGAAAATTAATCGCTTGCAGGAACTTTGCAAACAGCTTCCTAAAACAGAAATGATTTATTATTCGATGATTATTGACTGGGAAGCCTTTAAACCGATTTCGAACGCCTTTAATGAGCTAAGAGAAATTATTGTTTATTTGTACCAACTATCCTTATTCCCCCAAACAATTACAGATAAATTGGGCGGCACTTTGTGGGGAATTGATCACGATGGTGGACACGGGAAAATTAGTTTTAGCTATACAATCGAAAGATCCAGGGAAATTATTAACTTGATCAGGGAAACTTATCAATTTGATACAAAAGAGGCAAAATAAATGGTAACACCGATAAACGGAAACAAATTGGCTGTCTTGCAAAAACTTTTCTCCGCGCAGGGGATGAGCACCGTCAAGGTCGTCTCAACCGGGGTTATGCAGACAATGCCCGGGATCGACTCTTTAAAATGTCTGCCCAATCTTCATCAAGAGCTGACCCGCCTGGTCAAAACTAAATTCGGAATTGAAGTCACTGAGATCTTTTGCGACCGCGAAGCCAAACTAGAGATCCTCGGCTGCAATCCCCCCTTTGTGGAACGCGTCAGGAATGCCAACGGCAATCCTGAAGTGCTGGGTCATATGATCGTTATTGAGATGGAAGATGAAAATAGCGGCAAGCTCTACTTTCTGCGGAGCGATAAAAATGTTGGTTCGATGATGACCAGGGATGTATTGTTGGCCAAGATCGGCGCTGTCGAAGAAGAAAGAACCATTCAGATCCAACTGGACGCACTGCGTTTTAACCGTTGGGGAACAGCGTCTTCGAACCTCGCCTTTATGGTGACTGCAACGGCTAAGGTGGAGGATCTCCTCTTTCGGCTCGGCCCTCAAGCCACCAAAATAGTTGATGATCAGGAATATTTTATCGTGGATCAATTTCTCCTTTCTCTGTGCTCATATAGCACCGGCGGCGAAAAAAAAGCGGCGGAAATAATTTACCAGATGGCGAAGAAACATCCCGATTGCGCCGCAATTATTCTAGAACGCAATCAAAGGATAGTTACTTCGGTCCTGATGCAGCTGCTTCCCGAATCCCAGCTGGCAGAAGTATTAGCCACCCTGGATAAAAAGTCGGACGTTTTAGCTAATATTCTTGTATTGACCGCCAAGGATTCCCGGGAACGGATCGTTTCGCGACTGGCATCAATTCTGAGTGATAAAAATGATAACACCAATTAACGGAGTTAAAATAACTGCCCTGCAGAGAAGCCTCTCCGCGCAAGGCATGAGCGCGGTCAAGGTCGTCCCGCCCGGTTTTGCGCAAAACTTGACGGGAATCGACAGTTTGAAGCGTCTTCCTAATCTGCATCAGGAATTAACTGATTTGATAAGAACTAAATTCGGGATCGAAGTGAACGATATCCTTTGCGACCGTGAAGCAAAGATCGAAATCCTCAGCTGCGATCCCCCTTTCATGGAACGAGTCAGAAATGCTAACGGCAATCCGGGAGTCCTGGGGCATATCGTAGTTATTGAGATGGAAAATGATAATCTCGGCAAGCTCTATCTTCTGAGGAATGAAAATAACGTCGCATCGATCATAGACCGGGAAAAAATGCTGGCCAAAACTGAGGCCACCGCCCTGCCCGTCCGGGCCCTTACCTGGCTTAAGGGTGTAATTTCAATCGAATCATTTGCTTTTGGTAAAGATACTCTCAAGCCAGCTATGATCGAACCGTTTAAAAAGGATGGGATCGAGATCGGCGAAATCCTTCTTGATCAAGCGGCCAAAGTCAAATTGACAGGAATGATGCCATCGTTTAAAGACAGGATCGCGAGAGGAGAAACTGCTGAAGAAATTTTCCCCAACCTTGAACTTTCCCTGCTATCGGCCGGGACCGAAGCCGGGCCTAATTTATACATTTTAGGAGATAAAACAAATATCGCGAAAGCGTCCGATCCTTTCCTCAATGAACCCCTTACCGCGGAAACGCTCGACGGACTTTCCAAGGATAAAACCAAGCCGGCCGAAGTCCGGCCGAAGATCGAAGCGATCGATTGGCCGCAAAGGATGTATGATTCGGATGCAAAGTCTATTGCCGCCAATATTTTATTTGAACCATCCAGATTTGCCTCCGTCTCTTTGCCGGATGGTCCGCTGGACAAGCTGCTTTTTCTCTTCTCCGCTCTTGAACTCTGGAAAGTGTCTTGGGTTACTATTCCTATTAATAGAAACCATATTCTGACTGAGATTGGTCGGCTATATGAATCTATTAATGACTCGTCACAGAAACAGAATTTAGCGGATATTGGCATCACCTGCGCTTTGCAGCTTTTGGAACGGGATAGAAGCGATCAATGGGCCGGGATCATCAGCTTAGCCGGGATCCCTATTCCCACAGGCCACCCCAAACTGCCCGAGATCAGCCGGAAGCTGGCGCAGATCATTACTGCTTCCGAACACTGGCCCAATGTGAAGGCGGCAGCCGAAGTCGCGCTAAAAATAAAAGATTCATTCCCCGAGCCCGAAAGAGCTCTTATTAAATCTGCCGCTGAACAGATGGCTAAGGTTTACTCAGTTTCTTCACGGAGCTATGGTATTGATATGATGTTTGATGCCCAAAAACAAACCAACGAGATCGCCGCGCTGCTTGAGAAGATCATAAATGATTTTGGAGCAACAAAATAAATGGTAGCACCGATAAATAAAAGTCAAACCACCGCTCTTCAATTATCCCTTTCTTCCAAAGGGATAGAAAAGGTTAAAGTAATTGATTTCAGCCAGATGCTGAAGTTCCCGGGAATTGAATCCTTAAAACGCCTTCCCAACCTCCACCAGGAACTTACGGATCTGATCAAAACCAAATTTGGGATCGAAGTGACAGAGATCTTTTGCGATCGCGAAGCCAAACTAGAGATCCTCGGTTGCAGCCCTTCCTTTATTGAACGGGTCCGGAATGCCAATGGAAATCTGGGAGTGCTGGGGCACACGGCTGTATTTGAGATGGAAAGTGAAAATAGCGGCAAGCTTTATCTGTTGGCCGATAGTAATAAGATCGCTGAGCTCGAAAGAAGCAATACCCCCGCAAAATCTTCCTGGGTACCACCTGGCACCAAAATAACTTTGTTTGATCATACATTATTTAAAGCTACCCGAGAGTCTGTGCTTGAGACTTTAAATAATAAAAAAAAGTTCGCCGAGATAGTACCCCAGGATCCGAAGGCAAGGTTAGACTTCATTTTCTCCAGCCTTCAATATTGGCTGGATGAATTTGGCGAAGATCCTCCCCAACATATCCGCGACGAGTTAATGGATCTTTTTATCGACACCAAAAAAGATCCGGCCCTGGTCAATATGGCGCTGGATTTCCTAACCAGACAAATGAGTTTTTCCTCCACAAAACTGCTGCCGCTTCTGACTTTAAACCAGTATTGGGTGCCGCCCAATCATCCTTCTATTTCTATCGCCGCAAGATTGATCGAAGATGCTATTTCAAATGATTCTGCGCCAAAGGTGGTGATCGCCGCCGGCCAGGCCGCTATGGCGCTGGATAATATTCTCAACCCTGATGAAAAGTTTAAGATCTGGCGCGCGGCGGGACTGCGTGAACCGGACTGTCTGACAAAATCCACCAACAACGATTTTAATAGCAATCAATGGCTGGAATCGGCCCAATTATTGAATACCATTAAAACCGGCTGGCGAAACAAGATCTTTGCCGCCCAACCGGAACTATTCCCCACCCTGCTTGATAATATTGAAAAGCAGTTACGGTTCTTGGCCGATTCAAAAGAAGAACACTATGATAGTAAAAGCAAGACATCAGACACAAATGATATCTCACAGGTCGCTTCTAAATTATACGCGAATCTACAGATCATAAGACTGGCCCTTACCGGAGACACTCTTTCCTCCGAGCTTAACAGTCTGCTATTGGATCTTTCTACCGGCCTGGCCCAGCGCGACCTTTTTCCCCGGCGTTATGCCCAAGCCGGCAGAGAACTATTAGATTATCTGCGCGGTGCCATTGAACTGGCGGAAAAAATAAAGAAAGGAGAGTTGGAGGACCTGCCTGCCGGTTTACCCGCCGAAGGAGGGCAGGCAGGTTAATAAATGACAAAAATATCAGGAATTAGTATGACGAAAATCTTTCAGAATAGACCGATCATCCGCGCCAAACCAGGCTTGCCGGTTTTACCCTCCGGAACTCTGCTAAGGCTCAAGGATATGGTTTCGATCGATTCATTTGAATTTGGCCAAAAAACCCTCAAGCCCGCCTTTGTTAAATTGTTCGAAAGGTTCGGGATCAAAATAAAAAGCATCCAGCTGGACCTGGCGGCCAAAGCCCACTTGATGGCAACGTCCCCAACCTTTAATTCTTTTGTTGAAAATCGCAGCGCTATCGCCATAATCTTTCATTATTTGGAGCTCTATTTACTTATCTCACGGGATGGCAAGACATTATATGTTTTGGGAGATGCTGAGAATAAAGCCATCTTCTCCAAGTCAGCTAAAAAAGGGGGCTCTTAATAAATGGTAAGCCCGGTCAATATTAAATCAATATTAGCCCCGCTTCCAGCCAAGGCCATTCCCCAGCTTACGGGGATTGTTTCGATCAATTCATTTGCTTTTGGCAGAATGACCCTTAAGCCGGCCATGATCGAATTATTCCAAAAAGAAGGGGTCGAGATCGGCAAGATAAAACTCGATCGCGCGGCTAAAGCCAGATTGATGGGAATGAGCCCGTCATTTAAAGAAATGATCGATCAAGGTAAAACCGCCGGAGAGATCTTTAATTATCTGGAACTTTCATTATTCATTATCGGAGCAGACACCGGCTCTCAGTCACTATTTATTTTAGGTAATAAAGACAATATTGCAAAAATAGAAAAACCCATTAATAAAGCAGCGGCCGCTTTGCCGCCAGCTATTGAGGTGGCTGAAGATATTGAAAAGACCGATTGGATCGAAAGGATGGCCAAAACCAATGCCAAAACATTTCCCATTGAATGGTACTCCAGTCGGGAGAATTTCCCCCCCGCTTATGCCTTGCCGACAGATTCAGCAGGCAAGCTATTATTCATGTTCTCCGCCCTTGAACTCTTAACCGTCGAAACCACGCCCCCGCCGGACCAGAATCTGATCATGACAGAAATTATAAGCCTCTATAAATTGATCTCTGAGCCTGAAAAACAAAGATTGATCAATATCGGGATCACTTGCGCCTGTCAGCTTTTGATGAGCTCTAAAAGGAGCGAACAATTGGCTGGTGTAACCGTCCTGACCGCAATCCCAATCCCCGCCGGACATCCCAAACTGCCGGAAATCGGCGGCCGCCTGGCGCAGATCATTAATCGTGCGCCTTCCAATGATCTTCCAGCTGCGATCACCAAAGCAGCGGCTAGATCCGCTTTGGGGATACAAAATCTGCTGTCCGAGAGCGAGAAAGCCCCCATCCGGAGCGCTGCCCTGAATATGGCTAGTTTCTATATTTTACTGACCAATGATTATACCAGGGCAAAATTGCTTGAACCCGCCAATGAGAGCCAATCCATCGCGGCGCTGCTGGCAAGTATTATCAAGGGTTTTGCGCCTTCGCCTGAAACAAAAAAAGAACCGGACCGCTCAGTTCTGGAAAAGACTTTTGAATTGACCACCTTTAATGATAAAGAGTGGAGGAATGAAAATGTCACCGCCAGTGTCGCTCAGGTTCTTAATCCGGACGAATTTAAAATTTTGTTATCGAAGGATTATCCCGATCAACGTTTATCAACGATATATGAAGCTCTTTCTAGTCTGGCAGATGCCATCGGGTCTATCCCTCCTAAGGCGGAGATTGACCACATCTTCGCAGAAATGCGCGCTATTTTCAGAAAGAGAACCCCCTCCTTCATCCCAGCGGGTATGGGTTCGGCAAAATATTATTTAAGCCATAATGATAAATTTAAGCGCTGGACCGGAGCCGCCATTTTGGGCAATATCCCCGTCGGATCGGATTCGCGCGAAGCTGCTGACATCCTCCGGATGATCAGCAATGCCGGGCAAGTTGAAAGTTATCGGTTTGTCCAATATGAGTTAATAGAGGCGGCCGCTAAAATAAGGGACAATTCGAAGCCGGGGAACGAGATAAATAATCAGGCTACCAGGGTTATAGATATGATTCAAGCCCGCATTGATGGCGGGGGGCTCTTATGACGACTCCAATAACCAATAAACCAATATTGTCTACCCTGCCCGCCCGGGCTATCGCCCGGCTTAAGGGTGTAACTTCGATCGAATCGTTTGCTTTTGGCAAAGAAACCTTTAAGCCGGCCATGATCGAATTATTCAAAAGACAGGGAATTGAGATCAGCGATATTCAGTTCGATCCGCCGGCCAAAGCCCGCTTAATGGGAATGATGAACCCTTCTTTTAAAGAGATGTTTGATCAAGGAAAAACCGCTGCCGAGATCTTTACTTATCTCGAACTTTCATTATTCTCATCAGCAGTGGAAACCGGGGCATCGACTTTATATATCCTGGGAGATAAAGATAATAATAGAACTATCAATGCCGCCAAACGGACTCCTATAAATAAACCGACAGCTTCCGAAGCTCCTTCGCCCCCAGCGACCGAAACCAACCCGCTATTAACGATTGAAGAAAAAGCGGCCGGCCTGATATTCCTTCTCCGGGAAAAAGTTCTTGGCCAGTTCATCGTTGCCAAACCGGGGCAGCAGCTGCCGGCTCTTTCCAAGATCAGATCGGCGGGAAAGACTGACCCGGTCCTGTCGGGAAAGATGAAATTCATCAGTGAAGAATATTTCGATATCCGCCTGACCGAGCTTTTTACCGATGATATAGGTCAATCCTATCTAGCGGCCGAGCGGCCATCCTACCCTGATAAGGTCGAGGAGACCAAAGGGAATTTGGCGGTGGACGGGCATGTGGTGGTCTTTGAAATGCAAAATGTCAACGAAGCCAGGCTGTACCTGCTTCGAGATCCAGGCAATATCGCCAAGCTGGTCTCCGCAGCTGATAGCAGCACCGCGCCTTCCAGTTCCCCGCGCGAGGACGAGACACCTAAATTAGATATGATCGCTTTTTCCGAAACGCAGAGGCGCATAAATCAGTTAAAGGACTTAGGGGTCCCGTTTCCGAAAGATGATGATAAGCTGAATGAACTGCTCTACCAAAACATTAGTAGAGTAGAAACATTGGCTTCCCGGATCGGAAAAGAGAGATTCAAGTTAATGCTCTATTTGATGTTTTATGATTCTTCCAAGCAGCCGAAAGTTAGCCCCACCCTCAAACCGGAGATCGCTACTCTTTTGGACCGATACGGGCTTGAACCGTTCTTGACATTTTTGCTTCCTTATTCAACCTTTTACAACTTCTCTGATTTTCAAAAAGCGGCACGGATCATCGATGAAAACCTTCCTAAAGTTATTGATCTGATAAAGACCGCTAATGATCTCAGCCTTTTTCTATCACTGGCAATGAACGGCATAGTTCCTTCCCCCAATCTGTTCACTAAAGCCAGGAGATTAACTCTGCCAGGAGAGTTCCTTACCCCGGCTCTTATTAAAAACCTAAAAAATATCGAGAGAAAAGAATTGAGGTCGTCACTTGCCTCTAAACTGGAGCTGCCGAAAATGATTGAGCTCTCAGATAAAGTTAACATTATGAAGGAGGTTGTCACAACCGAATTATTCAAACAAGTCATGCAGGGTTATCGGCCTAAAGGCGATGGCGAGAGCCTTGCATCCATTCTAAAAAGAAACAAAGATAACGGCATGACATATCTCTATGTGGATGTAAAAGAAGTCAAAATATTTGCTGAACGGTTAAGCAAATTAACGGGCAGATCTTTTAGAATACCAACTAGAGATGAAATAGCAAAAGCAGAACGCGAATTAGGTCCCCAAGTCCCCGATCCGTGGGCGGGAGGCGCGATTGGTCGAGCTAAGCAGATCCGCATAGTCCTGGTAGAGGATCTGCCTATCAACAGGGAAGCAAATAAATGACAACACCAGTAGCTATTAAACCCATATTCCCAGCTATACCCGCCAGAGCTTTGACGAAACTCAAAGGGCTGACAAATATCGAATCATTTGATTTCGGTAAAAATACTCTCAAGCCGGCGATGATAGAACTTTTCAAAAAGCAGGGGATTGAGATCGGCGATATTCAACTCGATCAAGTGGCGAAAGCCCGCTTAATGGGAATGATGAACCCTTCTTTTAAAGAGATGGTTGATCAAGGCAAAAGCGCTGCTGAAATCTTTTCTTACCTTGAGCTGTCTTTGTTCTCAACAGAACCAGAAACCGGACCACGAACATTATATCTTCTAGGAGATAAAGATAATAATAGAAATATTAATGTTGCCAATCGGACCCCTAAAAATAGACCGGCAACATCCGAAGCCCCTTCGACCCCAGCGATCGAAACCCGCCAGCCCATAACCATGCAAGATAAAATAGCCGCCCTAACCTCCCTCCTTCAAGAAAAAGTTGCAGGCCGGTTTATGGTGGTTGAGCAAGGGCAGCTGCCGGCTCTTTCCAAAATTAAATCCATGCGGGGGACAGACCCAGTTCTAAATGGAAAGATGTCCTTTTATCTTGAAGAATATTTTGATATCCGCCTGACCGAGATTATCACCGATGAGATCGGGCAAGCATATCTCGCCGCCGAACGGCCATCCTATCCTGACAAGGTCGATGAGACCAAAGGGAATTTAGCGGTCGATGGACATCTGGTTGTCTTTGTAATGCAAAATAGACTGGAAGCCCGGCTCTATTTGCTTAAAGATCCAACCAATATTGCGAAGCTAACCCCCAAGACGTCTAAACTCCCGCGCGCGGCCGCCGCCCGTAAAGCCCCGCAACCCAGCCGTTCCGAAAAGGAATCCGTCATAAAACGGCTAAAAGATCTCGGCGCCCCTATTTATGAAGATGAGGAACAGTATAATCGGCTCCTCTCTCAAAACATCACCGCTCTGGAAGAATTGTCTTCCCGTCTCGGACTGGAAAATTTAAGCCCCATGCTCTATTTATTGTTTAGTTCTACCCAGCCGGGGGTCCGCGGCCTCACCCTCAAAGGTGAAATTTCAGCCGCGCTGGATAGCTGCGGTTTTAAACCCTTTCTCACTTTTTTACAATCCTTTTCCAGGACAGATCCTTTCTCCGTTTTTTCAAATATGGCATGGATCATTACCCAACGCTTACCGCGGCTCATCCCTTCGATAAAAAGCGCCGATGATCTCGATCTATTCCTGTCTCTGGTAAGGAATGGCATTGATCCTTCTCCGAATCTGTTTTCTAAAGCCCAGAATTTAACCCTAAAAGGAGAGCTCCTTTCCCCTGCTCTTATTAAAACCCTAAAAAAGATCGAGAGAAAGGGAATGGATAAATAAATGGTAACACCAATCAATGGAGCCAAAATAGCCGGTCTCCAACAAACCTTTGCCTTGAAAGGGATGGGAAAAGTATTGGTGGTTGAGCCGGGCCGGCTGCAAAGTCTAAGTGGGATCGACTCTTTAAAGCGCCTTCCTAACCTTCATCAGGAGCTAACCAATCTTATCAGGACTAAATTCGGGATCGAAGTTTCAGATATCTTCTGCGACCGTGAAGCTAAGCTCGAGATCCTCGGCTGCAATCCATCCTTCCTGGAACGCATAAGGAACGCTAACGGTAATTTAGAAGTTTTGGGGCATACCGTAGTTTTTGAAATGAAAAATGAAACTCGCGGAAAGCTTTATCTGCTGGGAAACAGCAATAATATTGAAAAAATCGAGAGTCCCACAAAGCAAAAAAGCTCTCCCCGGATCGATCCCGAGGCCAAACTGGTATTGTTGGACAAAGAGATTTACCCCTTATTCAAACTGCCAACTTATGAGGAAATACTTGAAGTTATAGCCAAGCCAAAAGCGTTCGCCAAAGAGCTGCCGGAAGCGCCGGTGGCAAAGCTCGACTTTCTTTTATCCTGCCTCATTGTGTGGTCCGGTGAGACCTCGAAAAATCCCCCCAAGCATCTATTAGATGAATTAACCGATCTTTTTATCGATACCAATAATGATCCTACACTGTTTAAGCTCGCGCTTGATTATATTATAAGTGATCTGCAAAGCAGTTCGTCCAGGAAAATTGCGCCCCTTATAGCATTAAAAGCGATCCCAATCCCGCCGGAATCTCGCGATCTACCCCCGATCGCCAGCTGCATCGCGTATATCATATCAAAGGATAGCTCCCCATGGCTTTTACGATCCGCGGCTGATACCGCTCTTAAACTGGGGAATAAGTTTGACGCCGATTCAAAGCTTAAGATCTGGCAGGCGGCGGGACTGCGGCAGCCTGACTGCATTGCAAAATCTTCGGAGAAGATATTCCGGGACGAATGGCTGGCCGCCGCCAGATCATTAGGCCGGATCAAAGCGGACTGGAAAGGCGCGATCTTGTCCTCTAAACCGGATTTTTTCCCGGCCATGTTGGAGAGCATTGAAGACGCTCTCAAGTTCTTATCCCAATCCCGGGGAGAAAATTATTATAAAGAGCATGAATACCGGGACGTAAAAGATATTTACCAGTTCGTTTCACGTTTGCATGCTGAGCTTCAGAATCTCAAGCTGATTATTTCGGAAGAAAACCTTTCTTCTAAGATCGACCGTTTGTTAACCGATATTTCCGAAGGATTAGCCAAGCGCAATATCTTACCCCGGAGTTATGCTGAGGCCGGCAGAGAAATTCTAGACCTTATCTGGGCCTCCATGGAACTGGCAGATAAAATAAAGAACGGAGAGTTCGAGGATTTAAAATAAATGGTACCACCAATTACCGTTAGACCAATACTTGCTACCATTCCCGCCCGGGCCCTCCCCCAACTCAAGGGGATATCTTCAATCGATTCGTTTGCCTTTGGGAGAGAAACTCTTAAGCCGGTCATGATCGAACTATTTAAGAAGCAGGGAATTGAAATCGGGGAAATTCATCTCGATAACCCGGCCAAAGCCCGGTTAATGGGGATGCTGCCGTCGTTCAAAGAGATGGCCGCACAAGGAAAAACGGCCGAAGAGATCTTTTCTTATCTTGCATTGTCGTTTTTCATAAGCGGTGATGAAAACCAACCAAGAACATTACATATTTTGGCCGACAAAGGTAATCTCAAATCATTTTCTCTCCCCGAAAACTTCAATGATTGGGTTACTCCTCCCCAATCTTTCGTTGATCTCTCCAGCCGCCTGCAACAGATCAATGACCGTTACGCCGATATTAAAAAAAAGAATGAAACCGCTCCTCTTTCGCCGGAGATCCGGCAGGAAAGAACGAATAAGTTGATGGGCATGGGAATGGTCGGGGTTGGCTCGTGCTATGAAGGACGATCGGACCGGCCGATCCCCGAGTGGTTGTTCAATGAATGGATCGTCAATTTCGATCTGCTAATTGACGCGGCGAAAACGGTTGGTGATACCAATTTAATAAATCTTATTTATTTACTGATCATCAAAGATAGTTTCAATCTTATGAAAAAGCTTGGCGCCCCGCCTTTTATTGAGATGACGAGATATTTTAATTATAACAAGGACTTCCATGATAAAGATGATTTTGAAGACTGGATAAATATCAACTGCCCGGCGATTGAAAAGCATGGGATCGCCCCTTACTTCTATGTGGCGGAAAATGGCGGCAAACCCGATGCCCTGATCGGCATGGGATATCTCCAAAAGTTTTTTGATTCTCCCGCAGAGCTGGCGGCACTGGGCATTTTTCTCTCAAAGGCTCTTCCGGATATGCCCGAAAAAAAATGGAGAACAACTGGCAGTTATCCTCCAATGGCATTCCTGTCGCTCTTTAGCCCTTCTTCAAACCAAAAAGAAGTCATCTTCCAGGAACTGGCGCTGTTCATTCAATCGTATGAAAGGATCTATGATGCCTTAAAAGATTCCATTCGTCACAGCGAATTTAGAACTTATTTGCTTGCTGAAAATGGAGGCAAACCGATCATCAAGAAACTCGGGATCGAAGCCTTTGAAGAAGCGGTGCTGGAATTGAAATCCCTGCCGCGCCTGTTCTCCGGACAGATGCGAAACAGCGATATCCTTCCCTTTATTTTAATCTTGGGAAAACTCAATCCCGCATCAAACGAAGAGCTCATCTCTGCTCTTGAGCGCATCAAAGAAGCGGTTGTTAACTGGAAAGGCAGCATGTCGATCAGCACGCTTTCCCAAAATCTAATCGGCCTGGTCAAAGAACCCAGCTTGCCCTTTCCCCTCGCCTGCAAAATCGCCGGCTTGAACTGTACGTCAACTGATTATAAAAATTGCATAAAACCATATCTCCCTCACCTTGGCAGCGACTTTTTTGATCGCCTGATCTCTGCTCTTCCTTCGCCCGCCCGCAGCGGAACGCTGGAAGCTATTCGTGACTGCGCCTTGGCCATTAAAACCCCGGCCGACATCGAGACTTTCGCCGAAATGGTAAAGGGCGATGGGCCGATGACGCTCGCAGAATTTTTAAAACTAAAGGAAACGAGATAAATGGTAGCACCGATAAACGGCAAACCAACCATCATAACCATCCCTCTTCGGTCTCTGCCGCGATTCAAGGGATTGACCGGCATTGATTCATTTGCTTTCGGGAAAGAAACCCTCAAGCCGCTGATCATCGAATCATTTCGAAAACTGGGGATTGAGATCGCGGATATCCAGCTTGACCAGGCGGCCAAAGCCAGATTGATGGGGATGGGGCCTTCGTTTAAAGACCTGGTAGCTCAAGGCAAAACCGCCGAAGAGATATTTTCTTATCTTGAACTTTGTTTGTTCACTTCCGAGCGGAAAAATGAACCCCCGGCTTTATATGTCCTGGGGGACATGGAAAATAACCGGAAATTGGCCGCCTCACTCGATCAGGCTATCCCGGACATCGGCCGTTACGGCATTACTCCAGAAAAACCGCCCGCACCCATCTTGACCAACTTTGCAGGAGAAGTAGTGGTGCAGGTATCCACCTTCGATCTGGAGGGCAAGCCGTTTGCAAAAAATTATCAACTGGATATTCTCATAGATCCGGTCCAATTCAGGAATATTTTGCCGCTCGATCCAGCTAAGCGTTTAAAAGTTACCGCTTCTATCCTGGGAGAACTGAAGAACCTGGCGGACAAGCTGCCGGCTGCCAGGAAAACTGGACATATCTCTACAGAAATGGATAATATGGTCGCCAGCTCTAAAAATGATTCTGATTTTATCAATACCGCGATCACGATCGGGCTCGAAATGATCGCTGATACCGAAAATAAAGGGATCAATTGGGCCGGCGCGACTTTGCTCAGCAAGATCCGCATTCCGACCGATCATCCCAAGCTAAATGACATCTATCTAAGCTTTATTGCCGCCCTCGGCCGCTGGTCCGGATCGGGGTCAGAAACCGAGCTGATCCTAAAAAATGTTTTCTCAAGCATGCCGGCTCCGCAGCCGATCCCGCCGGTATCGATCAAAATTATAAAGCCGGCTGAATTAGAAATGGATCAAACGCTGAATATGATCAGGAACGCGAGAAGTATCTTAGCCGAAGCGCAAGGAATAAAATATTCCGTTGAATCCGATTACCGCGATTCCGCCGAGATCCGCGAGACCACTTCGGCACTGAGAACGCTGCTGAACGAATTATGGCCTTATACGGTAGGCAATCCGATCATGCGTATGAAAGTCGATGAGTTAAAAGAGCGCATCGATCGGGACTTAGAAATAAACGACCTCTGGCCATGGCGCTACGCTACGGAGGCGGGCGGTATTCTTGGCTTCATCGATAATATCCGGGAGATTTTAAATAAATCCAACCAGGGCATACCCCTCACTCCACCCCCCATCCCTGAACCGGCACCACCCGCCGATCTTTCCGCCCGGATCGCGGAATTGGAAAAGAAATATAACCAGATCAAACAGCGTTCGGCTGAAACACCCCTCTCCCCCGAAGAGAAACAAAAGAGATTGAAACAGCTTAAAGCCATGGGGTTGGAATTAGTCTACAGTGAATATAATAAAGAGATCACCGTTCCCGAATGGCTGATCGATGATCTATCCTTGAATACCGACCTGCTGATCGACACCTTAAAAATTATCGGCAAAGACAAAGTCAAAGCGCTATTGAAGGAAATGGTGACCAGCGAATCATTTGATATTATCCGGAAATACGGGGTCGCCCCTTTTATCGAAATGATGAAATATTTTGATTTTCCCGGCAGCGATCTCAGATATTTGAATTGGTCAAAAGGCAGCCAGCAATTAATTGACCGCTTTGGGGTCGCCCCCTTTTTAGTGCTGGCCGATGAGATCACGGGCGATCTCAAGAGCCCTTTTCAGGGTTTGGGTATTTTGGCGGACTGTTGCAGGTCGGCGGGAGATATAATCACCCTTGGCATTTTTCTGGCTAAAAAATTGGCGGAATATTCTGACCCAAGGATGACTTATCAGAATGATCATTTGCGCGTCTTCTCCCCCTCATCGAAAGAAATAAACACGGTTATCGCGGAGCTGGACCAATACCTTTCATTTTACCAAAGGATTTTCACCAAGCTCTGCCGGCCGGACGCTGCCGGCCGTAGAAGTACTGGAGGCGAATTTGCAGACACCTTTAACCTGGATTTCCCCAAATCCAAGAACCTGCTAAAAAAGATCGGCCTCCCAGCTTTTGAGGGGATCATCGACCGGCTGACGATGCTGTCACTGCCCCCCCTGACGATTATTAATAATCTGGAAATTTTACAGATACTTGAATCAAAATCGCTCTTAAATTCGGCTGAAGATCTGCCATCGGTGCTTTCTCTGCTGGAAAATGTTTTTTCTAAATACCGGGATAATATAGACAGGTTCAGGGGTTCGGTCCCTAGTAATAACATTATTGAACTATTAAACAAAACAGATATTCCTTTTCCTTCCATGTGTAAGATCGCTGGCTTATTCCTGATCTCAATTGATAAAACAGCACTCACTGAAACACAGGGATTAATTGCTGATCTTGGGATCGAAAAGTTTTCCGCCATTATTGACGCCCTGCCCTCACCAGCCCGAACAGGAATATTGTATGAGATCCGCGAATGCGCCCCCTTCATCGAAACGCCGGAGGATATAAAACTTTTCGCTGAAATGGCCAATGAAGATAAACCCCTAACCCTGGATAATTTCCTGAAGCGCAAGGGATAATTTTAACCCTTAAGCCCTCACCCTCGATATTACTAAACTAAAAGTTTATTTTTCACATCCCTCTCCCAGAGGGAGAGGGAATGGTATTTATCTGATTTTAAAAGAAGCTTACCCTCGCCCCTGCCTGCCGGCAGGCAGGCCTTGGGAGAGGGTCGTTCACCACAAACCGAACTTTATCTCATACCGGGTGAGGGCTTTTTGATAAATCCTTGACTTCTTCACACCCCTCACTATAATATAAGCAAATATTAACAGGAGGGCAAAAATGAAAAACAAACAAGAGTTTCTATGGATTCTATTAGCGCTAAGCGTTATCGGTTTAGGATTTATGGTCAGTGGATGCAGCTCTGCCAGCAGCTCATCCGACACTACTATGGCTGCCGTCACCACCACTACTGCAGGAGGGCCAACTACCACCAGCGCGGCGACCACCACCACCAATCCGCTTATCAATTCAACCGGCCAGCAGATCGGCCAGAGTGCCAGCATCGGCGCCGGTTTGTTACTAGGCGTTGCCAATGTAGGATCAGCCGTAGGCAATATGTGCGGGATATCCGGCAGTCCCACCCAATCTTTTGCGGTCCATTCCTATACCACTATTCCGGTACCGCCGCCGGATTCATTTTTTGCTACCCAGGAAGCCGGCTGGGACGGTACCCTGCAGGTTCCCAGCCTGCATACCGGCGAAGTGGTTTCTGTTAAATTCTCGACTTTCGGCGGCACTCCGATCAACGGCGCCATTTTTACTAACCCGCTGCCCAAAATGATCGCCAAGATAAACGGGATTAACTGGAATAATCTAATAAACACCACCGGCATTTCCGCGTTGGATTGGGCCACCAATATGCCGGCCTGGGTGGCTTCTCCCCAGTATGAAATTATCAATTCTATGTGGGATTATATTCTCTGGTCCAGCGTTTTAAACCAGGTCCACAGCATCGCCGAAGGTATACACGCCGGCACGCCTGCCTTTGCCATTCCCACCTCGAGTATTCCAGCTGATATGATAGGGAGTTTTTATGCCACCGTCACCCGGGACGCGACTGCTTATAATTACGGCGTCAACCTAACTACCATCGGGACCATGGAATATAGCACTTCGATCATTCCTAACCACGAAGTACCGGTAGCCTTGACGGGCGAAGGAACAGTAACATTGCCTAGCGGCCAGGTAATAACGCTATCGAACATGAGCCTCGGGTTCCAAACCAATCTTAACGGCGGGACCATTCCCAGCTCCGGCTCTTTCTACTGGAGTTTTGTGATCAGCGGCGAGACCTGGTCGGGAACGACTTATATTAACTCCGACCGGACCGCTACCGGTGAGGTTTCGAAGAACGGAAGTCCCGTAGGGACTATGTATCTCGATGCGATAGGCGGCGCGATCGTGACAATTGAAGGGCAAACCGTCTTTATAACAGCCCAGCAATAGCCCTCACCCTCGATAATACTAAACTAAAAGTTTATTTTTTACATCCCTCTCCCAAAGGGAGAGGGACTGGTTCGTTATCTGTTAGTCATGGTACCACTCCTTCTCCCTCTGGGAGAAGGTTGTAATGTAAACCTTTGTTAAATGACAACCGAGGATGAGGGCTGCCTGCCTCTTTTAAAACAGGTAGTATCGCGCGAAGAAGTTATTGTAGTAACGGGCTCCGCCGCCCGAGAGGGTCATGGTCTCACCGGAAAAACCGATCAGCAGAGGAAGACGGAATATTTCCGCATCGATCGAGGCTTCATAATCAAACAGCTGGGCCGGCTGTCCCAGGATCGAAGGCGAAACCTGCGCTCTGGAAAGCGGCAGGGAATAAAACCCCCGCAGCAGGAATTTTCTTCCTAATAGTTTGGTAGAAGTGACCACCCCAGCATTGAAACCGGTAAAATTGGTGGGAGCGGTTGGATTGCTCAGGCTGATATATTTTACTCCCAGCAGCAGCTTGCCGGTTATCCCGAGGAATTCTACCACCGGATAGATGGTGTTGAATTCCACTTCGTAGCGGTTCTCATTATTGGTCCCCCCGCTCACCCCGCCCCCGCTCGGCACAAAATAGACCACCTGGTTAAAACCGTAGCGGCCGGTCAGCTCATAATTCCCCGCCAGCCGCCAGAGCTTAAAAATATTACCGTAGGTGGCTCCGGCCTGGAAGCCCATCCAATTGTTGGTCCCCGAACCGCCTTCATTGATATTGCCCCATCCTCCAAAGATGGAAAGTTCTGGCCGGCTTGTAACTTGTACCGCTCTTTCGACCCGGGAAGCCGGTATTGGCGCCGGCAGTTCCGCTTTCTTCACTCCGTATTTGCGCCGCAGCTCATCCAGCTTTTTGGCCGGCAGTTTAGCAATCTCGCCATTGATCCGAGCGATCATCTTGGCCCCCGCCACCGCTACGTCATAACGGCCTACTTCTTTGTTACCATTAAAAGTTTTTTTCTTCCCAACCTCTTTAAACGTATCCAAAATTTTCATCTGCAGCATCAGCTCAATATCGCGCATCGCCCAGTGCTGGCTTTTAACATCTTTCAGGATGACGGCTTCGGGAGTCGGAAGCGTCATTTCGTAGCGGTCATAAGTCATTCTGACCGTCTTGGCTAGAATGGTTGCCAGTTCAAAACGGCTGATGGTATTAGAAGGTCTAAAGGTGCCGTTTGGATAGCCCGAAATTAATTTATATTTCGCTACCAGCTCCGCCACATAGGGAGCGGCCCAATGAGCGGCCTTCAGGTCCTTGAATTTTACTTCTTTGGTCGGGGGCTCATCCGCCAGCGTTATCCCGTATTGTTTTTCAAAATAAGCGATGGTGTTAAGCAGGACCTTGGAAAACTCGGCGCGGCTGACCGTCTTTTTGCCGCGGAAAGTATTATCCGGATAGCCGGAGATCGCCTCATATGAAACCACCATTCGCATAACATAGGGATAAGCCGGCAGCTTCTTGTCCAGGTCTTTGAAAGCAACCGTTTTTTTGGCGATCACCTCGATTGTTGGGGTCGAAACCACCGCTTCGCTGGTAATAATATGAAGATTGCGAACACTAGCTCTGGTGCTATCTTTTTTAACGGCGGTTTTTGCTTTGGCCGCCTGCACAGCCGGCGCGTTATCCGCTGCCGGCTTCAAGTTGTCTTTGACCGCCCCCCACGACGGGATAGCCACCAAAGCAATTAACAGTAGAGCCAGAGTTCTTTTCATCAATAGCACATTAACTTATGGCAGATTTCCCGTACTCGATCCCGGTCCTGCGACACGATTGCCGGCCAGGTCACTCACATTGGCTTGAACCGCCATGATTTGATAGGCCATCGGACCTGCGGCATCAGGATCCTTGATGCTGCCATCCGCCACGATCTTAACCACAGCGTAAGTAGCTGCCATCGGCGCTGGGCCTGCCCCTCTCAGCTTGCCGCTGGACTGGGTAAGCAAAGTAGCGCTTACCACCGTTCTAACCGGCGCGCCGCCCACGGCAGTTATCGCAAAAGCAGCTGTAGTCACGGTAGCAGGATCAACCGGTTCACTCAAGAATACATATGCCACGGTGTCATCGGTGCCGATCGCCGGCAGATAATAATTGTTATCCAGGACATAGGGAGTGGTGAATGTTCCGTTACCATCCCAGCCGGTGGCATTGAGAGTTGGAGGGATTAGTTCTTTGGTACTGGCAGAAGCAGCGGCCGATTCTCCGTCGCCGTTAAAAGCCACCACTTTCACATAGAGAGGGATATTGATCATCGGATAGCCGCCGATAGCCAAAGGATCGATCGCCGTCGTTCCGTAGAGCGCGCTGAGAATGTTGTTGGCGGTAACATCGACATAATTGCGGTTATTGGTTGCGTTAGTTAAAAAGACATAATTGCCGGTCGCGCTGTTCGCTACATAGACCTTATAGCCGGTCACCTGCCCGGTAGAAGGATCCCAGTGCAGTCCGATCGATGCCGCCCCGAACACATCGGCGTAATCAGCGCCGGTAGCATCGCTGGTGATGGCTTTGGTCCCAACGGTGATCGAGAGATTCGATGGTGTTCCCGGGACACCGCCGGCGGTAACGCGGAAATTAACGTTCGCCGCCAGCGACAGATCACCAGTGGTAACAAGGGTATAGCCGGAAGCATCTCTCGCGGTTGTGTTCGGATCGATGCTCAGCAGATAAGCTTCGTTTGAGATCAGTGCTGCTTCAGGCGTGATGAGCAAGGTTCGGCTGTCGGCCCAGCCAGTTTTGATCGGCGCCGAATCGCCCGAAATGGTAAAGGTCCTGACCCCAGACGGGCTGAGCGAAGGATTAACGGTCGAAGGATCCATCGCTTCATTAAAGACCACCACAAAAGTCGTGGTCTGGCTGATCACCGCATTCGGATTCGGAGAAATGCTTACTATGATCGGCGATGAACTCAGCTGGATATCCGCCACGGTAACCGTGTTATCCGCCGGTACGCCGGTGGAGGGTTTTATAACTACGCCAGTAGCAGTGTTTCGAACATGCCCTTCCGCCGTAACGATCAGAATATATGCCCCGTCCGGAATATCCTTGATCAGATATTCTCCCAGGGCGTTGGTCGTCGCCGTTTGATTGGCGCTGTTGCCGCTGAGGCTGACCACTGCACCGGCCAGCGGAGCTCCCTTGGTCCCCGCTACTGTGGTACTATAAACTACCCCTTTGATCGCCAGGCCCTGCGGCTGGCTGTTGCTGGTATTTATAGTAGGCGTCTGCTGCCCGCAGCCTGACACCAACATTCCCAGCGTAACTACTAAACCGATCCCGATTAATAAACTCAACATCTTTCTCATTTTTCTTCCTCCCTTTTCATTCCTTTTTACTTTTAACTTTTGACTACTAAATTTTAATCTTTCTTATCGCCTCCTTAGGGGACCACAAAAGGTCCAAAAGTGTCGCCGACCCCGGTCTTCACCGGGTTGCCGGCCAGGTCTTTGATGTTGCTCATGGTTAATGTTCTTCCGTTCAGGTTGCCGCTAGCCTTGATCTCAACGATCGATCCGATACTGGGAACAAAATAGTTCATGATCAGCCGGGCCGAGACGATCGTCAGTCCGCCATCCAGCGCAAAATTCGCTCCCACTACCGTGGCAGGATCAACCGGTTCATGGACCATAATGTAGAGCCGGTCCTTCTCGGCAGCGTCGATACCCGGCACAAAAAGGCCGTTCACCACCGCTCCCGGGAAAGGTTCCGCCTGATAGTTGGGGAGTGCAAATCCGGCCCTCGGACTCACTACATCGCGGGCCGAAACTTCGATCGGCGCGCTCTCTCCGTCCCCGTTATAAGCGACCACTCTAAAGTAAACCGTATTATTAATGAAAGGATAGTTGCCGGTAGAGATCGGGTTAACCTCCGCTAATGATCCGTAGAGCGAAGTGACCACTTTGCTGATCTCCGAAGTAAAATAATTATTCGAGGTGCTGGTAGCGGTCGTGCTCTTCGCTTCCAGCGGGGAATAATTATTCAACGATCCGGAACGGGCAACATAGATCTTATAGCCGGTAATATTGGTTGAGGGCGAAGGAGCCCAGCTCAACTGGGCATCTTCGGTAAAATCAGCTACATTGAATGAATCGAGCTCGCTGGTGGGTTGGCCGCCTACGATCACCTGCAGATTGGCCGGGGGTAGCGGTACTCCCCCAGTCGTAACCCGGTAATCGGAGAAGACATTGTCGCTTTCATCAAAGATCGCTCCCCAGGTCCAGAGGCCCGAATTCCCTTCCGTATCGTACGGTTCCGGTAACAAACTGGTCGGAGGAACAATCATTAACCGGTAGGCTTCATTCGAATTAAGTCCTCCGATCGGATTTATAGTCGCCTCTTTATTATCCGCCGACCAGCTGACATTCAGCTGGACCGTTCCTCCGCTGATCAAGCTGGCTCGCAGCCCCAGGGAAGTTAGGACAAACTGAACTGTAGAGGTATCCATCGCTTTATCAAAGGTAACCTTAAATACTTGGTTATTTGTTATCACCGAACCGGTAGCCGGGCTGAATTGTTTAATGGCAGGGAAAACGAACAAAAAGGCATTTACCGTTGTTATGGTATTATCGGCCGCTTTCAGGGCAAAGGATTTGATCGGCGTGCTCCAGATGCTGTTGATGGTCGAATAACCTTCTTTGCTGACGGATACGATGTAGCTGCCGTCGGGAAGACCCGGAAAACTGTATTCACCCTTGGCATTCGCCCGGGCGGTCCAATTGCCGCGGTCGCCGTCCAGGGTGACGATCGCGTCCGCTACCGGCACACCCAGTTGGAAATTTGATTGGAATTCATAAATTGTTCCTCGCAGAGTAACGCCTTGCGGCTGGGTAAAAAAAGTATTCATACTGGGGCTTTGCTGGCCGCAGCCGTAGGCAAGAACGGTTATAAGCAGCACACCAAATAACAGCGGAACTTTGTTTTTCATTTGGTAATGGTAATTGTATACCTTAAGCGGTTTTTGTCAAGCAAGAGAAGATCTCACTAGTTCGATCAGTTTCTGCAAACGAGCTTGTTTAATATCCTCCGGCAGCTGATCCGGCATTTTACCCGCGGCGGTCTCTGGCCGGGCGGAATAAGCGAACATATTGACGGCAGCAAATTTAATCGCATCGATCATTTTGAGGGAATTCCCAAATTGTTCCTCCGTTTCGCCCGGGAAGCCGACCAGCATATCGGTAGTTATTCTGGCATGGGGTATCAGCGAGCGAATTTTATTTACCCGTTCGACAAAATATTCAACCGTGTAACCGCGCTTCATCTTCTGGAGGATCTCATTATCCCCCGATTGAAGCGGCAGGTGAAATTCTTTGGCCACGTAGGGAAGATCCGCCACGGCGGCGATGATCTCGTCGCTCATATCTTTGGGGTGGGAAGTCATGAACCTAATGACTAATGACGAATGACTAATGACTAATTGATGTATATTATTCAACAAATCAGCAAGGCCGAATTTATAAGAGTTAACATTTTGGCCGAGGAGGGTGATGTCGGTGATTCCCTGCTCTAGCAGAACTTTAATTTCCTCTAGAACTTCTTCCATTGGTCGCGAAGTTTCTCGCCCGCGAACATAAGGAACAACGCAGTATGAACAGTAGTTGTCACAGCCGTGGGCGATGGTAACAAACTCACCCCCTGCTGGCGATGAACTTATCCCTCCCCCTCTCTTTTTAAGACCTTGCCTGCCGGCAGGCAGGGAGGGGGAAAGAGGGGGTGAGTTAAGATATTCCTGCAGTGTTTCCGGCGAGTTTGGCGGGATAAACCAGTCGACATGGGGGAATTGTTTTTTTAGGTCACGGTCGGGCTCGGTGACATAGCAGCCGCAAATACCGATCTTAAGATGAGGATTTCCTTTTTTAAGCCCTTTGGCGGAAGTTATATACCAGGCCGCCCGGTCCTCCGCGTGCTGCCGCACAACGCAAGTATTAATGAGCAGAATATCCGCCTGGTCCTCCGCGGCAGCCTCCTCGTACCCCGCACCCCACAGCACGTCCCTTAGCTTTTCGCTATCGGCCACGTTCATCTGGCATCCATACGTTTTAATAAAATATCGGGGCGATTTTGGCTGTAGCGGCGGCATTTTTCTCCTACCCATTATTTTATGAATATTTTATTGAATATATTAAAAACCTTATTTAGGTCAAAAGCCTCACCAATTCGTATTACAGGTATCAAATCCGTTGCTGTTTGGCGCTGAAGTCCTTCCATCTCCTTCTCGCTTAAACCAAAATTAGCTTTATAACCGCCCTTATAACCTTCTTCTTTAAGCTTCTTTTTGAAAAGGTCTAAAAAATGCTTATCATGAAAATTAAATTTAATCTTTTCTATCCACCACAGATCGTAATAATCACGGATCGCCTTATCTTTTCGAGTTATTGCCGCCTTCAGCTTTTCCGCAACAGCTTCATTTAAGGACAACGACAATATTTTATTCCTAGGGACCAGGTCCCTTCCGGTGAATGGATCCTTATAAAAATGCTGAATTTCATTATAAATAGGCTTATCAATCGGCCTTTGCCTCAAAGACACCTCAATCTTTATCCTTTCATCTTTCCCACTAATAAAGGATGGGTATAACACTTCAAAAACATATTGAGTTGAGTTATTGTAACCCTGACCTTTCGGGTCAAGACTTTTAAGCTCAAGATGAGCCAAAAAGCCCGGCATGTTTTCCCTTATCGGGGAAATCGCCCTTGACCTTTGAGAACGCGATGTCAATCCCTCATCGCTCATATATGTAAAATCAAGATCCTCGCTTAAACGATGATAATTAAGATGTATTTTGTTTAACAGAGTCCCTCCCTTAAAAACCAGTTTATCGCTCAAATGATCATGCAAATCATTCAATATAATTGTCAAATAATAATCCTTTTCCAGGATTTCCATTCTAAATTTATGCTCCTGGGCAATACCTGGCAATATCTTTGCGAGTTGATCTTTATCCATTAATGATAATTCTCCATCTATCATTCAATTCGCCTTTTTGGGGGTAATTTTTATAGAGCGGAGAATATCCTTTATCTCCAACTTGTATCTTACTTAACATTTTTTTATTTACACCTAATTGCTCCAGATAATATCCAATTCGCCTACGAATAATCTGAACAGGATATTTAGATAAATACTCTATAAACATATTTTTATCGATTAAGTTTAATTGGTTTCGCAATATTTGATAAGCTCTTTTAATATCATAATATTCAAACGCATCAATTATTGCTCTTTCCTTTTTTGGGAAGACCACATCCTCTTTCCCAATTTTGCGATTTTCTAAACCATATAGTCGATTTGACAATACTTTTTTCAGCTTGTATCTAACCCCAAAGATTGTTTTTGCAAATGAATATTTATTGTTTACTATATAAATCATCTGAGATACTTGATCAGTAAAACCATACGAGTTAAAGACTGAAGCATACCCAATATAATAATCGGCATTTCTAGCTAAAGCCTTAGCCACAAGATATTCATTAACAGACCATTTCCCATGAGGCGCTTTCATTGGTATAAGGATATAAATGTTTTTAATAACCTTCTTTAACCTTCCTTTTTCCAGCATTTTCTTTATTAAATAATTTGCCATTTCATCGCTTTTACATAATGAGGTTATTTCATTGCGGGTATAAATCTCCCTTCCCTCATATTCAAGCCTTGCCAATAATTCGATTTCCTTCTCAGATAACGTTGTTATTTTCATTTCACTATTCCACCTTTATTAGGGTATTATGTATAACTACAAATAGTCTACTTTATAGTATAAATTTTGTCAATAAACGCAATAAAAGCTAACCTTTTGTATTTAGGCGAAGTAAAAGGCTCTGGCTTCTTATGAATAGCGAAATGAAGAAGTTTGACGTCGCCGCAAAAAAGGAAATTCTTGGACTGCTTTTAAAGAAAATAATTATCAATAATCAGCGAAACGCGCGCACGCGCTCGCGCGTTTCGCCGGTCTTTTATGAACCTTTTCAAAAAATCACCGCTAAAAACCAATTATGTATTGAAAAAAGGAGAAAAATGCGACGTTACTACATTAAAACGTATGATGGATTAATTATAACACCTGGCAACAAAAAAGCCCCGCTCTTGCGAACGGGGCCTCTTTTATTAATCTACGGTCGGTTTTTTAGAACCGGCTGAAATCTCTGCGACCGCCACCGCTTGTGTCGCGGTTTTCGGACCTGGGCTTGGCTTCGTTAACCGTCAGTTCACGATCGCCCCACTTTTGTCCGCTCATGCCAGCGATAGCTTTTTGCGCGTCGCCGTCTTCCATGTCAACAAAACCAAAGCCACGCGATTTGTTAGTCATTCTATCCATCATGATCCTGGCCGAGATGACGTTACCGAATTCTGAAAATTTACTTTTCAGGTCGTCGTCAGTCGCGGACCAGGGCAAGTTGCCTACAAATATGCTCTTCATCTGCTTGATCTCCTTTATTTATCGTTCCTTCAATTAATAGATTACTATTAACCTCGACCTTATAGGTATTATGACAACTTTATGGCCCTGCCGTCAAATGCCTATATTAAATAATTCGCACTCCGGAGATTTTTTTGTTATCATGAAGATATGAAGATAAAGCCAGAAAACAAAATAGAACAAATCAACCTGAAAGGTACAATCTTTAACTAATGCTGCAAATCAACGATCTCTCCCTGGCGTTCGGCGGCCGGCCCCTCCTCGATAATGTGAGTTTTAATATTCATAGCGGGGAGCGGATCGGACTGGTGGGCCGCAATGGTTCCGGTAAAACTACCCTCTTCCGCTTGATCACCGGTAAAGTGCTCCCCGATGAGGGCCGG
>Ga0315287_10000731_pt1 | contig 29303 bp, 10 predicted proteins | sample YL17G11_0_MG_FD_205037 | JGI IMG/M metagenome (GOLD analysis project Ga0315287, IMG submission 205037) | Sediment microbial communities from Yellowstone Lake, YNP, Wyoming, USA - YL17G11_0 | ecosystem: Environmental > Aquatic > Freshwater > Lake > Sediment | place: USA: Wyoming | collected...
CCTATCCTCCGCCCAGGCTGCTCAACTATAGCACGCCTCGCGGAATACACAAATCGTTAACGTGTGAACCCGAAGGGACTTGCGCCGATAATCGCACGTCCCCGGAGTAGACAACAATCATAGGAGACACGTGATGAAAAAAACTCATAGGCTCACCGTAATCGCGGCGCTGGCGGTCCTGGCCGCCGCTTGGGGACCGCTCTGCGGGAATGTCGCGGCGGAAGAAGGGCAGATAGTTATTGTCCCGTTGAATGATATCCCGGTGCGTTTCACTTACGCGGAAGGGGAAAAAGGCAGAACGAGACTAATGCATCTGTTAGAGGCGCCAGACACGTTCTTTGGACGAGAACTGCGGGTGGAGATCGCGTCTAATCTCCAGGACGCCGGTGAGGGAACGCTTTTGGGATTCCTGAAAATGCGCATCCCGCCCGGTATGACCGAGAAAGCGGCCTTTGAGAATGTTAAGGCGGGACTCAAACGATTGGAGACGGTGTTGCGCACGGAACAGGAAAAGGACCGCCGCAAGTTGCTGGACATGCTACAGGTATTCGAGGCCAATATTGCAGAGAATCGCGTCCGATTGCGGGCTTTGCAGCACGACATGCCCCCGGATCCCTCGGCGAATCTGAGCGAGATCAGCAAGGCCGTCGAGGGGCTTCGCGGGCAGGTCTGGGAATTGCAGATTCAAAACGTAGCCAAGAAGGCCCGGCTGGAAGCGACCGAGGTGGAGCTTGCCAAGCTTGCTGCCGCATCATCTGAAAAGAACGATCCGCTCGCGACGGAGCTTGCCAAGGTTGTCGAGTTGTGCGAGAAGCAACTGCAGAGGGTCAAGGCCCTGGTATCGCGGAATGCTGCTTCCCAGGAGGAATTGGAGAAGGCCGCCTTGAAACTCGCTGAGGCCAAGGTGGAATTGGCCCGCGTCGTGGCGGGCGCGGCGGCCGGCAAACACTCGCCCGAACTCGTCGCCAGACTCCGCGGGGAGGCGACCACGCTGGTGATTGACCTTAAGGAGCTGGAGGCCCGGCAGGATGCTGCACAGCGACAACTCGCGGAGGCCGAGCAGCAGCAGCGGGAACTGCTCAAGGCTCGGAAGGAATTCCAAGCGTGGCAACTCGGCAGCGAGTACGAAACCTCGCTGGTGAAGAGGGAGTTGGAACGGGCCCAGACGAGGCGGGCGGAAATCCTCGAGCGGATTAGGGCCCAGGAGTTCGCTCAGCCGACGGTGACGATCGTCGACCCGGCGGAATTGGACGGCGTCAAGGGCGACAAGCCCCAGCCCGCTCCGAAGGGTCGATGAGCAAATCCAAGGGCCCTTTGAAGTGCCCTGGGGCGTATTTCGGCCGTTGTTACAAACTCGTTACCATCGGCGACCTGCTTGCCGCAAGTTCTTGCCCGCGTGTGGGTTGGGACGAGAGACCCGCGCCGCAGGGGCCGCAACCCTACGAATTCTTTCGATATGTCTCTTGCACGGGAACTCTTTCCGGAGTATAACGTCTAAAGAATTAGTACGACGTTGTTCCCTGTGCCCTCACCCCCGGCCCCTCTCCCGCTTGCGGGAGAGGGGAGTAGAAGAGTCTTCAGGAGACCTTGCCATGGCCCGACCCGCCTCACGCTACCCGACGGAACTGGAATTGGAGATCCTCAAAATCCTCTGGCGCGATAGCCCGCTGTCCGGCCGCGAAATCCGCGACGCCTTGGCGCCCGGCCGCGAGCTGGCCTACACCTCGGTGATGACCATGCTCAAAATCATGAACCAGAAAAAGTACCTGCGGCGCAGGAAGGTCGCCGGCGGCTACGTGTACGCTCCCCGGGTCACTGAGCAGGACGTTGCCCGGGGAATGTTGGACGACCTGGTGGACCGCGTGTTCGACGGATCGGCCCTGGCGGTCATGCTCAACTTGCTGGAGTCCAGCGACATCGATCGAGCGGAACTGAAGAAGCTGCGCAAACTCATCAATCGCAAGGGGACCTCCCCCAAAGCGAAGGAGCAGGAACCATGAACCTCGTCAACTCCCTGGACTCGACGTTGTGCATCCGCCTGGCCTTGGTGCTGTGCCATTTTCTCTGGCAAGGGCTGGTCATCGCCGCACTGGCGGCGGCGTGCAGTCGGCTGCTCCGCCGGGCATCGCCGCAGAGCCGCTATTGGGTCTACCTTGGCGCGCTGGCGCTGATGGCCGCCTGCCTGCCGGCGACATACCTGGTGGTTGCGTGGGCAGTGCCCGCGCCGCCCGCCGTGGCGATTGCCCCGGTGGAGATTGAGCCGCAGCCGTTGGACACCGTTGCAGGCGAGCCGGTCGCATTGCCGTCGACCGCGGTCGTTGCGGGTCCAATCCTGCCCGCCGCGATGCCCGTTGATTTGGCCCCGCCCGTCGGGCCGCTTGCCGCGGAACTCCCGCTTGAGACCGGCGAAACGGCCTGGTTCCCCTGGGAGCAGGCGGCCAAGTATGCCACGCTGGCCTATCTCTGCGGCGCGACGCTGATGCTGGTCCGCCTAGTGATAGGGCTCCGCGGTGGGCAGCGGCTTCGCCGCGACGCGCAGCGCGTGGAAGACCCCGCCTTGCTGGCCACGCTTCGCCAGCAGGCCCAACGATTGGGATTGCGCGCGCTGCCGGCGATCGCCACCTGCCGCCGCGTGGCCACGCCGGTGGTCGTCGGCATTCTGCGGCCGATGATCCTCCTGCCGGTGTCGTTCGCTACGAGCCTTACGGCCGAGCAAGCCGCCATCGTCCTGACCCACGAGTTGGCCCACATCCGCCGCTACGACCACCTGCTCAACCTGTTGCAGCGGGCGGTCGAAGCGGTGCTGTTCTTCCATCCGGCCGTTTGGTACGTCAGCCGCCGGGCGAGCGTCGAGCGGGAGAACTGCTGCGACGACATGGTCCTGGCCTCCGGGGCTGAGCCTTTCCATTATGCCGAATCGCTTCTGCGGATCGCCGAGTTGAGTTTCCGCCGGCGGCCGGGCCTTTCGCGTTCGACGGCGGGCGTGCTGGCCGCCTCGGGCCGGCGGCCCTCGCAACTGCGACTGCGGATCCTGCGGCTGTTGGGCGGTTCCCAAGGACCGGAAGTCCGTCTGACCCGCTTGGGCCTGGCGGGCATCATCGTCACGCTGGCGCTGCTGGCCACCGCGCCGGTGCTGGTGCCCAGTCTGGCCAATCCGCCGGCCGAGACCACGGAGGCCGCAGAGGAAAAGCCTGCCGCCGAGTCGCCCTACAATCACTTCCTCTACGTGCGGCACAACGAGAAGGGAAGTGCCGTGTCCGATAGCTTGGTCCTTGCCAAGATCACGCCGGAGGGGGTTCAACAGAGGGACATTTTCACGCAGAGCAATCTGGCCGACGGTTGGCAGCCGCTGTGCGTCATCAACGGTTGGGCCTATGAGGTCGAATCCTACGAGCTGATCGCCATCAACCTCCAGACGGGTGCGGCCGAGAAGTTCGGCTCCCACGTGGCCAGCTTCACGTATGATTCCGGCCGGCTGTACGCGATAACGGAGTCTCCAAGCAGTTGGGTCAGCACCAGGCTTCACATCTACGACCTCGCCAGCCGGGCGTATCGGGACATCGCTCTTGCAGACGTCAGGGCTCACTCCATCGAGCGGCTTGCCGTATCGCCCGATCGGCGGCGCCTCGCCTTCTTCAATCCCGTGGTCGAATCGGGGCACCCCGTGGCTTTCCGGTTGAACGTCGTGGATTGCGCTAGCGGAGAAGTGAAAAGGCACCCCACAACGGTCTTCGCCCAGGATCCTGGATCGGGGGGACGCAAAGGATACGGCCCCGGCCCGACGTTCGTTTGGCTCGACTCGAAAACGATCCTCCTGGTGAGCGACTTGCCGGACGGCAAGAATGAGACCATGTATATCGGTGTGGCTGGCGGCAACGGGCCGGACAGCTCGGTTAGTCTGTCGCTGGTCAAGAGCAAAGTCGTCGCGATGGATGTGGCCACGGGGCAAATCAAGGACGTGGCGACGTTGCCCCAGTGGCCGCGCCGAACGGGCGAGCCCTTCCTGCGGCCTCTGGCGGCCGATGGTGTGCCGCGGATCGTGCTGGGCGCGTTGGGCCAGTATCGGATCGACGTACAAAAGAAGCGGCTGGTCGAAGACAACGCGCTCGGCGGCGAGTACCGCTATGTCCGCGGCCGCGAGCCGGAAAGGCTCTACTATCGCGACGTGCTGCTGGCCGAGGCGAAGCAGATCCCGGAACTGAGCGCCTCGCCCGACGGCCGCCGGACCGCCTGGCTCACCGGCCGCGGGAGCCCCTCCGAGCTGCGCTACCATGACGCGGCGGAGGGCAAGGTCCGCACCGTCGCCAAGGGTTGGTTTCCTGCAAACGCGGTCCTGTGGGCGACAGCGGACGAACTTGCCCCGACCGCCGTGGCCGGTGTGCCCCAAGGCTGGCAGCCGCTTGTCGCCAGTCCGTATCCCGAGCCGCCAAAACGGCCCGCGGTCGACCCGCGGCCCGATGTCAACGACCTCCTCACGATGACCCTGGCGACCGACAAGCCGGCCTACGCCCAGCACGAGCAGGTCCAACTGACCGTGACCCTGACGAACAAGACCGACAAGGACGTTTCCTTCCAGCGGCCGGAGCCGTTCAGCAACCGCTTTGGCCTGGTCGGCACGGGGCCTCGCGTCAGCGGGGTCATCGACGTGTTCGATCGGACCGGCGAAATCTTCCCCGCCGATCCCGTCGTGCTCGAGGCGGGTGCAAACCTTCGCTTGACGAGGCCCTATGAACCGATCGGCATCGGCGAGCACGTCGTCTGGGCGTCGCCGAGACTGGGCGACCAGAAGTGGCAAGGCCGGCTGAAAGTCGCCCCGATCAAGTTCAGCGTGGCCCGCTCGGACCGCGAGGCCGAGTTGCTCAAGGCCAAGTTCGACCGGTTCCTGAAACTGTGCCAGAGCGAGTTTGCCAAGGACCCGATGACCTGTAGCTACGGGCGATTCTTTGATCTCGACCCGGAGGCGGTGCCGCTGCTGGCGGCGGCCATCGAGGCGTCCGACGATCCGAAGTTCCGCCATCGCCTGGGCTACGCCCTGGCACGCATGGCCACCGCCGACGCGCTGCCCTACTTCGGGCGGCTCTTGGCCGGCGATATGAAGCACGACCAGGAAATGGTTCTCGAAGGGCTGCTGACGATGGTCCAGCAGAACCGCTCGCCGGACCGGGCGCTCGCGATGCTCCTGGGCGCGCTGAGACATCCCAATGCCGCGGTTCGCCGCGGCGCCGCCGCGCGCCTGCGGCAGATCCACGACGCCTTGGTGGCCGCGGCCTTCGAGCGAGCGGTCGAGGACAGCGATGCCGCCACGGCGGCCACGGCCGCCCGCTATCTGGCCGCCTACGAGAACCTGGGCCTGGCCGACTGGCTCACCGGCGCGATCACAAAGGCGACGCACGCCCGCTACCTGGCTGCGCGGTCGATCGTGGCCGACTTGGAAAAGACCTGGGCGATCAACCACGGGCCGCTGCCCGCCGCGCCCTGGAAAGAGGCATCAGCCGACGCGGCCGCCATGGAGCAGTACGGCAAGGTTCTGCGGGCCTGGGAGACCTGGGCCCGGCAGAACCCGCGGTCCTCGGAGCATTTCTTCGACGAGGACCGCAATCTGTGGCAGTGGACCCGTGACTTGCAGGCGGAAGCGGCGGCCAAGCCGGGGGTTGTTCCCATCGATGGTCCGCCGTGGAAAGTCGTCTTGCCGAACGGAGCCAGTGTCGAACTGATCGGCTTGGCTGAGTCTCCATCTGCCGGCAAAGATTGGTGGGGCCCCGACGGCCGGCCACTGGCTGAGCGGCCATACTTCCCGCAGTCCGATCCGTTCGGAGGCAAGACATGGAAAGATCGCCGTGCGCTCGAACTGTGCTATCGCGTCAACATTTCTGGCCCAGGGGAGAACGCAACCTTTGTGAGCGTCGCGGGCAACAACGGCATGGGCACCGTGAACCCCTTGAACGAACGGAGGGAACCCAACTACTCCGTGAGGGCTGAAGCGGTCCTCTTTCCAAGGAGCCAGAAAACGACCAACGTCCGCATCGGTGCGGCTGCCGGCCCGTGGAAGTCCATTGCATCGGGCGCCTTGGATGACAACGGGGCCGTCCAAGGCTTCAAGCTTGCCGACGGGTACGGTTTTCTAGAGTTGAAGGCCCCTCGGAAAGCGGCCAACGTCGTCCTTTCGGTGGTCATGGACCTATCCTGGGACGACTTGAGTTGGCGGTTCATGGCTCAAGACAAGGCCGGAACGGCTCATCGCCTGCACGAGAACACGGTGAGGGACATCCGAGAGGAAGGGCAGCCGCTTCGACGGAAGTGCGACTTGGTACTGGAGGACGGAACCAAGGTATCGGACTTGGCAACGCTTCGCCTGGAGGTTCGCCGGTACCAGTACGCGGAGTTTCAGAACGTCCCCTTGTCGCCCGAAGCGAGCAAAGTGATGGTCGTAACCGGAATCCGTGGTGAGCCGCCCGCCACGCCGCCGCCGGCGGAGAGGACCGAGATCGAGCGGTTGCTCGAGCAGCTTGGTAGCAGCAACCAGAAGGAGCAGGCGGCGGCGGAGGCGGCCTTGGTGGATATCGGCGCCCGGGCCAACGCCGTGCTGCTTGCGGCCACAAAGGACGCGAATCCGGAACGCGCTGAACGCGCCAAGGCCGCCTTGTCCCGGATTGAGGAGCGTCTGCGACTGCTGCGGGCCGGGCCGGAAATCAGCGGCGCGCTGATCCGTGAGTTGGGCAAGATGGACGATCTTCGGGGCCAGCCTGGGGAGAAGATCATCCAGCGGGCGCGGGAACTGGAAAAGGAGTATCCGGCCCCACACGAACGGGCCAAGATTTGTCTCCAGGCGATGCGGTCCACCTTTGGAGGTGAACCGAAGATGTGCGCCGAGTGCCTGCCCCTGGCCGCCCAAGCCGAGAACCTGCCGATGGGCAAGGCTGATCGCGCCCTGTTCTACGCCACCTGGGCTGAAATGCTCGAACGGGCCACCCCGGCGGTGACGGAACCCTGGAGACTCGATCCCGAGGTCCGCAAACTGCGGCGGCAGAAAGATGCGGCCATCGGACGCGAGGCGACCAGGCTGCGGCTGAAAGCCCTGAAGGAGATATGCGACTGCCAGATTCCTCGCGAGCTTGCGCCCGAGCCCCTGCGGGAAGGCAGGATGTTCTACAACGTGTACCCACCGCGTCCGGCCGAGGAGATCGCCAGGGAGGAGTTGAAGTTCAAGAGAATTGACGAATTGCATGCCGACTACGAACGCGTCGGGCTGATGCACTGGTGGCGGAGCGAATGGCTGGAGGCCACGCTCATCCGCATTTACCCCGACCGGGCCGATCTGGAGGATCTTCGCAAGATGGCGAGGGAGATCCTTCCCAAGGATGCCGCCGCGGAGCTGCTGGCAATGGTGGAGAAGGCGGCCAAGGCCAGGCAATCGGCGACTCCACCCGCCCCGCGGCCGGAGGTCGATGCAGCCGAGATTGCTCGCCTCATCGGGCAACTGGGCAGCGGGAAATCCGCGGAACGAGAGGACGCACAGAAATCCCTGGTGAAGATCGGCCTGCCGGCGGTGGCCGCACTCCAGCAAGCAGCGTCGGACAAGGACGCCGAGCGGTCGAAGCATGCACAGACGGCCCTGAACGAGATTGACGACAAGGCCTTCGGCGGCCAGGTGGATGGCTTTCAGATAAGGCTGCGCCCCTTGCTCTCGCGATGGAAGACGGGGCAGACGGTCAGTCTCCAACTGCAACTGTGTAATCGCGGCCAGACGGAAATCGGGTGCCCGGGATTCAAGACACCTGCGGCGGATTGCCGCATCGAACTGGACGGACAATGGTACTGGTGGAGTCTTCCGGTTTCCATAGATGTGCTTGATTCAATGCTCAAGCCGGGTCAGGTTTTGGGGCTTGGGGTGGACATGGTTGAATCGTGGGTCGCCGTGGAGGCGGGCAAGTCGCGTGGCGACTGCCGCAAGAAGCTGTTACTGGCTCCCGGAGCGCATGTTGTTCGCGTCTCGTACGGAGATATCATAAGCAATCCCGTGGAGGTCGAGATCGTCCCCGCCGACGCCACGCCCGCCGCGGCCCCGGCGGGTGAAGTATCGTGGGGCTCGGACGTCGATGGCGTTGCGGTGCGGCTGCGGCCGGGCAAGGTTGTTGTGGAGAAGGGGAAGCCGCTGGCGCTGGCGGCCGATATCCGAACGTCGGCCAAGTGGAAGGTGCCGCTGGCCCAATGGCACTGCAAGCTGGTGGTGGACGATGTAACCTATCTGTCGATCCCGAGGGGACCCGCCAAAAAGCCCGCCTGGAACGCCGGGGGAAAGGACGAAACGATTACGGACATCGCGGTCGATATGGAGCCGCTGTGGATATCCGAACAAGCGCGGCCCATACGTCCGTTGCAGCTCTCGCCCGGCAAGCATACGATCCGCCTGGGGGTGCAGCCGTCGCCGGTGAAACGCTTGAAATTGAAGCCGGCGCTGGTGCTCAGCAACCCCGTCGAGGTCGAAGTCACGGAGAGCGGCACGACGCCCGGCACGCAGCCGGCTGGGGCAGTTGAGCTTTGGCGTAAGGCGACCGCGGTGCCTGCGCTGCAATTCGCTCCCTGGGCCGCGTACATCACGGTCACGGCCGACGGCAAGACACTCGCCACGACCAGCGGAGACTTCGCTGATATGTGGGCGGTCGAGAGCGGCAAACGGATCAAGCGATTCCAGATCCAGCAGGGTGGCATGCCGAGGGCGCTCGCCCTGTCTCCGGATGGGCGTTTTCTGGCCGTCGGCAACGGCAATGTCTTCGCCGTGACGAAGGAACGGGAGGTCGCGAAGCTCGAACTGCGGCCTGAGCAAGGGGAGACTCTGTATCACTTCCTGCAATTTACGCAGGACGGAAGCTTGTTGGTTGCCGGTCTCGGCAGAAAGGTGAGGATTTACCAGACGCGGGACTGGCAGTTGCGTTCAACGCTTACCTGCCCCGTTGAAGGCGCCGGAATTGGTTCCATCGCGATGACACCCGACGCCCGCATTGTGGCCATCGCCTTGGCGCAGCCAGAAGGGATATCCGCGCCAGGTGCCACGGAGCAGGCACTTACGGTCTGGGACACGACTACCGGGAAAAAACTGCTCACGCTGGCCGGATACCGTGGCAGAGTCGCCCTCTCTCCCGACGGCAAACTCCTGGCGGCGGTCAGCGCCAATGGCACGCAATTGGAGGTGGTTGCTATCGGGACGGGCAAGGTGCTGCATCGTTTGGCTGGGTCAGTTCTGCATCCGACCTTCAGCCCTGACGGCAGCATATTGGCTGTGGCGGGGCCTGGAGAGATCACCCTCTTACACGTCGACACATACGAGAAACTCACGGTGCTAAGGGGCGAGTTCCCGTACCTGAGCGGTCTGAGCTTTTCTCGTGACGGGACCATGCTCCTTACAAACTGTGAAGCACAAAGTCTTGTGTGGCGGCCTTTGGCACAAGGGACGGTTCGAGTTTCCGCGACCACCCAACCCACGACGCAGCCGGTAGGTTCCGCTGGGAGTGCGGCCACGTCAGGCGGACCCATGACGGCCGCGCAGGTTGCAGAGTATCACCGGGCGCGTACCGGCGAGAACCTTTCTCCCGACGCGTTGGAGAAGCTTTACACGGACCAGGCGGTGCAGTTCGCCCAGACCGGCGGAGATCCGCACGAGTTGGAGGCGGCCGTGCATCGGGCGATGGCCTTCGCGCAAGACGAGGCGACGCTCGTGCAACTGCACGTCTACCTTGGCGACGCCTATTGGCGGCAGACCGCCAAGTACACGCCCGAGGTCTGGAGGCCGCAACGACTGAAGGCGGCAGGGGCTTACCTCGGCGGCCTGGCCCTTGTCCTTCGCCATGAACTGCCCGCCGCGCCGCCGGAACTGCCCGCCGTCGGCGTATACAACGTGGACGGGCCGCCCGAGGAGGTGGCCAAATACCGCCTGCAACACGAGCAGGAAATGGCCGCGCGCAAGGCGGCCGAGCGCGTGCGAGAGTTGGTTTCCTTCCGGCGGATTCTGACCGGCCAGCTCGTGCAGATGTACGCCCGCGAGCCCGATGATTTTGACCAACTCCACCAAATAGCCCTGAATCACTTCGGCAGCGAAGAGATTGCCGCGGCGCTGGTGGCGGGGGCCAAGGCCTATCGCGCGGACAACCACGCTCCGCCGCCGGTCCTCGCGATTCCGGTTGCCTGGGGCAAGCCGGTCAACGGCCTGCAGGCTGGGCTGCGGTTTGACGTCCAGAACCGCGCTTACCAGATGGGGGAATCGGTTAGCTTCGCCCTGACGGTGCGAAACACAGGCGACCAAACGGCCACGCTTGTGTATTACGTTCCCCTGTGGGGAAAAACTTTAGCGGTTCGGACACTCGGCGGAAAGCCGGTCGAGGTCGCCAGTCCTCCCTGGGAGGGCCCAATGCAACGAAGAAAAAGCGTGTTGAAGCCGGGGGATACCCTCGAAGTCGGCACGGTATCTCTGCACCTCGATGCTGAGGCTGAATCGGGCTGGAATGAGCCGCACGCGTATCTGACACCTGGCAAGTATCTGGTCAGCCTGCCTTACCGATTTCAGGATGATCCGGCGAACTCGACGTGGTCGGGGGAACTGACGACGGGTGAACTCACGCTGTCAGTCGCTGCCGCCGAAGGGGCTTCTGACAACAAAGCTCCCGCCACCCCGCCCGCCGCGCCGCCGGCGGTGAAGCACAGCATCGGCATTTATCTCGTCACCGGCAGCCCCAAGGACGTTCGCTTCGACAAAGTGCCGTTGGCCGACCTGACGCTGGGCGCTGAGGCGTTGGTCACCCAGGATGACATCTCCCAATACCATTGGGAGTCGCACACGATCCGCATGAAAACACAAGCCGCGGCTGACCGCGTGCTTAGGCCCGCCTCGGCCGGTAGCCCCGGCAATCGCTTCGGGGGCAACTTCGTGCTGGTCGTCGATGGGCAGCGGATCTATAGCGGCCAGAAGGTGTGGATAGGAACATCCATCGGTTACGATGTGCCGGTCATTCACACCGGGCCCTCGGCCGATCAGTTTCAACCCCAGTTCTCGGTCCGGATCCATCCGCCAACGCAAGGCGTTCCCGATCCGCGCGGCGACGCCCGGCTGAAGAAGGCATTGCAGGATATGTTGCTGATGCCAAAGGATGACGCACCGAGTGTCCCCGCCGCGGGTCGCCGGGACGCCGCTTCACCCTCCACTCCGGATTCATCCGCCCTGGCAATTGTGCTTCGAGACGCATCCTCGAACATCGTCGCATCGGGGACGATTTCCCTTCCGCCGCAAACGGCCGGCGACAAGAGCTGGGCGGGGTCATGCAGGATCGCCGCCGTGCCGAATCCTCCCGCCACACCTACAACGCGAATCAAACATGCCCTTGCCTGTCTCGCCAGGAGTACCGGCTCCTTTTCAGGGCGGATTTCGGATGGGGTGTTCAAGATCACACTGGACCCGCAGGCCGAGGACGACGCCATCCGCCTGGAGGGCGTGTTGAAGGGCAATCAGGCAAAGGGGAAGTGGTTCTACGAGAGCTACGCCGGGAATGACGAGATGGGAACATTCGCCGTTTCGCCCGCCGCGCCGCCCGCGGAATCCGGCTGGGGGGAGGTTGGTGCTGCCGGCCTTCAAATGCGGTTGGTCCTCCTTGAGCAGAAAGACCGAAAGCCGCCCCTGTATCCTGAAGCATGGCTGGAGGCGAGGAATACGAGTGATCGACGGATTGACCTGGCGTTGAGCAATAGAACGGGACGCAAGGTTACGCCTGTGCATTGGAAAGTCGGTCTGCACGTTGAGGTGCAGCTTCCCGACGGCGCGATACGTCGGTACTCATGTATCGAGCCCGGAGATGAGACCTACTGGCAGGACGTGCGTAAGCCGGACATCGTCGACCCAATCGAGCCCGGCCGGACGGCACGGTTCATTGTCAACTTGCGTCAGTTGGTGGCCAAGGACGGGGCGCGGTTGAGCGATTTGCAGGGAGCGTGCCAACTGCGCCCGGTCCTGGAAGTCACGCCCGGCGAAGGCGCGTATTGGTCGGGCCTGGCCCGCGGGGGCTGGGTTCCGGTCCATATCGCCAAGAAGCCGGACTCAGCCGGCGAAGCTGGGGCAGTGATTTTCACCGCAGGAAGCGATCCCGCACCCGCCACTCCGCCTGCCGAGGCGCCATGGGGCACGGAAGTGGACGGCGTGAAAGTTCGGCTCCGTTCGGCCGTCACGAGTTGGAAGGCCGGCCAGACGCCATTGCTGAAGGCCGATATTGCCGCCGAAGATCGCTGGCTCGTCCCGAAGACCTCACGGTGGTGCCGGCTGGAAGTGGACGGCACGCTGTACTACCCGGGCCGGCCCGGTGGCGCAGAGGATATAATGGATGTCTCTTATGCCGATTGGGTGCGTACCGGCTCTCCGGAATTGACCAACATGGCGGTCGCGTTGGACGATCAATGGTGGGTCCCCGTCTCGGGTTCCACGATCCGCATTCTCCGCCTGACGCCCGGCAAACACACGATCCGCCTCGGCGTGCAACCGGCGCCCGTGGACAGAAACCTGAGGATGCCTGAGAAGGTGTTCAGCAACCCCGTCGTGGTCGAGATCACCGGCGACGCGAAAACCGCCGAGCCGCCGGCCGCCGGGGGCGAAGCGGCAAAGACCGCCCAGTCGCCTTGGGGTGAGGCGGTCGACGGCCTGCGCTGCCGCTGGGCGCCGCAGAACGAACCGATTGTCGCGGGCACGTCGCCAAAGGTGGCCATGGAAGTGGAAAACGCCTCGCCCGACCGGCAATTCTGGCAAGCGGCCAGCGAGGTCACGTGGGCCCTGTCCTTCCCACAGTACACCGAGTATCCCGGTAACATGCTGATGCCGAGATTCGAGACCCGCTTGGGCAAGGGCGCCCGGGAGGCAACCGCTCGCGAAGTGTCCAAGCAGTTCAACGCCGGCAGACCAGACCGCAAGGGCGATGACCCGATGCCCGGCTATTTTGCCTTGGAACCCGGCGGCCGGATGACGGTCCACACAGAGTACCCTTGGCTGCTGGTCAAGACGGGGCCGGCCGCAATCGGCGGCTATCTCTCGCGCTACTGGCCCGTTAGAAATGACAATGTCGGTGAGGAATCCAGCAAGCGGATGAGATGTCCGCCGCTGGTGCTCCAAGTGAAGCCGGGCGATCCGCAGGCCGAGCACGCCTACGACATCCTCTGGGGCAAGGCGTCCGACGGCCTCCAGGCGGGCCTGCAATACGAGTTCGGCAAGCGGCCCATCCCGCAGTTTCGTTGGCCGCCGCTGGGCGTGTTTCTACGCAACGCCAGCGACAAGCCGATCACCTTCTGGTTCAGCCAAACGGCCCACCGCGAAGAGCCCTGCGAAGTCCTCGACCGGGATGGGCGCAAGCAGCGGATCGAGATCGTCCCCAAGCCGGACAAGTACCCGCTGTTGAAGCAGACGCTTGCGCCCGGGGTCGCCACGCGCATTGACTCGGCCGGTTTCGCGGTTCGCCCCAAGAACCACGCGGGGGAGGAGCGCGAAGGGCCAGTTCTCTATTGCAACCCGGGCAAGTACACGGTCACCCGCGTCTTCCGCTACAACCTCGACGGTGGTGAGCAGCGCGGCAAGGAACTGACGGCTGGCCCCATCGAGTTGGACGTGACTGGCGAACCGGCCGGCGAGGGCTTTAGAAGACTCGTGGAAGCGGCCAAGACCGAGTCCATGGAGCAGGCGGTCCGCAATCTGGCGCACTGCTACCAATTGCTGATGCTCTCGCCCGAACCGCCGGACGTAGCGTTCGTCGATTTGGCAAACCAAGACCCTCGGGCGGCCAAGCTCATGAAGATCGCCCGCGACGGCGGCGCGGCAGAGCGCGGCGCGCTGCGCGCGGCGCTCTTGCGGGAGTGTGCCGCCTATCTCAAGGATCTGCCCGACTTCGGTGAAGAGGGCAAGCCGTGGAAGCCTTCGGCCCTGCATCCCGGCGGCGTCACGGCGTTTCCCCTGCTGCTGCGGCAGTGCGATCCCGACGCCGAAAGCCTGCCGATGTTGGTGCAAATGTGGCTGCGCAATCAAGAGGCATGCCGAAAGTACTCCGAACGAGAAGGCGTCAAACGGCCGACCGCCGAGAAGTTCGTTGCGAGTGATTACGGGGCGATCCACGCGTATGCGTGCAAGCATTTCCTGGATCAGTACGTCGCCCGCGAAGATCTGCGGCGAAACATCAAGCCCGCCCAGGCGAAGGTCATCGAAGCATACAAGGCGTATCGCGACTCGGTGCTTTGGACCAACAAAGTGGGTAGCGACCAGACCAGGATAATGCGTTTAGCGGTGGATTTCGTCGAGGCCGACATCCCCTGGGGTGAGGCGGTGGACGGCCTGCAATTCCGTCTCGTGCCGGACAAGCGCGCATGGCAGGCGGAAGCATTTCAGTACGACGCGCCGCCTGGCTTCTGGCTGGAGCAGAGGAACAGCGGTTCCCGGCCGAGAAAGGTTCCCGCCACCGCGTTGGACGGCCAGATCGAGGTAGACGGCCAGCTTTATTGGCAGTTTGTTGCCAAGATAAGTCGCGAAGAGTTGTCTCTCATGCCTGGGCAACAGCGGCGGGTCCGCCTCGATCTGGACGGGCGACTGCCCACAACGCCCAATGGCCCTCCTTTAGCGGCGGTATTGAGTTCAAGTCCCGGCAAACACATCATTCGAGCCCGGTTCGTCTCTGAAGGCAAGCCGGTTGTCAGCAACCCGGTCGAGATCGAAATCCTCCCCGCCGACGTCAAGCCCAGCGTACAGACGGCGACGGGACAGGTGCAGACCGAGTGGTCCGCGCCTCAGGATGGCGTGCAGATGCGCCTCCGGGCGGACAAGAAAACCTGGCGGGCGGACGAAATCCCTGCCTTGCGCTGGGACGCGCGGAATGCCGCCTCTCGCCAATTCCTGCACGTGGGCGATGGCCAGCGGCTGGCGCAGTTGGAGGTCGACGGCGTTTGGCACCAGTGGCCGACTAGGCTGCGCAGCGCCCGCCAAGCGGCATTGGGTGCGGGACAGTCGGTGGAGAATCAGCTTCTCACCGTCTCGCCCATCTGGTCGCGGGCGAAAGCGGAGGACTTGCCGTGGAGAAGGAACCCCGGCGCGATTGTCTCAAGCAGCGACCAGGCGCCGCCTTCGCTGCAACTCAAGCCCGGGACGCACACGATCCGGGTGGCCATCCTAATCGAGCCTTCGCGGGTTGACGCGGGCGAGGGCTTCCGCGTGGTCAGCCAGCCGCTGAACATCACGATCGAGGCTCCGCCCGCCGGGCAGACTTCCGCATGGCCACAAGATGCCAAACTCGCTCAGACGACAAGAGAGGCACTGGAGTTCATCGCTGTTGTCCTCGAGAACTCTCCGCGAGCGGGGCTGCCCGAGAAGGAATGGATCGCAAGGGCCCTGGCCAGAACCCGGCAGGCAGCCGCGCTGGCCGAGAACACCCCATTGCGTGCGACTGCCAGGCAGATGGTCGATGCCCTGTTGGCGTTGCAGTTGGCCGTGGACAAGGACTCGGCCGGCACCGCCAAGGAGTATTCCGCCGTCTCGACCGCCTACATGAACCTGGTCAGCGTGTTTGCCGGAGAGACCCCGCCCTCGGCAGAGCCGGCGGGCGAGTGGGGCAAGGCCAACAACCGCCTGCAGGTGCGTCTGCGCGCGGCCCGCACAACGTGGAGCGCGCCGGACGTGCCTTCCTTCCGGCTCGATTTCCGCAGCCAGGGCGGATGGCCTTTCTGGTATGACGAGATACCAGACCCCCGCGTCGAGGTCGAACTGGATGGCCAGTGGTTCCGGCCGCCGGCCCGCATGGGGCAGAACCGCATGATGAAAGCAGTCTTCGCCGGTGAGCCGGTCATTGGCGCCCTTCAAATCCAGCCGGACCGGACTTGGCTTGAGGACAAGACCAAGCGCCCCCTTGAGTTCTCGCCCGGACGGCACACGATCCGCGTCGCCTATGTGGCAGACTGCGCGGCAGAAATGGGCGCCCTTGACGGTGTGCGGCCAGTCCGCGTTGTGAGCGAAGCGGTTGAGATTGTGGTCACCCCGCCGACCGCACCGCCCGCCGCGCAGCCGGCGATGGGGACGGCGTGGGGGACGCCTGTCGATTCCGTAGTGATGCGGGTGCGGATTGATCAGGTGCAATGGCGGCCGGGCCAGCCGCCGTGGCGGCTGCTGGTGGATTTCCGCAACAACGGGGCCCAAGAAGTGTCCCTGCCTCACCAGGAGTCCGGTCTTGAGGTGCAGATCGACGGCCAGACATTCCGCTGGGGCCGTTCGCACGCAAACGTATGGACGCCGTTGGAGCCGGGCTCGGAACGCACGATTGAAGTGACGTTGGGGCCGGAGGCGGTTAGCTGGGGCGACGTCGGCGCCGTGTTGGCCAAGCCCGGAAGACACGCGATTCGCATCATGACGCCCGGCCCTTCACCACATCGAGGCGGCAGCCCGGACATTCGCGTGAGCACGCTTGCCCTCTCGGTAGATGTTGCTGACGGCAAGGCCGCCGCGGAACCGGGGGCGGGGAAGAGCGCGACGGTCACCGGCCAAGTGGTGGACGCGACAGCGGAAAGCGTCGCGATCCGTGTTTCGGCGCCGGCGGGAACGGAGTATCAAAGCGGCCAATCGCTGCCGTTGAAACTGGAGCTCAAGAACATTTCCGCCGCCCCGATCTCTCTGGCAAACCTGAGTTGGACCGCCGGTCCGGAGGTGACCGATGCGTCCGGCAAGCGGATGGTGGTCGAAACGCTGTCGCTGGGGCCTTGGAAGACCCGCACAACCCCCCTACAGCCCGGCGAGGCTCTGGCCTGGACCGAACGGTTCGAGTGTTTTGCTTTTCGGAAGCCGCCCGCCCCGGGCGCCGCGGTGACGATCCGTTTCCGAATCTGTTGGCGGGAACCCGACCGTGCCAAGACGGGCGGCACGCCGCCCCTGGTTGAAGTCTTCAGCAATCCGGTTGCGGTGACGTTGAAGGATGCCCCGCTACCGAAGCTGAACCGGGAAGCGGTCCCCGAGCGCTGGCGTCCATCGATCTACTTTGCCTACCGCGAGGACATGGGATTGGCGGGGTGGCGGCGGCTGCAAGTCGATGCCGATGGCACGGCCCGCCTTGCACGGCCCGCGTATGGGCGGAAGGATTCCGTGGTTCCCTGGGGCCAGTACGAGGTCAAGCTGAACCAGGAGCAACTCGACCGGCTGGCAAAGGTGCTCCGCGAACATCGGATCTGGGAATTGAGCGGTTCGGATTACGGATCGACGTCCGTGGATGGCGGAAGCATCTCCATCTGTTTTGCCAATGACGGCCAGGCCCTGGTCCAGCAATTTCCGAACGAGGTGTTTCAGCAGTTTGAAACGTTGAAGCCCCTTCGCGAGAAAATGCAAGAATTCATGGCGATGGTAGTTGTCGAGGCCGGCAAGGCTCTGGACAAGAAGGCCGGGACCGGCCCTTGGGGCGAGGCGGTGGACGGCGTACAGGTGCGGCTGCGGGCGGAGAAGCCGACCTGGGGAATGGGCGAGACGCCGAAGTTCAGGGCCGACGTGCGCAGCCAGGGCGACCAAGACTTGCTGTTGGCCACGGTCGAGGGCCTGGGCTGCGAACTGCATTTTGACGGCGTGAAGTATCGTCACCCGACGGATCTCACCGGCGTTGCCTATCACAACATCAAGGCATGGGAACACGGCTTCCGTTTTGCGCTCCACAAGCAGTGGACAACCATCGAAGGCAATAAACCGCTCACGTTGACACCCGGGAAGCACACCGTGCGGTTCGCTTGGGCGGGATGTCATTACACCACTGTTGATGGGGGCATGGTCCCGGACGAGACCCGCCCGGTCCTCCTGGTGAGCAACCCGGTCGAGATCGAAATCCTCGCGGCCGACGCCAAGCCCGCGACACAGCCGGACACCAATCCTGGAAATAGTACAATCATCGACGTGCATGACGGCAGCGTGCGAATCAAGTCGGGGGATAACACGATCGAGGCCGACAGGATCGTTCTGGAATCCGCCGCGCCGCCGGCGGCGAAGAAAGGCGTAACGGTCACCGGCCGAGTGCTGGACACGCCCGGCGGCAAGGGCCTGCCCGGCGCGACGGTCATGCTCTGGCATGTGCAGACGGGCAATCTCCGCTCGACAACGACCGACAAGGACGGCTCCTACGCCTTCGCGGATGTTGCCCCCCACACGCACCTCCAGGGTGTCACCCTGCAACTGCCCTCGGGCGTTTGGAGTCAGGGGCGGACGGCCTCGTTCCACGTCGGCGAGGCACACATCAGCGCCGCCGACCTGTACGCCAGGACCGGCCAGACCGTCACCGGCACAATCCGCGAGGCGACCACGGGCCAGCCGGCCGGCGGGGCGAGGATCGACGTGAATGGCGACTGGTTCGCCTCCGACGCTCAGGGACGCTACACGCTCTACGTGCTGCCCGGCGAGGTGAAGGCGACCTGCTTCGGCACGGAAGAGCGGTACTACGTGCCGGAGACCGAGCCGAAGAAGTCCGTTACGGTCCAGCCCGGTGCCCGGATCGAGTCGGTGGACTTCAAGGTCCGCAGCGGCAAGCAGTTCGTCGGCCGGGTCACGCTACCCAACGGCAAGGCAGCCGCCGGCGTCGACGTGGCCGTTCTGATCGACTGGAAAGGCCCGATCGAGCGGCCCGGCGGCGGCACGCGGGAGACGTTCAGCCCACCGACGCACCTGCATCTGCGTCTCACGACGGACGCCGAGGGGAAGTTCTACGCCTATTTCCGCCGGCCAAGACTGATTCTCGATCCACCCCTGCACTACCGCGGGGTCCAGGTCACGCTGGCGGCCACGACGCCGGATCGCGCGATGGGCATCGCCAAGGAGATCAACGCCGACGGCGACGAGCCCGACCTGCCCATGATCGCGATGGAGCTGGGCAAGTCCGCGAGCATGACGGTCCGACTGGCCGATGGCCAAGGCAAGGGCATCGCCGGTGCGACGTTCTACGCCGGAAGGCTCCAACGCAAGGGGGACACCTACGGAATGCACGACGACGACGGCGTGACGACGCAGCACCTGGGCGACGGACACTATCGCATGGAAGGACTGGTCCCCGGCGCGCAGTACCACTTCCAGCTTCACGCCCCCGGATACACGTCGAAGCGGGTCTACCTCAACGAGAATTCGGGCAACTTCCGCTTGTCGCCCGGCGACGTGAGGAACATGGGCACGATGCGGCTGGAGCCCTTGAATCCGCCGCCGGCAACGCCGCCCGCCGCGAAGCCGGCGGACGCCAAGCCACCGGCGTCGGCGAGCCAGGTCTATTTGAGCGCCGACGGCAGCCGGCAGGTCGTCTACAACGATCGCCGGTTGGTGTTCTACAGCGACGCCGGTCAGGCCCCGCGTCAGCTGGCCTCCGTCAATGTCACCGACCGGAAGGTCATCCCCTCCAGACAGGGGGCGTTCCTGGTGCTGCGCTCGCAGTTCATCGGCGGGCCGGGTGCGACGGAAGTCTACGACAACCGCGGCCGGCTGGTCGGGCAGTTCGAGCTGAAGGATTTCTGGAAGGCAACGGCGGTCTCGGACGTCGGGCCTCTCGTCGCACTTGGGCGCGACACAGGAGAAAAATCTCCTGCAATACTCAAGCTGTGCGACGCCCGCGGCAGCGTCCTGTATGAGAGTCTCGGCGATCCTACCCACGTCTTCTTCACCACGGGCGGAAGGGCGGTCGTCTGGGGCGTCAAGGGACCTGAGAGGAAGTGGTTCGCATCGGTTCTGGATGCCCAAGGCAAGGTCCTCAAGACGCGCGACTATGCCGACAAAGCGATGCCCTCGGAGGCGGTGGCCTCGTCGGACGCAGGCGTGGTCGCTCTGATGGAAGAACCCGCCGGCGAAACCTTCGTTCGCCAGGTCTCCATGTGGCGGCCGTTCGATTCCTCCGAGCCCAAGATCGTCCGGATCGACGAAGGCCCGGGCACGTACCAGACCTCGTCCGCGTCGCTCTCGGCCAACGGCGCACACCTGGCGATGGACTTGGGGAATATGCACTTCGTCCAGGTTGACATCGCCGCCGGCAAGGTGATCGCGACGGACCTGGCCAAAGAGCCGTTGGCCGCCGGGGGTGTTTACGTCCGCTGCCTTCACGCGACCGACGACGGCAGCACGCTGGTGGCCTTGGCCAACAAGTACGTCTGGCTTGACCGTTTTGGAAAAGGCATCACGGGCGCGCCGTTGCCCGGGTTCGAGCGGTACAACAGCATGGGCGACGTAAGCCTTCAGCCGCTTGGCGGCGGGCGCGTGGCGATCGTCGGCAGGACGGGCAACATCGTCGTGGCCGATCCGACTACATCTGCCAAGCCGCCTGCGGACAATACCACTTTGGATAAGGAGATCGAGAAGGAGTCGATGGAGCAGGCGGTCCACAATCTGGCGCACTGCTCGATAGTGGCGGTGGTGTCTCCTAGCGTTTCGGTCGAGCCGCTTGTCCATTCGATGAGCCTGCATCCGGGGGTGGCCAAGCTCCTGAAGATCGCTCGCGACGGCGCCGCGGACGAACGCGGCGCACTGCGGACGGCGATCTTGGGGGAGTGTACCGCCTATCTCAAGGATCTGCCCGACTTCGGTGAAGAGGGCAAGCCGTGGAAGCCTTCGGCCCTGACTCCCGGTGGCGGCATGGCATTTCCGCTGATCCTGAGGCAGTGTGACCCCGATGCCGAGAGTCTGCCGGTGTTGGCGCGGATGTGGTTGCGCCATCAAGACGCATTGCGAAAGCACGCCGAACGACAGGGCTTCAAGCGACCGGCCGCCGAGTGGAGCAGTTCGGATGTCGGCGCCCTCCATGCATATACCTGCAAGTATTTCCTCGACCAGTACATCGCCCGCGAAGACCTGCGGCGAAATATCAAGCCTGCCCAGGCCAAGGTGCTCGAGGCATACAAGGCGTACCGCGACGCGGCGCTTCAGACCGACAAAATGCAGAGCGAGCAGACCCGGATCATGCGTTTTGCGGTGGATTTCGTCGAGGCCGGGACCGACAAGAAGGGCCAAGGCAGCCGCAAGGAAGAATCGGGCGGCGCCCGCGTTACCCTGCTGTTGGACCACAACCGCACCGAATACTTGCTCGGCGAGAACATCACCGTCTGTTATCGCCTGGAGAACGTCGGCAAAGAATCAATCCGCTATGAGCCGGGCGGGTTTTCTCCCGCTTCACGACTGAACGACGCCTACCGCGTTACCGCCGTGCCCGTGGACAACGACGGCAAACCGATCGGCCAACCCCTGGAGTCCTGGCCCGGATCCACGAACGCCGAGGGCCCAATGATCTCCTGGGGGTTCGAGCCGGGCAAGGTGTCCCAACAGACCCTCTACCTGCCGCGGTATGTGCGGTTCGACAAGCCCGGATGGTATCTGATTCGCATCGTCAATCATCCGCGGGGCGACCTGAGAACCGAGTTCTCGGCCAGCGAGACCACCATTACCTTAAGAGTGCCCACGCCCGAGCAGGCCCGGGAGATTTATCAGGCAATGAAGAAGCTGCCCCGAGAGCCAGTCGCCGGCATCGGCGAGCGGCGGGACCAGATCATCGCCGACTTTGAGGCCCTGATCCACCCGGTCTACCTGCCCATCTTGCTGGAGTATGCGCAAGACGGCGACGCCGACGCGTTGGACGGCCTGGGCAACCTGCACACGATGCCCGCCGCCGAGGCCCTGATAAGCATCGTCCGCCGGGCGCTGGAGAAGGACCGGGTGGATCTTGCCCTGGCGGCGTACCAGCATCTGGGCAACCCTCCGGAACAGCCGGGCACGGTCGGGCAAACCTGGCGGCCGGAGTTTGCCGAACCGCTGCGAAGCCTGGCGAGTCGGCTGGCTCACGACCGCGAGCCGAAAGCGTTGGGAGACATCGCGCACATCTACATGGTCTTGGGGACAGCCAAGGACCTGCCGGACCTGACCCTGGCCTTCTCCAAGGCGATCGAAGTCACAAAGACCCTCCCCTTCGAGACCCAGCAGTACTTCCGCCCCCGCGGCGCGGTTTACAGCTACCGCTTTGCCGTGCCTCGATTGCTCGAGCGCGGGGCGCGCGTCTCCGAGAATCCCCAGACGCCTAGCGAGGCCGCCGCCTACATGATCGCCCTGCGTCAGCAGAAGGAATTCCGCCCCCGGGACTGGCCCACGCAAGTGGTTCGCTGGCTGGGACACGAGACGCCCTACCTGCGAGAGTTCGTGCTGGAGTACCTGCCCGAGCCGGTGCCCGAGGCCGCGCTCGCGATGCTGCCGGGACTGCTGGCCGACGCCAGTGACGGCAAGCCGGACAAGACGTCGCAATACGTCGACCTTCAGATTGCCGCGTGCCACGCGGCGAAGCAACATCCCCGCGAGGCATTTCGCCAGCCGCTCTTGAACATCTTGAACACAGGGAAGGAAGGGCACCTGCTGGAAGCGGCGGCCGCGGCCGGGCTCGCCAACGGCATCACCACCGATCGGATCATGGAAATCTGGCTCGGCCGGATCGACAATTCGGACCTGGGTGGCTGGGCGGTTGAGCACCTGGTGCTGAGCATTCTCGACGACAACTGGGCCCGCCGCAAGGACGATCTGGAGCCCGAGGTCATTGCGGCCACTCGGCAGCGTTGGAGCCGCTTCATCCAGGAGCACCGGGAGCAACTGCGGCAAGGCCGCCGCTTCAAGCTCGGCGATCCGGAAATCACTGCGGACCTGTTTCCCCGGGGGTTCCAGATGCACCGTGACGGCAAACTATGGCCGCCGGGCAACGAGTAACCGGGCTGCAGACAATGCATCGACCGTCTACACAAAGGACATAGTGACATGACGACTGCTAAGTGGAACGCTGGAGTTCGGTGGATTGTTGCCGCGGCGGGCATTGTCGGCGTGCTTGCCGTGATCGCCGCCATCCCGGCCTGTAGCGAGGACGCATCATGATCCGCCAACTCATCCGCGTCACCGCGATCGGCTTGCTTCTGGTATTCATCGCAGCAGGTCTACTGCCACATAGCTATTGGACGGCCGGCTGGGTCCGCTACCGTCTCTACCAGGGAACCTTCAACGGCCGCCCCGTAATCCTAACCGCGCCGTCCGTCAGCCGCGCTGCGGTCCCGTTAGAATATGAAATCGAGATGACCAGCGGCGTCTGCGAGATCGCAGGCATTGATCGGGCGGGCCGGATGACCCGCCACTGCACGATGGGCCGGGGCTACACACTGCTCGATGCCCTGCCGGTCGGCGAGCAGCTCCGCCTGGACCCCGCATCGGGCACGGGCCGGTACGTGGTGCGGATCGGCCTGAAGTACCACCCGCTCTCGCCGTTTCTGTGGCGCGTGCTTGCGATAGGCACTCTGGTCGGTCTGGTCCTCGTCTCCGCTGTCCGCATCATCTGGAAGAGCAAGGCAGCGGCCTGGCAGGCGCATCTGAAATCGTTGCTGGCGCCCTGGCAGTGGGCGGTACTAGGTTTGCTTGCGGGCTTCACCGGCGCGATCCTGTATCCCGCGATCCATGAGTCCGGTCATGCCTTGGTCGGACTGGCCCTGGGCGCCGAGGTCAAACACATCGTTTTTACCCCGCTGGGCGGCGAGGTGCCGCACGTGAGTTTTGGAGAACTCCCGGACCGAGCTGGTGCGTGGAACAGCGCCGGCGCCATATTCCTGCCGATGCTTGTCGCCTGGTCGCTGGTGCTGATCTGGTTGCTCCTGGGCCCGCGCCTGGGGCGCTTCGCCCAGGCGCTGCTGCTTACGCCCGCTGTCTTTCTTCTGTTCGCCAGCTTCGGCATCGATGACCACCTGCGCAGCCTGGCCGTGCATCTGGGCTTCGCCAGTGAGGCCGGGATCATGCTGGTCAAACTCATTCCCCCGGTCCTGACCCTCGCCGCGTACGCGTTGATCGGCTGGCGGATCTGGCGATCCGTACAACAGTCATCGCCGACCTCTCCGGAACCGGCTGCGCCGCCAACCACAAATAAGCCTTCGCAGTGAAACGATTCGATCACCATGACATCGCCACCAATAAGGGGAAAGTCCAATGCCGACCGCTAAGTCAAACGCCGGATTCCGGCGGATCATTGCCCTGACGGGCATTGCCGGCGTGCTTGCCATGCTCGCCGTGATCCCGGCCTGCAGCGAAGACGCCAGGGCAGTGCGTCTCGCCCGGCAAAAGGATCTTCCCGCACTGAACGAGGCGGACAAGGTCGTAATCCAAACCGCTGAGTGGGCCGGGTCGAAGGAAGTCGCCATCACGGACGCCGCTGATCTGAAGCAGTTGCGCGCGGCCCTGGTCGCCGAGGAGACGACGCCGTCCGGCGGTGAGACGTGGGCCACGCTCACATGGCTCAAAGGCGAGACCGTCATCAGAAAGATATGGGTTTTCGACTACGGCGAGTGGGGATTCGAGCGCCCGCCCCCTTCCACCAGTTGGACCATCGGGCAGAGCGAAGAATTGGTCACGATCATCAAGAAACACCTTGCAACAGCCGCCGGAAAAAACGCCGAGAAGGTGAAGGCTGGCGATGGCAAATAGTCAATGATTCAGCGTCGAAGGACGCGGGCTCTCACAACTCGAAGGAGGTTTTCCATGTCCCGTCGTTATGTGATCGGTATCCTCGTCGCCGGGTTCCTGGCTTCCGGCAGTTGGGCTTTGGCGCAGCGACCGGTCGCTCCGGGCGGAGATGCCAAACTGAACGCCGACGTGCAACGCGCCGTCGGTATCTTCATGAAGGTGGCGGCCGCCACCGCCGATGCGGACGTCTTCCGCACGGAAATGTCTCGCGATCGAGTCCTGCCCGCCGCTATCAAGGCCTACAGAGAGTTCTCGGGCACCGACCGCCTCGACCTTGCGAATTCCCGCGTTGTCGGCGACGCGGCGATCGTCGTGACGACGCCGCTGCCGGAGGCCCCCGGCAAGCCGGGCGGTCCGCTCGTCTTCCGGCTTGTTCGCACGGCGTCGGGTGGAGATGCCGGTGGCGAGGGCTGGCAGATCACGGCGGTCGAGCAGCGCACGGGCGAGCAGGCCCGAGCGGAGACGGAAGCGTTCATTCGCCGGGCCGACGGTTTCCCCGCTGCGCCGGCCGCCGACGCGCAGGCGGGCGACGTCGATCCGCTGTTCAACCAACTTCTACGGCCCGGCACGCGCGACGCGGCGGCTCGGCAACTGCTCACGCGGTGGGAGGGGCAGAAAGTTGAGAACCTGAGCATCTATGGCGTGCCGCCGGTGCGTCATGTGCTGCTGTGCCCGCAGCCCGCCGGGGATCCGATGGCGCTGCTGTTTCTGAGCGGGCGCAAGACATTGCCTGTCGGCCGCGCCGAAGGGCCCTGCGTGCTGCTGGATGCCAAGGGACAGTTCCAACGCGGCTTCTGGCTCGAGGCCGGCCGCGACCTGCTGTTGGACATCAACGGCGATGGCGTGATCGAGCACGTTGAAGCCGTCAACGTTTCGTTTGGCAAGATCCCGGGCGAGATCAATGTTCAAGTCGTGAGGATCATGCCGGTGGTACTCCCGCTCAGGGCGTCGCTGATGGTCGCCTACAATTCAAGCCACGAACCCAAAAGGATGGATCCGGGGCCGTGGGCGTGGGAGGTCCGCAGCGTGGCGTCCGGCCTGTATTCGATTGTTCTGGGGCCAAGGGATCCGGCCACCAAAGTGCTCACGCCCGTGGCTTCGTATACATGGTCGGATGCGAAAAAGGAATACGTCGGGCCCCCCGGGAGCAAGGCGGAAAAGTTCTTGCGATTGAGCCGGGCGGATTTTGGGGACGCGAGGGCGTTTGCCGAGTAGCCAGGTCGACCGCCAGTTTCTCACAACGTGAAGGAGGTTCCCATGTTTCGTCGTTTTGCGATCGGTATCCTCATCGGTGGGTTCCTGGTTACTGGCAGTTGGGTGATGGCACAGCAAGAACGCCCGGATGCGAAGAAGGCCACCTCAACGGAAGTCGGGCCGTTCGTTGCTTCGCCGGCGGGCGACACTGCCGTGCTGCTGGAAACGAAATCCGGCAAGACATGGGTGTTGACCCGGTCGGTTGATGGCCGTTTGATGTGGCTGCCTGCGAGCCGGATAGACTCGGAGGAGGAGGCCGGAGTGTGGCTTAATGAGCAGCACGTGAGGAAGCTTGTCGACAAGGAGAAGGATCGCGTCGAGAACGAGGAGAAGGCGAGGAAAGATTCGGGACGGCGAGCCGTCCGGGAACGCGCGACCGAGACCGCACGCATTGAGGTAAAGATTGTCGATGGTGACAGAAGGCTCGCGGCGCCCGAGCTTTTTGTCACCTTGGGCACGGAGGGCAGAATCTGCTTTGTGATGGATCGCGTGGTTGGCAACGAATCGCTCCGCACGACCGTTCCCACGGGAGTCTTTGTGACGGTTACGCCCACCATGCACGAGGGGAAACTCATCTTGGACGGCCGAGCCACTCTGACGGAACTCCTCCCCGGTTCCGAGCAGAACACCGGAGATACGGCCGCTGCCGTGACCGAGTCGCGGGAGTGGAATTTCAGGGTCAGAACGGCAGATGGCGACAAGTGGCACTCAAGTGCTGAGTTGCGCAAGGGCTGCCGCGTAAACATCCGAGGTTGGCTGCAAGAGCGAACGGTCTACGTCGCTCCAGCCGTCAAGGAAAGGACCGCCGAGGGTCCGCGCCACAGCGAGAACATGGCCGCGATGAAAGGAGTCATGGCCGGTTCGGAGTCCGACGAGAAGAAGTTCAAACGCCTGGCCGAGCTGATGCGGCAGGAGGTGAACGCGACCCACCGCCGTGAGCTGCTGGCTTTGGCTGCTGCCGCCCGCCCGGGACCGGCCGCGGAGTCGTTCCTGATCGGCGTGCTGCAATCGGATGATAGCTGCATGATTCGGCATTTGGCTGCCAGAATGCTGGGGCGATTCGGCTCCGAGGCGGCCATCGCTCCCCTGGCCAAAACGGCGGCTACGGATGTGATGACTGTCGGGCTTTCCGGGTGTCTGCACTATGACGGCGTCATCCGACGAGAAGCAATGTTCGCCTTGGCCGAATTAGGACGCCGATTGCCAACATCCGCCAAGGCGGTAACCGAAGAACTCCGTAAGCTGCCTGAAACCAGCGACGCCGACAAAGGACTGGTTAACGAAGAGTTGGGCGATGCTCGGCGCCAGGCGTTGTTCCAGGTGACCCGGAATCGCAGCCTCCTGGCGCCGTTCTTTGAGCAACTGAGGAGCAAGGATGCCAAGATTCGCAGCAAAGGCGTGATAGCCTTTCAGTTCCTCGCACTCACCGAGGCCCCCGGCGAACTCGTTACGCTTGCACGAGATCCCTCCGAGGAAGTCCGGAGTTGGGTGGCGCTGGTCTTGGGCGAAATTGGAGATTCAAAGACCGTTCCCCTGCTCATGGCCCTCGCCAAGGATACCAATATGGATTACGGAACTCGATGCAATGCCATCGGCTCGCTTGGGCGAATGCGGGCGACCGACGCGCAATCTCTGTTGGAGAGTCTTCTGTCCGATCAGAGTGTGCGATCGATCGCGGCCATGGCCCTTTCACAGATCACGGGAAAGCGACACCCCTTGGTCCCCCAGGGATTTGGCGGCCCGGACTGGCCGGGCAGCCTGCCAAATGAATCGGGAAACCATCAATAAAGTGAGGTGCAGACGATGCGGATGAAAGTGGCCCTTTTCTTGTGGATCGCCCATATTGTGCTGCTACTGCTCGCGTCCACGAATCTCTCCATCATTAGCTGGGCCTGGGACAACTCCCTGACTTGGAACTATTTCCAGTACAGTTACCGCGATGGGTGGGGCTACCGTTATGAGAGCAATTACTCGTTGCTTCAAGTCTTGCTCTACCTTGGCGCGTATGGCTCGGGGCTCCTCGTTCTCTCGCTGCTGAAATACCGTCACGCTTATCTGAGCGGCCTAGCAGCGACCGTATGCCTGCTTGGCCTGGCGTCCTTTGCGATTGAGCTTACCCATTGGCTCTGGGACCATCATCTAAGCTGAATTGCATCTTTTCCCGGAGTCTTGGCCGTGCTTTGGATTTGTATTGGCGTGCAATTGGCGATAGCCCGTCGTGGTGCAGAGGCCGGCAAAGCCATCGCCAAGTAACCAGGTTAAACGAGCGTTTCCTGTCGCCGCCAGCTCGAAAAGCATTTCCCCCCGCTCACCGAGCCGAACCATGACATTCTGCCTCGCTATAGCGAGCGCGACCCCCACTTGTCTCTCCCGCCCCGGCGCGATATGCTCGAAGGGGGTTAGGTTCACACCACTTGAAACTCGGTATCGAAATCTTGATACCCACGGGTTATAACCGAAAGCCAAGACCCTGCCGCCTTGGCTTTTCGCGTTTTAAGGCCATTCGCCGCAATGACTTGCGACAATGGGGTTGTCTCAGCCGCCGGCACCCGCTGAGCCGAAGAGACAAACCCTCTTGCCTCTCGCCAGGCCAGTTTCGGCCTTTTGCCGCCAAAAGTCTCTGTGTCTCTCTTCCGCCGAGCCGGTTGGGTTATGAGAGCGTTGCGAGCGCTATAGCGAAACGGAATGGCATGGTTCGGTTCGGAAAGAGGTGTCAACCCGTCGCGTTTCTCCCACGAGAGCGATAGCCGACGTCGCATGGAAGTGGATCGACTGCTTCTCACCGGCCACGACAATCTGGAATTCGTCGCGATTTACACCACGACCACGGCCGACTGCGCTTGCGATTGTAGGGCCGCCGTGAAGAGCCTGTGGCTAAGGGCCGTCTCCGCCGGCGTTGCGCAACCGGCAAAACAGGACGGCGGCCGGCCGTGCTCCAACTCGTAGAGGAAGCCGGCCCACATCTGTAGGACCGCGTCCGAAAAGCCGAACTCGAAGATCCCGCCGGTAATGCTTTTGAAAGCCGTTTCCTGACCCATGTCGATCCGGCCCCAAATCTGCTCGCCGCCGCTGGCGGTCAACACTTCCAGCCGCTTCGGGTTCTTCGTGGAGAAGCGGGCCGAGGTCTTCGTGCCCAGCACCTCCAGATACCAGGTGTCCTTTTCGCCCGGCGCGATTCGTTGCGTCTTGAGTGTCATGGGGAAGACCCCGCCGCCGGCCGGATCGACCGCGTCGCACAGCAGCGTGGCATTGTCCCACGTCTCGCACGGCGCCATTCCCCCATGTCCGTCGGGGCGTTGCGGAACGATGTTCGACAGCACGGCACGCACTGTCCGCGGAATCCAGCCCGCGCGGAAAGGTACGTGGCAGACGTGCATGCCCAGGTCGCCCATGCAGCCGTAGGCCCCGTTGAACTCCACCATCCGCTTCCAGTTGATCGGTTTGAGCGGGTCGAGATCGCTGGAGTGCAGAAAGCCGGCATTGACCTCGAGGATCCGCCCGAAGGCGGCCGCCTCGATCATCCGTCCCATCC
>Ga0315287_10000733_pt1 | contig 29265 bp, 28 predicted proteins | sample YL17G11_0_MG_FD_205037 | JGI IMG/M metagenome (GOLD analysis project Ga0315287, IMG submission 205037) | Sediment microbial communities from Yellowstone Lake, YNP, Wyoming, USA - YL17G11_0 | ecosystem: Environmental > Aquatic > Freshwater > Lake > Sediment | place: USA: Wyoming | collected...
TCTCGTAAAAATAGCGCAGAGATTTCAGCGCCGTCGGCACGGTCTGGATTTCATCGAGAAAAAGCAGCGTATGTTCGTACCCAGCGCTTAGATCAACACCAGTGACGCGGCTGCAGGCTGCTAAAATAGCCGCGACAGTTCCATCGTCAAAGGCCTGCCGCATCGGTGTTAGATGCTCCTCAATGTTGATCTCCGCGAGACGCAACCCACGGCTAGCGGCAAAATTTCTCACCAGCGTGGACTTGCCGACTTGGCGGGCCCCCCTGAGGACCAACGGCCGACGGCCGGGGTCGTTCCACCATTGGTCCAAATGATGCTCTTGTATCCGGGGGATATACACGGCCACCTCATCTTAATCAAACCTGTCTAAATAATACCCCATCTTTCGTACAAGGTTGTATGAAATAAGGTGACGTGACCAGGGTTGTGCCTAGGGGTGCAGTAATTATGCTGGAAAGTTAGGTGCTTATCTGTTGATCTCGAATACGGTTGCGATGGTGTTTTGCCTACATGAAGCTGGTGCCTTGAAGCAGCTAAGGTGCATGGCCTCGTCCCCAACGCCTCAGGCAGCGTTCATTTTGAACTCTATGCCATCAAGGTCGACCTTGGGTGTCTTCACCGCTCGACCTCCGACCCGCGATTCCATGATTCTTATGACGCCACGCTGCTCGAAAAATATGATGAGCTTGTTGAGGGTGGACTGGTCATTATTGAACATCCTGGCAAGCTCATAGACCGAGCTCGGCTGCTTCTGCTGGATGCAGCCTGGCCAGTTTCCAGCGTTGGTGCGCTTTGACAATCAGGGCTAGGCAAGGCCGCGGGGTAGTCATACTCCCGTCTTACTTAACAATTCAAAAGATATGATCAAGTTTTCCCATACCTCGTCGATAGATGTCCCAGGGCACCGACACGGTGGCTATCCGCATTTATCGGATCTGGTGAAGACCTAAACCTGCAAAAGGGCGCATCGCCGCTACCGACCACACATCAATTGTGTTTATCCCGAGCACTTAAATGGACTTTGAGTGCCACCTGCTGCTGCCACCTCAGATCATTATGTCATTGTTTTTGACAAGTTAGCGTTTGATTTGAAAGTATTCGCAAGAACTTTGGCAATCTACCGATAGGTAAACAGTGATATGTGTGGATGACGCGCTTCAACCCGAATAGAACTCATGCATCAAGCCATGCGGTTACGCAATATGATCAGTATCGCGTCGGTGCTCTGCTCCGTCGTTGCCATCAGGGCCACGACTGCGTCTGCAACATTAGGTGAACAGGCCGAGTCGGTGGCCATAGTGGATAGTAGGGCAATCAAGCCCCCAAGGGGGCTTGATTGCCCTACTATCCCGGCGATGAAGGCGGCAAATTCTTTAGAAGCCTTACTAACACCTCTGTCCCGCCCGTACTAGCGCCAAACAGGACTAAATCAGGGTGGCCGCCTACAGACACTTTCACAGCCTCACCAACATAAGCCTTGGCGACCCGAACCAAATCGAAGCTACTAACCGGCTTTAGTATCACTTCGCTGCAACCGATCTGCAACCCATCTTATGATAGTCAGTATCATCAAAGTCGAACTCCCCCTGCTGATACCGCGGCGGTGCTCGGGCGGGAGGTTCATAATCAATATTCTCGTGCTTGAGATAGCGACGGACTTGGATTGGGTCGGTGATGGCGCTGATCTTCTTCACCCCATCGCTAAACTGGCTGTTTTTACCTGCAATCAAAGACCTGACTGTTCTGCGTGTTATGGACCCGTGTGCCCTGATGGAGCTGAGATTCGGATCATTGAGGAGGTCTTTCCTCGCGTCCAAGCTCAGCAATGGGTCTTGTCTCTGCCCATGCCGCTGCGCTTTTTATGTTCCCGTGATCGACCGAGTACGATAGGGAGGAACCAAACGCCTTCGCCCCCATAGTGCGGGCTCGACCATTCCCTACCTTTGGCCGACCGATTCGTCCTTGGTGCTAACGCGCGCAAAACCCTGGCCTTAGCTCGTCCCATCAACCCGCACTTAGCGATCTGCCGATCACTTTGCCCAAGCCGCATCTGCACGATAACTTGCCGATATTCGTACAATTCAAACCTCCGATTAGCCACGACCGCGCCCTCCTATGCGTCTTAAGCGACGCCGGAATGTAACGGGTCATGATGTTTAGAGGATATGCCCGGCCACCATGTTTTCAAAGCACGCTGCTGGCTCTGACACGCTGGTCCAGTCCCGCATATAGACCTTAGGCACCTTTTCCAGACTCCGAGCTAGCTTGCTGACGAACGGCTTGATGGCATAGCAAAAATAGAGCCTAGTTAAGACTTCCAGCCATGTCTTGGCCGTATCGTGGGACATCTCCAGATCCTGGCGAATATTGTTCAGCGAGAATGGGCTGCCCACTTTGTTTGGCAGCAACAATGCCATCTGCTCAAGTACCGCTAAGTTGCGAATCTGAGTGAGATCACCACAGCAGGCAAGTCATAGACCAGCCACGGTTCCTTGGGTAGTTGCACATACTTCCTGAAATGGAATTGGGACGACCGGCGCTTCGGATAAGATATCAAGACCATGGATCTAAAGGACGAGCTGGAAGCTCACGCCGATCAGGTCTCGAGGAACTTGGATTTGCAAGCCATCACCCTATCGGCGGTCAGGCTCAAGGCTTGCTGGAGTATTGAATGGTAGTAAATCCAAACCCTATAGCCGCTTTCAGCTATCTGCCACACTTATGTCCATTTCAGCTGCGTTGGGTCCCATCATGGCTTTCGAATAGCTTCTTCGTCTTAACAGCGCTGCAATTGTAGCCGTTCATAATCGCATCATATTAGCGTGTTTTGGTGGCTTTTCATAAGTTTGGCAAAAGCTCACCGAGACAAGTCGAGCCCTTGGCAGCTGACTTAGTACTCTTCCTCACAGAGGCTACGCATTTTAACTCCCGTCCGAGCGGGGGGAGCTGCGGGCATTCCCACATGTTTGAGGTAACGAGCGATCTGGAAGGGATCCAGCACGGCAGCGATGATTTCTAGGTCAGAACCGCAGCGGGGGCAGCGGGAAACATCGATGGCAAAGACTCGCTTTAAGAGCCGCGCCCAAGCTCCTGCACCGACTTTGCGTGTATGAGGCTTTTCACCCACGATCTGTTTGACTGAGACCCTACGCTTACGCTTGCCCGCTCGCAAAATTATCTCATCACGACGTTTGAAGTTCGGAGCAAATACACCTCCGTAGCGAAGCAAAGGACTCGAGCGGGGAGGTAGCCGTCGGACCTTGAAACGACCTATGGCAGCTAGCGCTGCCAGTTCAGAAATCACCGCGCGCCGCGGATCATTCCTTTTCACTTTTGCTTAGGATGCCCCAGATCATCGATCGCGGGCGTCTTCGCGGGCGTCTCAGCGCTGCTCAAGAATTCCTTTTCACTTTTGATTAGGATGCTCAGATCATCGATCGCGGGCGTCTTCGCGGGCGTCTCAGCGCTGCTCAAGAATTCCTTTTCACTTTTGATTTGGAAGCCCAGATCATCGATCGCGGGCGTCTTCAAGGTTACTTCGGCAGTCTGTTTCTGGCCGGCGATGATTTCATTTTGCGCACTACCGGATTCGATGACTTGTCCCTTCTCATCAACCAGATCGACCACCATCAGGTACTGACCGGCTTGCAGCGCGTCGATTTCCACGACTTTGCCCGCTTCGAAGTCAAATTCATGTTGCTGTACTGCACCAGGATCGGGCGTGGCCGCCAGTTTAAGGACGGACGGAACCAATGAGATCCTCAGTTTTGTCGCAGGGCGCTTCTTGCTGTCGGTCGGCATGGTCAGAGACAGGGTGCCGCCTTTGGTTACTGGGGCGTCGGTGTGTTGCTGTGGCTTGTCGTTTTTCTGGGCATCCTGATTAGAAGGCGTCATTGAACATGCGCCTTCCAAACTGATGAGCGCGATCAGCGAAAGGGTCATGCGGACTGCGGAAAGGTTGGTTTTAATCATTTTGCTCTTCATGTAATACTCCAGTTGTTGTTTGCCGTTTGGCAGATTGTTGTTACATACTTCGTATCGGTTTTTTTAAAAAAAACTTTAGTTTTTTATATAAAATCACGTTTACACTGACTAATATCAGCGTCTAAAAATCGAATTTAAAATTTTTGGTGACCAAAACGCAGGTCGCGCTTGGGCTGCAGCTCGCGGCCTCCTGAGGGCAGGGCGATCGCAGCAGACGATAAGAATAAAAATATTCGGCACTTCCGCGCCGTTGGGCGGCTGTTAGACGCCCAAAAGACTTCGCAGCCGGACAAACAACGCAGTCATTTAGCGCCATTAAGGTGCAAATGCGCTAAAACCCAAAGCGCTTGACCCGCCCTAGGCCGCGACTTCTGCTGCCGTCTCCTTGCGCTGTGCTCAGGGAAACGGGTGAGGATTTTCATGAAAGAATTGCGCGCTGTGGCCAATCTTTTCGACAAACTTCATACCTTGAACTGCATGCATGCCATTCATCGGTACAAAGTGCGACATGATGGACTTGGCGAAGCGAAAGCCAAGCTTGCGATAACCATTGGGTGTGAAATCGATCAGCAGCCAATCGCGGCCACTGTCCCGCACTGCATCGCGAAAGTGCGTTAGTATATCGCCTTTAACATCAATTCCTTCGGTGACCCGCTGCAAAGCCACCGTATCCTTTGCATCCTTCCACAGCCACGCCATGCCATCATAGCGATTGCGGTTGGCATAATAAGCCGGATGCTCGAGAGGTTCGACGATTTCGTAGGGGCTGGCGAATTTCTTGCGCAAGATTTTCGGGTAGGAACCTGTGACCCGGGAGAAGTAGATCATGGTATGAAACATTTCCAAGATACTCTTCTTGGCGCTCTCCCACAGACTTGGCCTAGCACTCGCACCGACTGCGTAAGGCTTAAAGAATACCGAGTTCTTACCAAAGCAGATGCAGCAGGTGACGGGAATTTTAAACGTGTTAGGCAAGTATATCAGGCGGAAATCAAGCTCGTTTTGGTCGATATAGGTCTTTATTCTGGCCCACGACTCGTCGGAGTTAAAAAGCTCCGCGCAGTCGACTAGATAGGTGTCACCTTTGGAATACCAGGTGCTCATGGTCGAATGCCGCTCGACGACTTCCTGCAAGCTCGAGGCGATGGCCGCATGCGAGCTCATGTGACCGGCGCAACCCGTCGAGATCTGCTCCAGCAAAAATGGCTCGCCGTACTTCTGAAAATCGTAAGAAAATCCGCCGATCTGCGCTGGAATCCTCTTAAACTTCTGATCCGTGACGCTCCAGGCGTCGATCCAGCCCAGCACCATGTCATGGTGATATTTTTTACACAGAAACTTGTCGGTATACTGCTCCGGCAAGAACGGCAAAAAGTCATTGGGATCGACGGCTTTATCAGCGAAATCACTGTAGCGCCCACGGACTAAATGATGCGCCATATAATCACGCGGCAGGTTGCGCTCTAAGCACTCCACCACAGCGGCCATGTACGCATCGATCGTGGCAAAGCCAATACCGCTGCCGAGCTCTGGAGGCCCGAACAGTGGTGTCGTGGCGTCTGCGGTACCCACCTTAACTGGCGGAAACTGAGCCGGCGTCTTGACCGTGCCAACTTTGCGCAAAATGCCGATGTGTTCATCGAGTATGCCGGAGCTTTCAAGAAACTCACGAGCCTCGACGGCACTGTTAAATTTGAACCTCATCCCAAACCCGTCTGGTAAGTGTGAATTCCTTTTCACCACATGCAGGGCACCTGGGTGATGGTATTAAATCGGTTTGGCGCCCCTTCAGGTTGGTGAAGTTGAAGTAGTGAACCCGGTCGAGCAGCCGTGCAGGCATGGTCCCCGAGGCAAAGCCAATGATTTCACCCAGAGCGATCGCAACAATGGCTTCCTCAGCGCCCGGCGGGTTGACCGGACAGGCCTTATGGGAGTTGTTCTGGACCTTTTCACTTAGCGGTCGCAGACTAGCGGCAAAGCGCAAGGTGTCGCTATAGATATCCTCGCGGTGGCATTGGTAGCATTCCCAGCAAGCGGCACTATCTTTATTAATGATAGGACCGACCACGCCGGTTTCACCTTCCATTGTCAGACGCAAGGCATGGATCTTCGGAGACGCTTTGACGGCACGGCTCAAAGAGCGCTCCCAATCTCCACCCCAAAAATCACCGCAAGAGATCACGAAACCCAGACTTTTCGTGTCCGCAGCGAGCTGTGACAGCCCTTGCTCCCAACTGGCTACGGTGGTGCACTGACTATGCTGTGGGTTGGCCTTACCAACCTTCAGAATCTTGTTGAATTTGATCTTTACCAATTGATCAAGCAGCAGCGAATCGAGACTGCCGTTGCCGACGACCAGCATGGACGTGTTGGCCAAGTTACGCTCGTAACCAGCTGCGTCCGTGCCCTCGTCAAAATAGTTGGCCAAGCGCTGAGTCATGGCCTGCGTCGTGTGCGGGTTGGACTTGGTGGCCCATTTGTTGGCAACAAACGAGTCTAAAACAGCCTCACAATCGTCTGCGGGCAAGGTGGTTGCCGCCGCTAGGGAACCGACCGTTGCACCGTCACAAAGGAGGTCCACAATGTGGGTCAGTTGCTCCTCTGGCAGGTTGATATCGACTTGAAAGAGTCGATGTCCCAGAGTGACGTAGACTTGCCCCTTGGTGTTGACCCTCAAACCAATTCCGGGACGCAGATAATAGGTCGCAGTCATCGATGTCCTATCCTCGCTTGTCGGCGCAGCAGTCTTTAAGGATTATTTGCCAATAACAACAGTATAAATCGGCGTTTCCTCGGTCTCTTTAAGATCAAGCTGAGCGGCCAACCGTTGATAGTCAAAGCCCGAAAGTGGCACGTTCTTAAGTCCTAGAGCCGTGGCGCAGAGGGTGAGGTTTTGACCAATATGACCGGCCTCAATAAATGATTTGCGATAGGCATGCGCGCCGTATTTCTCGGCAATACGCCCGTACCAAGAACAAATGACGACAATGAGTGGTGCCGCCCGCGCCCAATCAGCACCCGTCAGCAGTGATCCTGCGACGTCAAAGTGCGGCGTCACTTGAACGAGGGTGTTCTTGAGCTGATCGACGTAGAACCCAGCATGGGGTCCACCAGGGGTCTCGCGCCAGATGACGTAGGTGGTGCAGGCAAACAGCCCACCCGGACTCGGATAGGATGCCCCATCGAAGGCAGCGCCTTCCACTTCCTTACCGTCGATATCGGCCGCGTGAAAGACTCCCGACTTGCCCAGACTCGGAATGAGCAGTTTCGCCACCTCGGATACCGCTAGCGGATCCGCCGAGATACTGCGGCGCGTACGTCGGTCATGCAGACAGGTCAATAGCCTGGCTTGCTGCAGCTGCTCGCCTAAATCGGTAGGCAACTCGATCCGACGGTAGCTGGGCGGATAGAATTTAGCCTTAAGGCCGGGCGCAGGCAGCTTGCGCTTATCGAAATATCGGACAAAAGGTGCGCTAATATGATCGGGTTTGACACGGGTGTAAGCATAACGCCGGCCGACGTACCATTGCGGATTTTGGTGGTCCAAGGCTTGCCTCGTATAGCTGTCACCGGGGTATAAGCTCAATGCTAACGTAAGTCCTTTCGGGCGTCAAATAAGCAACAAATTGACACATTTGGTACCTAAACTTGATGTTTAGGACGACGTCCTTTACGCTTAAGTTTACGCGCAAATACCAACCGACGAGACGCAGATGGCTACTCCCGTTCGCATAGAAGGAGTTACTAAGGTCTACCCCCTGGGGCGTTCTCAGGTCATCGCCCTAAAAAATATCAATCTCCATATCGATGCTGGTGAGTTTACGGTCATCGCTGGGCCATCGGGTTGTGGCAAGTCGACCTTGCTAAACCTTATTGGCTGTATGGATACTCCAACCAGTGGCGAGGTCAAGGTCGGAGGGCACTCCATTGCAAAGCTGAACGACCGCCAGCTGACCCACTTGCGCCTTGAGACCTTGGGCTTCATCTTCCAGAGCTTTAATCTGATCCCGGTACTCAGTGTGCGGCAAAATATCGAGTTTCCGCTGCTCATCAAAGGTGGGCTCAGCACGCGGGAGCGGGCCAAACGCGTTGATTCGCTCATCGATGAGGTCGGTTTAACAGGGCAGGCCAATCAGCGGGCGCCAGAGCTTTCCGGCGGCCAGCGGCAGCGGGTCGCTATCGCACGGGCCTTGGTGTCGTCGCCGGCGATCGTACTTGCGGATGAACCAACCGCCAATCTCGACTCGGCCAATGGTGAACGAATCATCGAGTTGATGAAGTCGATTAGTGAGCTGAGAAAGACTACGTTTATCTTTTCGACGCATGACCCCCAGGTGATGCATCACGCCAGGCGGATCATTCGGCTTAAAGACGGCGAGATCGTGTCATGACCAGTCGCCTGGCGGTGATTCTGCGCATTGCCTGGCGCAACATTTGGCTATACCGGGTAAAAACCATCGTCATCGGGGGTCTACTCGGGTCCGGTGCTTTTATTCTGATCCTTGGCTTATCAATGACCGCGGATGTGGCCAAAACCCTCCAGGCGAGCATCTCAGGCAGTATCGTCGGCGATCTACAAATTTACTCCAGCAAAGCCAAAGATAAGCTAACGATCTTTGGCAGCTCCTTTGTCGGTCAACCGGATATCGGCGTCCTGAGCGACATCGCACCGATTCGTGATCAGGTCCTCCAGCATCCCAATGTAGAAGCGTTGATCCCTATGGGATTTGACACGGCTTTGCTGGCCCGAGGCAATGAGCTTGATGACGCGATTGATGCAATGCGCCAGGCCCTCAAGAGCGGCAACCAAGACTCGATCGACGTGCGCAAAGCTGATTTGCGCTTTCGCTTTGCGGCTGTGCGGAGGGAAATTCAGCAGAGGCGTCTGATTCTCGGCGCCACCCCAAGCTTGGCCCAGGCAGATAGCGATCTAGAGCGCGCCCAGGCGCCTGAATTTCTCGCGACGCTCACGGCGGCCGACGAGGATAAGCTGCAATTCCTTGAGACCCACATTGCGCCCATCTCTGGTGATAAGCCACAGGTTTATGTGCGTTACATGGGCACGGACAGCGCCCTATTTCGCAGTGAATTTCCGAAGTTCCGACTGATTTCTGGCGAGCCTTTAGCAGCTGGTCAGCGCGGCATCATGCTGAGCCATAAATTCCGCGAAGAGCAGCTGAAGCATCCAGTCGCTAGACACATGGATCAACTTCAGGCTTGGGCAAAAATCGGCTATGGCAAACTCGCGGACGATCCAGAACTACGCAACGTGGTATTGATCCTACCCAAGCAAACCGACCTGATTGTTCGCGACCTAAGTCCCACCAGCGCCACGCAACTTAGTACAGAACTCAGTGATGCGGGTTTCAAAGGAGAGGCTACCACAGCACATCCGACCCTGGACCGATTAGCTCTACAGTTAAAGGATTTTTTGACCGTTGATGAAGCGAATGTAACGCAGCGCAGTCAGTGGTTTTACGCCCATATCGCGCCAAAGATCGCACTCTATGCGATCAGCCCAGGACAAAATCTGGTCTTACGCGGCTATACGCGTAGCGGCTTTGTCAAAAGCCTAGCTCTGAAGGTGACTGGGATCTATACCTTCACGGGACTCGAAGATTCCGAGTTAGCAGGCATGACGAATATCATCGATCTGATTAGCTTTCGCGAGCTCTTTGGCGAAATGACCGGCGAGTCGCAAGCAGAGCTGACGGCGATGCGTGCTGCGGCCGGGAGTCTGGCGGACGTCAGCCAAGCCGATGCAGAGGCGGCATTTTTCTCCTCGCCCGACGCGTTTGCGATGAAGCCCTCGCAGGTGCCCGGTCAGACGTCCGGTGGAGATGCATCTGGGGAATCTGCAGAGCCTACAGCGCAACCTCTGCACGTCCAGCCGGCCGTCGCTGATCATTTCGATCCTGCCGAAGTCAAAAGCGGATTGGCCTTAAATGCAGCGGTGATCGTCAAAGACAAGAGTGCGATTGCAGCTACCAAAGCTGACCTGGCGGCACGTTTTGCCGCGCAGGGGCTAGAACTGCAGGTGATCGATTGGCGCGAGGCCTCTGGCTATGTTGGGCAGTTTGCCGATCTAATCCGGGTAGCTCTTGGGTTTGCCGCGGCCTTAATCTTCTTGGTGGCGCTGCTGATCATCAATAACTCGATTGTCACCGGCGTCTTCCAGCGGCTGCGAGAGATTGGCACGATGCGCGCTATCGGCGCGCAAAAGGCCTTTGTCACCAACCTCTTTCTGATTGAAACGGGAGTGACCAGTCTCCTCGGGACCCTGATAGGAACAGCGCTGGCCCTAGGGATCTTGGCGTACCTCGGCAAGACGGGCATACCTGCGAGTAACGGGGTCGCCATTTTCCTCTTCTCCGGACCCGCACTTTATCCACATCTGCATTGGTCACTGATCCTTGGGGCTCCAGCGCTGATCACATTGCTCGCCACGCTGTCCTCGTTCTACGCCGCAAGGCACGCCGGCCGGGTACGGCCTATCGAAGCTATGCAGGAGAAGGAGTAAGATGCTGCTGGTCCTTCGCATTGCCTGGCACAACATCCTCTTGGCGCGTCGCCGCACCCTGCTGCTCGGCATGGCTGTGGCGACAACCGCCTTTATGTTTTTTATGTTGCGCGCCGTTGCCGCTTCGGTCAGCGAGCATATGCTCGACGCGGCGACCACACTGTCGGCAGGACATGTCAATATTGGCGGGTTTTTCAAAGACGGCCAAAACGCCTCGGCGCCTATTTTGACGGGGCGGGAGCAGCTACGGGATTTGGCTCGAAAGACGGTCCCCGAGTCGACTCGGATCATCGATCGCCACCGCGGCTGGGGCAGGATCATCAGTCCGGCCTCGTCCATCAATGCCAGCTTTAGCGGCCTTATCGTCGCTGAGGAAGCCAATCTGCTCGGGACCCTGCGCCTGGCGGCCACCCGTGATTACCGTAAGGACGGCAATGATGAGCGACCGGGCCACTTCGCCGATCTCGCCAAACCCAATTCCGCAATCTTGTTTGCCGCCCAGGCTAAAAAGTTGGAGGTCGGCGTTGGCGATAGCGTCACCGTCATCACCGAAGCGAGTAGCGGCCCTGCCAATACCGCCGATTTGGACATTGTCGCCATAGCGGAGGACATCGGCTTTCTCAGCAACTATAGTATTCTGATGCCGCGGCAAACGGTGTTGGACCTGTATCAGCTTAGCCCCGATACGACTGGTGCCGTGATGGTATATCTGCCCCATGCTGATCAAGCTCAAGCCGTGATGGATCGACTCAGGCAAGCCCTTAAAGGTGCGGGTTACACGCTGATGGACCATGATCCACGGCCATTTTTTATGAAATTTGCTTCGGTTGGCGCGGCAGACTGGCTTGGACAGCAACTGGATCTGACGACCTGGAGCGACGAAATCTCCTATATGGCTTGGGTGACCATGGCACTCGACCTGATCGCCTTCGTCGTCCTAAGCATCCTGGCGCTCATCATCGGCGGCGGTTTGATGAACTCGGTGTGGATGAGTGTCCGTGAGCGTACCAAGGAAATCGGTACCATGCGCGCTATTGGTGCCTCCCGCACCTTTGTCGCGCAGCTCTTTGTCGTCGAAGCGATGCTGCTTGGCGGTCTAGCGTCCATCTGTGGCACCGGCTTGGGCGCTCTACTACTAAGCGTGATCAATCATCTGAACCTACCGATTGTCGACGACGGAACGCGGCTTTTTTTGATGGCCAATACGGTTCATATTCCCGTGCATCTAGAGCAGCTCATCAGTGCCTCCTTGGTCCTGATGATGATTACCGGAGCGGCCGCGCTCTACCCATCATGGAAGGCGGCACGGATGCGGCCGATCGAAGCATTGATGCATAGCAAATGATTTCAACCAAATAGGCGATGGGGAGATACGGAGCATGCAGTTACGAGGTCCAGAGGTGGTTCTGATGGGCAGAATGTTTGGCGTCGTATTGGCCGCTGTTAGCCTGCACGCTAAGCCAGTCCTTGCCCTTAGTGCAAAGGAAACCCGTGATTTAGTCGCTCTCATCGACTCGCGTCAAAATAACGTTGGCGATTATAATTCCACAGCCTTTCTCGACCAAAAGCAAAAGCATGGTGGCAGTAAGGCTTTTGAGGCGGAGATTTATCGACGCGACAAAGATGAAACCCTGATGATCGTGTTCACCAAGCCAAAGACCGAGGCTGGCAAAGGCTATCTGCGTGTCGACAAGAATCTTTTTAGCTACGATCCGACCCTTGGCAAATGGGACAGGCAGACCGACCGCGTTGCCATCGCTGGCACGGATAGTCGCCGCGCTGACTTCGATGCCTCGCGGCTGGCCAAAGAGTATACGGCGGAATATGTCAAAGACGAGGTTCTCGGTAAGATCCCTACCTACCAGTTGAAGCTGACCGCCAAATCCGGCTTGGACGTGGTCGCGCCGATTCTGCTTTTATGGGTCGATAAGGAAAGTAAAAATCTGCTCAAACGCCAGGAGAAGGCGCAGTCCGGCAAGTTGCTACGGACGATATACTTCCCCGCCTGGGACCAGGTCTACAGTAAACAAAAGGAGGCCGATCTTTATGTCATCAAGGAGATGCGAGTCTTTGATGAGGTGGAGAAGGGCAATAGCACCACGGTACTGATCAAAAACGTCAGGTTAAAGCCCCTAGAGAAAAATATCTTCACCAAGGCCTGGCTCGAATCGCGGAGCAAATAGGACATACTTACCTTGCGCCTTATGGTCCCAATCATCATCGCCAGTGTGACCGCTATCGGGACGTGGGCTGCGCCTGCCAACGCCGAAGATAGTCGCGACAGAATGATCTTTGGCGACAGACAGCCCACTGCGAAAAAAAATGTTGATAAGGATAGCAGGGACTCATCGGAGTCTTTGCCACCTTCGACCCGGTCTGATAGTCGTGACAATATGATTTTTGGCGGCAAGCAGTCCGCAGAGCGAAAGCTAGATAGGGATAGCAAGGAATTCATCGACCCACTACAGATTGGCGCACGGCTTGAGTTGCGCGAAACGAGCAGCCGCAGAGAGGATCAGACGTGGGCGAAAAGTGGCACGAGTCTACTGAAGCAAGCCGACGTCTACTTCGATGCAATACCGAAGCCGCACGTGCATTTCTTTCTGCGCCTTCGCTTTTCCGAGACGACCCCGGTGGTTCCTGCTAATGCGACCCCGCCCACAACTCCGAACCCGTCCACGGGACAAACGTCCAACCAGCAGGGGCAAGGCCAAGGTGCCACAAAGAATTCCCCCAACTGCGCCAATTGTGCCCAAGTCCAAGTCGATGAGGTATGGGCCAAGTGGGATTATAAAAAGCGCCTGTTTTTTACGTACGGCAAGCAGCATTTAAAATGGGGCAGTGGCCATTTCTGGAACCCTACCGATTTTACCGCCAATCAACCCATCGATCCCTTTCAGCCCTTCGATTACCGACTCGGTCAGGAGATGTTGAAGATCCATTTGCCGGTCGAAGGCTGGGGCGATAACTTCTATGCGGTTGCACTCCTCGATAACATGGACCGCAATGAAGATGCTGGCCTAGCTTTACGCGCGGAGTTTACCCTCGGCAAATCCGGCGAGTTGGCGCTGAGTGCTGCAACCAGGCGCGGCCAAGCCCAGAAGCTGGGTGCCGACCTATCGGTGGGAGTGGGACCTTTTGACTTCCATGCCGAGGCCGCTGCGACGCGGCGAGATCCTCGACTCTTCTACCGCGGTAGTCTGTCTGAAGACAGCGCACCAGCGCCAACGTCTTATACCAAGCCCGACACCTGGATTGGACAGTTCGTCACTGGTTTGGAAAAGACCTGGAAGTATAGCAGTACGGACAACTTCACCCTCGGACTAGAATACTTTTTAAACAACCTCGGCTACGAAGACCGCTGGCTTGAACTGTACTCAGTGGCCAACGCGCAATCGACGCCGCTGTTTGCCGGGCGGCGCTATGCCGCCGCCTATTTGCTGCTACCCAAGCCTGGGCCATGGGATAAGACGACGATCCTCGTCAGTGGCATCAAGAACCTCAGCGATCAGACGAGTGAAGTCTGGTTGACCGACACCTGGGAATTTCGACCAAAGACCAATCTACAGTTATTCGTCAGTGGTTGCCGCGGAAACTACGGCGACCTTTGCTTTCGCGTGCCTCGCGCTTGGACGGCGCCGCTCGTCACGAGCACCGGCACGACCAACAATGCCAGTAGCAGCAGCAGCAGCAGCAGCAGTCCAAGCGCCTTCGCAGCCTTGCCCACCGAGCGCACTGTGGTAAATGTCGGGGTTAGTGTTATCATAAACTTCTAACTGTGTTCTAAGGAACCGGGAGAACAAATTTTGGGCGCGCAACCACAGATGGCTCATATCTCTGATACTGCGCGCTGGGTCGCGTACTATCGAGCATTGGAGACCGAGCGTGCCGATGCCTTGTTTCGTGATCCCTTAGCGCGCGTCCTAGCCGGCGCCCAAGGCGAACAGATCGCCCTACAGATACCTGGTGGCGCGGGCAATGCCTGGACGATGATCGTGCGTACGCATGTGCTTGATGAAATGATCATGCGCTTGGTGCGCGAAGGCAAGATCGATGCGGTGATCAATCTGGCAGCCGGACTGGATAGTCGGCCCTACCGTTTAGACTTACCGAAGAACTTTCGTTGGTTTGAGGTCGACCTGCCGGGCATCCTAGCCTACAAGGAGCCATTGCTGGCCAAGAGCCAGCCCAACTGCACGGTTGAGCGCTTCGCCCAAGACCTGGCCGTACCCGCTGAGCGCCGCGCCTTATTCGCAAAGCTGGGTGGCCTGTGCCAAAAGGCGCTGGTGCTGACCGAAGGCCTGCTCATCTATCTGCCCGAGCCTCTGGTCGCCGAGCTGGCTCGTGACCTGAGGGCTGTCAGCTCGGTGCATTATTGGTTGCAGGATGTTGCCACTCCGGACCTCCTGGTATTGCTTAACCGCCGCTGGTCTAAGGCTCTGCAAGCAGCGAACGCTCCCTTTGTCTTCGCCCCCGCCGATGGGCCGCAATATTATGGTCCATTCGGCTGGCGACCAGTGGAGATTCGCTACGCGATTCCAGAGGCGCTGCGCTTAGACCGACTACCGCTACTGCTTCGCGCGCTGACTCGGCTTTGGCGGGTTCTACTCAGCCAAAAGGCACGTCTGGCGCACGAGCGTAACAGCATCTACTTACTACTCGAACGCTCGTAGCGGCACTATTCACCTCGGCGAGGCCGCATGCGATATAACTTCACAAGCGCCCGGGAAGCCGCTGATTTTATGCATGAAATCGGCATCATAGACGAGCACCTTGGGGTGCTCCGTCAGCCTACTGCAGTGAACATCCCGGCGCAGGCCCCGCCTATTAAAATCTGTACTGCAGCGATGAATGACTCAAGTGGCGGTAGCGACGGCGGTGGCGGCATAGGCTTCAATAGTTTAGATGCGTTTATGGCCGCGGTGGTGGAAAGCCTGGAGCGACAGCTGCCCAGCTACGCCACCCAGCATCACCTGCTTCGTGCTAGCTACCGTCAGCTGGGTCAGCAAGCGACTGATCCCTTCCAGTTTATCCCCTACGCCGATGATCAATACGTGGATGGCTTTCCCTGCCGGAAGTACCATCATGATCTGGAGTTAAACTGGACCCAAGCATGGAATGTCGGCGAGCAGCGCTTGACCCGCATTCCAGCACAAATTGGTGGTACTGCCTACGACTTTGCGCGGCATGGCGAGCCCTTTCTGATCGAGCAAACCTCAACGGGTACCGCTGGTCATATGGATGCGCGTCGCGCCATTATTTCGAGCGTCCAAGAACTCGTGGAGCGACATGCGACGATGGATGCTTGGTATGCCAAAGGCCCCACGTATCTTGTGGATCCGGATGACCTATTCAACTCTGATCCAAACTGGTCTCGTCTCGGTCGATTCTTGCATGATCAAGCGTTTACCGTAAGGCTGCTGTACTTTCCAAATATTTTCAATATTCCGGTCACTTGGTGCGTCTTAACGGGTGAGAAGAGCGTCTTTTTTAAGCCCTTTGCTGTCGGTGCCAGTGCTCGCCCAAGCTTGTGGGAAAGCGCCAAGAAAAGTCTGTTCGAGACCATGCAAAATTTAGTTTATTTTTCCCGTGCGACGGGCGCCTTCCCACCCATCGTACGCGGTCCCCTACCCCGGCCCAGCGCTGTGTTAACACCGCCGCAGCACCTCGCATTCTATGCGCTGTCCGGCGATTTGCGCCCGATCTCTTGGCTCTGGACGAGTGCCAAGGGGACCCTGAAACTTAAACCGCACATGCCCGACATCGATGTCAGCGGCGAGGTCCTCGCGCATTTTCTCGCGCAGGTTCGCGCCACCAAGCGCGAGTGGCTGCTGCTCGACTTCACGCCAAACGGCTATCGACAACGCGGATTTCGCTTTGTTCGCTCGCTGCTGTCGCATTTCGTGCCGATGAACGGCGCGCATGTTTTGCCAGGCAAGCGCTTTGTCAGCAGGTTGGGGCATGCCCCGTCGTTCTACGCCGCGACTCCACATCCCTTTCCATGAGGGCACGTTTTTGACCTTTGATGCCATCATCGATGCCTTTGTTCGGGCCAAAAGCGCCTTTAATTCCCTGTCTTGTCGCGTGGTGATCAATCACAAAGCCGAATTCCTGCTATCGTTGACGCAGTCTCAGCAAGACATGCGCATCGTGAATGATTTCGGCTACCGGATTTTGGTCGACGATCCGCAGCTCGGTCAGCGCTCCTATATCTTCTCCAGTCGTACGCCGCCCGAAGCGGCCTTTGCCCAAGTGGCCGGACAACAGTCGAAATCCCCCGCCGGCGCGCCACTCAAGGTAGATCCCGCTCCTATGGTCGCTCCTACTTGTGTCTTCGAGCTGGAGGCGCTTGCGCACACCCAGCCGCATCTAGCTGGCGTCATCGATTACAAGCGCCTGGAAGAGCAGTCGGTGTGTTTGGACGAACACGGCAACCAAACACGTTATGATTTACAGGCAAGTGGCCTACGCATCATTTATAAGCTCAGCACAAAAAGCACATCGTTTGCCTCAGGACATGGCGTGACCTGGAGCGGGGACGCCCATACGCCGGTACAGCTGCAAGAGTTTGCCGAAGAATGGCAGGATTCAGCTGCTTTTCTCGCATCGCCAATGCTGACCCCTGGACTTTACACCTGTCTCTTTAACCCGCTGGTGACTGGATTTTTTGTCCATGAGTGCGTCGGGCACCTGTTTGAAAGCGACTTTTATCCGTATGCAGGTATGTTTCCGTGGCAAGCCGGGGCCAAAGTCGCAGCACCCTGCGTCACCATCGTCGATGATCCAACGATCGGTCGACCCTTAGGCTACTATCTGTTCGATGCAGAAGGCGCTCCCGCTAGGCGCGTCGTTCTGATCGATAAAGGACGATTTAGTGAGACTCTAGGCCGGGCCCCGGGCTGCCATGCTAGGTCCAAACAGCACTTTGATGTCACCAGAGTGCGGATGGCCAATACCTTTATGGAACCGGGAGACGCCACACTGGAGGATCTGCTGCGCCTAAGTCCCGATCCATGCCTCTGGATCGATTCCGTCAATTGGGGCACCGGGATCAACGGATTTAAGCTGATGGTGCGCAAGGCGCATCTGCTGCGAGGTGGCCGCAAGACACCGGTGCGCGCGCACCTCGTCACATCCGAAAGTGCGGCTTGCCTGCAACGCATCCGCGGCGTCTCGCGCGACTTTGCGTCAAACAGCAGCATCTTCCGTGGTTGTAGTAAAATTGACCAAAGTGAGCTGCCAGTCGCTTGTGGTGGCGCGCACATTCTTATCGATGGTCTTTACGCCCTATGAATATTCATTTACAAAAAGTCACCACCGGCCATGTGCTCCGCTTTGGAGCGACCGACTCCTTGAACTCGGTCGACACCGCGCGTGACCTGCGATTTTTTACGGATCAAGAGGCCCTGACCTCGCCTCTAGCTAAGACGGCACTCGCAAAGGGACAAGCCCCAGCTAGCCAAAGCGGAGACGCAAGATCCTGCACCTTCGTCCACGAAGATGTCTATGGCGAAGCGCCACCAGATGCAGGACCTCCCGACCATACTTGGGATTTTACGCAAGACGACCAAGCCGATGCGGCGCGCTGGCAAGAGGTCATTGCCAAGCATCTGCAGCCACCTCTAACCTGGGCGGAATGCTTCCTACTCCAGGAGACCGTCGACTACTCGGACGGCGCCCTGCGCCTACAGGTAAAGCGTCCGGCGCGGTCGGCTTTCGTCTACGGCAAATATCATGGGAGTCAAAAGCTGCTGGACTTTTTCCAGCGCTGGCGGTTTCACGACCTTGCGGATTTTGTTCACGATCTGGATGTACTGAACGATTTGTTACGGAGTTCAGATAAGCTGATTGGCGTCGATCGCGGCAAACAGGTGCACTTGCTCGTTGATTCAGTCAACTGGCTTGATCACGAACTGATTCAATTGATTCGTACTCAAGGGCCAGGCGGCAGCGCCAGCAATCCGGCAAGGACGACGCACGATCTGTCGGTGAGCGATTGGACGGTCAATCGCCGCCTCGGCCTTTTTGAGCCTTTCGACCACGGTGGACGGATTGCCACGGCGGCCAAGTTGAAGCTTTATGATCCCCCGGCAGCGTCCACCGCACCTGCAGAATTGCCTTTGGATCTGAGGGAATACTCCAATTGGCGGGCCAAACCGACGCCGCGCTTTGGCTGTTTAGACCTCACCCTCACGCAACACATAGAGCTAAAGGACCTTGGACCAGAGATCACCATTTTGCCGCTGATTAGTGAAGGGACGATCCCAAGGGGAAACCACCTACTAGTCCCCATTCAATGTGGTGCCGTCTACCGCGCCGGTCAGCTACTCGGCCACTGTCGCGACCTAACCTTGCTGTTAGACATACGTCAGTTACTCGGCAAGGCCATACTCGGTCAACTGAGCAAACCGTTCTTTCGTCTAAAAGGTTATCATCCCATTGTGTTTGCCGCGACCGTCGCTTAGTTGACCGCCAATTCGGGCTCCGTTATCGCTTTATATAAGCATGAAATATATATTTACTCAATTTTAACATTTACGCAGAGGTGACCAATGAATTATGCAAACAAGCCCAAAATCGTCTGGGCTACCTTCCCGACCGTCCAAACCAATTGGCAGGACATGGTGATGCGGCCACTGCAAAAGTCGGACGTCCCTGAGTTTTGCGCTGCGGTGCGTGAAAGCTACCCGCATTTGGGTCTTGGCAGGTTTGCTTTTATGCACCAACAGGGTTACTACGAACAAGCTGCAAGGCCGCTGGAAGGGCGCGATGGGACTGGGGTGATCTGCGGCTATGCCGGCGACAAATTAGTCTATGGCCTAGTCAGCGAGCTTGACGCCGCCACCCGCTCGGTCCTCATCGCCGCAGTCTTTATCACCCCTGAATTTCGCAAGAATCCGCCGGTGGTCGCGGCCATCCGCGCCGCACATATCAACATGGAGCACTGGTATACACAGAGTCACGTTGAATATGCTTTTACCTACTGCACCGCGAGCCACACCGTCTCCCAGGCCATGATGGAAGAGTATGGCTTCAAAGTCGGTGGCATCATGCCTGGGTTTGCGCTAAGCAAGCTGTCTTACGGCATCGACTTGCCGGTACCGTCTGACTACTACCGGGAAAATTTGGTCTACTACTACCGCTACTACAACGATGGCGAGCAGTTGACCAATAAGCGGGTGCGCTTTACAGCGCAAGCTCAGAAGTTTTGGGATCTACAAAAGTAGTCCAGCATTAGTCGTTCCCCCGAGGCACACGGATGTTCAGCTTCGGCTTTCGCGCGAAGGGCACCAGCTCAGCGTCGTCCACGCGTTCACAGAAGGCAATCCAGTTTTCGTTATAGGATAGTCCCAAGAGGGTACCGTCCTTTCTTTGCGATCACACGCCGTGAGCAGCGTTCCATAAGAGGCTGAAGGGCCTAAAACGACTACGTTTCGCCATTAGCGGTTGATATCGTGAGATATCCCTGCTTAACTGGGTGGCATCATAAGTAAACACTGTTTTCTTAATGGCATATTTTTTTGCTCTGTTACGCGGAACGGACGGACCCATTTCCACCGCCAAGTAGATAGATCGAAGGAAGGCCCCTGTGAACAAAGCGCCAAAGCTCATCATCGTCTCCAACCGCCTGCCGGTCACAGCCGCGCTCGAGCGCAAGAAGGTCAGCGTCAAAACCAGCATGGGCGGCCTCGCCACCGGGCTAGACCCGGTGCGCAAGGAGCAGGAATCCGTCTGGGTCGGCTGGCCTGGAGACACCGCAAAGTGGTCGGATGAACACAAGGACAAGCTGCGTGTGCAGCTCGAGGAGATCAAGTGTTTACCGGTGTTTTTGACGGCAAAAGAGGTGCGCGGCTTTTACCTCGAGTTTTCTAACGGCGTGTTGTGGCCGCTCTATCACTACATGCCGTCGCTGATCCCGCTGGAAATGCAGGGCTGGGACGCCTACCAGCAGGTCAATCGCCGGTTTGCTGAGGAGGTGGCGTCGGTTTATGCACCGGGCGACAAGATCTGGGTCCATGACTTTCAGCTGAGTCTGGTGCCGCAGATGCTGCGTGACATGCTGCCTGAAGCCAATATCGGGTACTTCCTGCATATCCCCTTTCCTTCGTCGGACATCTTTCGCATCCTACCGTGCCGTGAGGAACTGCTGCGCGGCATGCTCGGCGCCAACACCATCGGCTTTCACACCACCGGGTACGCGAATAACTTCGCCAGCGCCGTGCTGCGCGTGACCGGCTGCGAATCGAAGATGAATCTCATCTCCTACGACGACGGGCGCACGGTGGACTACGGCTGCTTCCCTATGGGTATCGACGTCGACGGCTTTGCAGCCGAGGGGTCGGCCAGCCCCATCAGCTCCTCGCTCGACTCGATCCGGCAGAGCAACGAGGGCGTCAAACTGCTGCTGGCAGTCGATCGCCTCGATTACACTAAGGGCATTCCACGGCGACTCTTGGCCTACGAACGCATGCTCGAGCTGCACCCCGAGATGTGCGGCAAGGTCATCTTGATCCAGGTGGCCGTGCCATCGCGCTCCGAAGTCGTCGCTTACGAAGAAAACAAGCGGTCCGTCGATGAAATCGTTGGGCGCATCAATGGCCGCTTTGGCGCACCGGGTTACCACCCGATCCATTACTTTGCCACTGGCTTTAATCAAGCCGAGCTGATTCAGATGTACCGCGGCGTCGATGCGATGATCGTCACGCCCTTGCGCGACGGCATGAACTTGGTCGCAAAAGAGTTCTGCGCGAGTCGCACCGACGAGCGCGGTGTCTTAGTGCTCAGCGAGTTTGCTGGTGCCGCAGCGGAAATGGGTGAAGCGGTGATCGTCAACCCCTTTGACTTAACCGGCACGGCCAACGCCTACGCGACCGCGATCCAGATGGATCCCGAAGAGCAGACCAAGCGAATGCGCGCTCTGCGGGCGCGCATTAAGGGACAAGATCACCGTTCTTGGTCGAAGTCGTTCCTTGGTCGGATGACCGATCAGAGCGGTCGCGACCAGCTCCAGGGCGGGACCGTAGCCAAAACCCAAAACATCAGCGCCGAAGGCTTGGCCGATCTTTGCAAGGGACGACCGCTGGCCTTGTTTCTCGATTACGACGGGACCTTGGTGCCGATCACCAAAGTTCCTGAGCTGGCCACTCCTGACCGGCCTTTGCGCGAGCTGCTCAAGCGCTTGCTGCAGCACGCAGACCTCTATGTCGCCATCGTCAGCGGTCGTTCGCAGGAAGCTTTGAGCGACTGGCTGGGCGATCTACCGGTGCACCTGTTCGCCGAACACGCCGCTTGGGAACGCATGCCTGAGGGACCCTGGAACTCGCATTTGAACGCGGCCTCCACCAGCTGGATGAAGGGCGTGCGCGACGCTCTGGACCGCATCACCAGCGAAGTCCCCGGATCGTTTGTCGAGGAAAAGAGCCATTCTCTGGTGTGGCACCACCGCATGGCCGATCCCGAGCATGCCGAGGCGAAAGCCCGGGAGCTGCATTTCCAGCTGGTTGACTTGCTAGCCAACCTACCGGTGCGCGTCTCTTCAGGCAAAAAGATCGTCGAAGTACGTGCCTCCGGTATCGATAAGAGTCACGCGATCCGCAGCGTCAGCCACCACTTAGCCGACGCCGGTTATCTGATGGTCGCGCTCGGCGACGACGCGACCGACGAGGATATGTTCAACAATTTGCCCGAAGGCGGCCTGTCGGTGCATGTCGGCGGCAATCGCGGCGTCGCCGCCTACAACCTGCGCAATGTGCTCGAAGTGCGCAAGTTCCTCAGCCTCCTAGCTGATCGCCCGCTGCTAGGGACACCTCCCGCCGCGCCCACGGAGGTCTCGTGGAGCACCAGTCCATAATCGGCAACTGCCAGTATAGCGCACTGGTTGGAGCCGATGGGAACGTCTCCTGGATGTGTTGGCCGCGCTTTGATTCAAGCTTTCTGTTTGGCAACCTAGTCGACCGCAAGAGAGGCGGCGATTTTAGCGTGCAGCCGGCGGCTGGCGGACTCGGCGCGCAGTCCTACTTGACCAATACCAACGTTCTACGCACCCGCTTTAGCGGCCCGGACGGGGTGTTTGATGTCATCGATTTTGCGCCACGCTTTTTCCAGCATGACCGCTACTACAAACCGACCATGTTGATTCGCGTCATTGACCCGGTCGAGGGCCAGCCGTTGATCAAGGTGACCTGCCGCCCGACGAAGGACTACGGCGCGCAAGCACTCACCGCGACCGTGGGTTCAAACCACATCGCCTATCAAGGTGGCGAGGCGCCGGTGCGCTTGACCACCGATCTGTCGCTCACGCGGATCGCAGAAGAGCGGCCTTTCGTCCTCAACCGACGCCACTACCTCGTACTGACCTGGGGGACTCCCTTAGAGGCGTCCCTGCGGTCGACGTGCGAGGATTTCCTCGATCGCACCGTGATGTACTGGCGGCGCTGGGTCAAGCATTGCCACCTACCAGAGGCCTACCAACGGCCCGTGGTGCGTTCCGCGCTGGTGCTGAAGCTGCATCAATTCGAGGACACCGGCGCCATTATCGCCGCCACGACCTCGAGTATACCCGAAGCACCGGCGTCGGAGCGCAATTGGGATTACCGCTACTGTTGGCTCCGCGATGCGTATTTCACGGTGCAGGCGCTGATGCGCCTATCGCACTTTGACGAGCTGGAAGGCTTTGAGCGCTTTTTAAGCGATGTCCTGCGGGCAAGTCCCGGCCACGTGCAGCCACTGTATGGGATCGCCGGGGAGCAAGAGATCACCGAACGCACCATCGATCACCTGAGCGGCTTTCAAGGCTGCGCCCCGTTTCGCGTCGGCAACGCGGCCTACACGCAGATCCAAAACGACGTCTACGGCCAAGCCCTGATTGCCTTGGCACCGCTGTTCACCGATATTCGCTTTACCGACGACGGCTCGCAGCATGCACAAGATCTGCTGGAAGCGCTGGTCGAAGGCATTGCCGCGAGCTTGGACCTAGAGGACGCAGGGATCTGGGAGTTTCGTGGATCCAAGCGTAAGCACGCCTTTACCATGCTGATGCAATGGGCGGGCGCCACCGCTGCTGCCAAGGCGGCTACGGGACTGGGCCGCAAAGCCCTCCTTGAGAAGGCCACAAGCTTGGCCAGCCAGGCCAGGGAACGGATGTTCGCGCAGTTTTGGAACAAGGAACTCGGCACCTTCACCATCGCCGAAGGCAGCCACGACCTCGATGCCTCGATGCTAATGGCGGTCAACCTCGGCTTTCTACATCCCGATGACCCCCGCGCCAAAAGTACCGTCAACGCCATCGTCTCTGGTTTAAAGACCGAGAGCGGGATGCTGCAGCGCTACCGTTGCGAGGACGATTTTGGCGAGACGACCTCTTGTTTCACGGTCTGTTCGCTGTGGGCCGCAGAAGCACTAGCCCGCGTCGGCCAACTCGAAGAGGCCCGGGCGATGTTTGAACTGGTGCTTAGCTACCAAAATGCCACGGGACTGCTCAGCGAAGACGTCGAGCCAGACAGCGGTGAGCAGTGGGGCAACTTCCCACAGACCTATTCCCACGTCGGCCTGATCAATGCCGCTTTCGCCCTGCAAACCGCTAGCGAAAGCCATATGAGCGCCGAGCAAAAAGTAGACTCCGCGCCATGAACCTCGTCCAAGTTAGCACCATCATCCACGAAACCTGGGCGCGGGTGATCATCATCGCGCTACTGGTCTTGTGTGGCTTGGGATTACGGCTGACCTTAGTAGCCATTGCGCTCCGGTCAAAGGCGCTACAGGCGGTATTGCCGCACTGGCTGTCATTGCAAAAGAAGTTTGCCGGCTCGCTCGACCTCATGCTGATCGCCGGGCTTACCAGCGCGGCCCTGCCCATGTTGGAATTCTCCGAAGCCGATGAAAAGGTGATCAATCACGTCATCACCGTGATTCTGACCCTAGCCGTCACTTGGTTCTTGGTCCAGTTGGCCGACTTTACCGAGAAGGTGATCCAAAATCGCCTCGCCACCTCCAATGCCGACGATCTACGACAGCGCCGCATCCAGACGCAGATTCAGTTTTTATTTCGCCTCGCTGCGATCCTGCTGCTCACGGTCGGCTTAGCCGCAACACTGATGAGTTTCGACGGCGCACGACGCATCGGTGCCAGTTTGATCGCCTCGGCTGGCGTCGCTTCGGTCGTGGTCGGCTTTGCCGCACAAAAGTCGCTAGCCAACCTGATCGCGGGCTTTCAAATCGCCTTCACCCAGCCGATCCGTATCGGCGACGTGGTGGTCGTCGAAAGCGAGTGGGGCATCATCGAGGAGATCTCCCTCACCTATGTCGTCGTCAAGATCTGGGACCTCAGGCGCTTAATCTTGCCGATCACCTACTTCGTCGAAAAGCCCTTCCAAAACTGGACCCGCACCTCTGCCAACATGCTCGGCTACATTTACCTGTATACCGACTACCGAGTGCCAGTGGAGAAACTCCGCGAGCGTCTCAAAGAGCTCGTGGAATTGTCGCCGCTTTGGGACCGTCACACCTGTATTCTCCAGGTCACCAATATCACCGAAAAATCCGTCGAGCTGCGCGCCTTGGTCAGCGCTCGCTCGGCTAGTGAAGCCTTCGATCTGCGCTGTGAGCTGCGCGAGAAGATGCTCGACTACATCAGCTCGTCGTTTCCCGAAATCCTACCGATGCAGCGGGCGCAGATGTCGGTGTCTCCGGTCCAAGTGAATTGATGGCCAGTTAGTTCTTGAACACGTTGTATAAGGGCATCGTGATGGCGCTGATCCTTTTCATGGAGCCGCCGCAGGCGCCGCATGTCGTGACGACGATCTTGAAGACCATGGCGATCGTCACCTCCAAGGCGTTGCGTCTCATCGGCAATGGCCTTTGCATCTGTCGGGCTCTTATGCCGCGTCGCTTTCAAATTCTACTTTGTACGTGATGCTCGGCATGTGGATCACGATGGCGTTGTAATCGAAAGCCAATCGAGGTGCCTTTGTTTTCCGTCCATCACCGATCTCTTCGAACGTCATAAATCCGTGCCCCTCTAAAACTCTGCAGTCGCGAATAACGTTCTGAGTTGTACGGCCAAGGAATTTAGCGAGCTGGTAAATCGATTGCGGACGGTGTTTGCAGACCGTCGCAAGAATCGCGTACTTTTGGTCACTCATGACCTGCTGATAAGCAACAACCGAGGCAAAACGCAGCTCGTTTTGCGGCCTCTTTTGCAGCTTGCCCGTTTGGGCGGCCTTCTTCAGCTTTTTTTCGGCGCGGTCCATAAAGTCGCCAAACGATTCAAAGACAATATTCAGAGGCTTAATGTTCATTGCGCCAAAACCTCCGCGACAAGACGGCGAAACTCTCTCAAGGCTTCGAGGTAATCAGTAGTCGCGAGCGGAAGCCTATGCGTCTTGTCCGCTGGTAAGCGGGTGTGTACGTGAAAGCCATAGGGTGAATGGTTATCGACCAAGATTCGCGGCTGTCTTTCGATGACATCGATCAAAACGTATTTCACCTTCACGCCCTCGGGATGCTTACCGCTGGGCTTGACCTTGTAAGCCTTAATGTCGACGCGATAACGCTCGGAAAGCATCAGGCTTTCGTCCATCAAGATCTCGGCGTCGGCCAGTCAAAACCTAATAGGCGATAGTGCTTATGCCAAGCACTATCGTAGCAATAGTGATCTAATAAGTCAATATAGGCAGTGTTTCACAGCGATTCGGCGGTTAGCTGAACTTGATCGCCGCGCTGCATGCAGAACCTCGCCGCGCAAAGCGCGCCCCTCCTCTGAAGGTCCTCTGCTAATGCTCAGGAATCAAACTGATTTGTGTATTTTTATAGCCCCCCTGCTGGCGATTCAGCCCCTGAATCGCTGATGCAGATCCTAAGCCACATTGTCAAAAAAGACTGGCTCAGGATCTCGCAGATGACCTGCCACGATGCCAGTCAAAAACTGTGTACGCCCGGTACTGGCGAGTCCTCGGTAGCGCTCACGCCGGGAGCCGATGCCATCTATCAGGGCGTTCTGCAGCAGATGGTGCGCGCCGAAGGAACGGCCAACGAAAGACCGGTGAAAACCGCAGCGATGGGACTGAGCTTTGGTGGCCACTGGTCGACGAAGCTAACCATGAAAGGTCTGGTCGACTGCGGAATCAATATCGGCGGACCATTGGGCTTCACTCCATTCGACGCGGGCTTCTTCAACAACCTACCCTATGGCATGCCAGGTATCATCGGCAATGCCCTGCGGCTCGCCCGCCTGCCAGATGATGCCTTGGTCAACACCATGTTCACCGGCTTCTCTCGTAAAACGCTGGGCCTACTCGACCCGGGCCGAAAGATCCCGCCGCTTCTGGCCATCAACGGCGCCCAAGATCAATATATCCCACGGCTAGAAACCGAGGGCTTACGCGCTTTTCCCAGCGCCGAAGTCTGGCTCGTCAAAGGTGCCACGCACTGTGCGGCAGAAAAACTGCCGCGCTACATCCCCGCGGTGATCGCCTGGCTGCGGGTTCAGCTGCACGGTGACACGGCCGGCAACAGACTGGCGCTGGCTGCCGGGAAGGCGCTCCTGCCACCGCTACTTAACAACCTGTCCGAAAAGTCGATTCCACCTAAAATATTTAGGCTTGTCGACTTTCCACACTGTCCCGTGGGGGACTTGTTCCACGTCCAGCTGGTGTTTGCCTGGGCCGTGCTTCAAACCCTGTCGGGCCTGAGCGGGGTTGTGCCGCGCTACACGTGAAAGGTTGGAATTTACGAGGCACTGGGCTACGCCGGACCCCTTTGACTCCCAGGCGAGTAGACCGGGGGAATTTCACCCCCAGCCCCTCATAAAACGGTGCGGGAACCTCTCGATTCACACCGCTTCCATCAGTACACAGGAAAGTACTGCCAATGAGCAAACAGGCCGGGGTTTTCCTTAAAAACCGATTGAAGCCATTCGTGTGAGCGAGCATATTTTTCCCGGAGGGAAAGATATTTTCGTCTTGCCCACTTTTCAAGCTGCCTGTCAATATAGTTTGCCATCTTCACCAATCGGCTTGGGTAGAATTCCCCATAGTAGGTTATCCATCCCCTTACGATAGGATTGATTTCGGCAGCGATATCATCAAGCGACCTATGAACGCCAAGCCCAATATTCCAGCGAAACTTAATGATACGCCTCATTTCCTTCAGCGCATCATCGCCTATTGCTGGATAAAATCCCATAAAGGGCTTCTTGAGCTTTTTGTTAAATATAGGCCTGCTCTTGAACACAAATCCCAGGAACTTAAATTCAGTTGGTGCATTTGTGCTCAATTTTCGATTGGCGTCCTTGCAATATACGATTCTTGTCTTAGTTGGATGAATCTCTAAGCCACATTCTTTGAAACGTACCTTTAGATCCTCAAGAAGATCCCTGGCCTGAAATTCGCTTTTGCAATGGACTAGGCCATCATCAGCGTATCTGCACCAGGGTTTGTCTCCATGGTTTCTCCCCATCCACTTGTCAAAGACATAGTGAAGAAATAAGTTGCTCAGTACGGGTGAAACGCACCCGCCCTGTGGCGTTCCTTTACTTCTAGTAACTATGCCTCCATCTACCATCTGCATTGGTGCCTTTAGCCATCTTTCGACATATAGCAGTATCCACTTGCATTGAGTATGATGTTTTAACGCCTTCAACAAGAGCTCGTGTGGAATTTCATCGAATAGACCTTTAATGTCGAACTCGAGCACCCAAGGATAGGTCCAGCAACGTTTCTGCGTAACAGTAATGGCCTGATGCGCCGATTTTCCAGGACGATATCCATATGAATCCGGAAGAAATTCTTTCTCCAAGATCTTCTCTAGGGCTGTTTTCGCCACTGTTTGAGCAACCCGATCACCCACTGTAGGCACCCCAAGGACTCTGACGCCGGCTGTCTTCTTCGGTATAGGTACCCCCTTAACAGGAGGAGGCATATAGCTTCCAGAGGACATTCGATTCCAGATTTTAAAGAGGTTTCCTTTCAGATTCAGTTCGAATTGCTCAATACTCTCTCGATCTATCCCAGAACTTCCGCCATTGCATTTAACCTGTTTCCAAGCCTCCCAGACAAGTTGTTTTGGAATACTAAACTGCTTGGTGGACATTAAGGCTCCTCCTTATTGCTAAGTTGACCAAGACACCACCTGTTCTGATTCTGCCCCTTTGCTCCAGTCGAATTACCAACCTTCATAGCTCCTATGGGCAGATCCGCCCCATCACCAACCATCCTTACTTTCGGCCTTGATGTTTTAGCATCTCGCGCCTTTTCAGTTTGCAGGCTGAAGATGGATCCCGTAGTTCCACAGAAACGCCCAGACGAAATTCGCGCCACCTTAACACCGGACACCGCCCAATCAGTAGACAGATTCCTATTAGGCTTATCCCAGCACGTACCAGTAATGCTGGTTTTGATGTCACATATATCTTTCGATGCACTCATCAGTGGTTCACTCGCGTTCGCCTCTTTCGTCTACACCTGCCGCATACAATAGCGACTTTTCCTAATTGCTCACGACCTTAGCTTTTGACTAAAGCCGCATTAGGTGGTTTGAAACCTGCCTCTGTAAGCCGGTTCCGAAGGGCCCTCCTTCATCATTTCTGTAGCTTTGCGCATACTGACCTTTGTTCAAGATTGTTTGCGCGCCTACGGCGCACCCGGCACATGATACTTTTGTGTGGCCGATGCCACGATGTCCTGCCTAAACGCCGGACGATGTCCGTTGGTACTCACGTACCATTTCGCTAGAATATTCCACGCTCCAACTGCATCGCGATGGCC
>Ga0315287_10000734_pt1 | contig 29263 bp, 31 predicted proteins | sample YL17G11_0_MG_FD_205037 | JGI IMG/M metagenome (GOLD analysis project Ga0315287, IMG submission 205037) | Sediment microbial communities from Yellowstone Lake, YNP, Wyoming, USA - YL17G11_0 | ecosystem: Environmental > Aquatic > Freshwater > Lake > Sediment | place: USA: Wyoming | collected...
GCCATGGCCACGCCGGCGCGACGGAAGAAGCGCTCCATGTCCTCGGTCATGAATTGCGCCTTATCCGACTTCAAGGTCATCAGGCGCAGGAAGTCGTCCATGCCCTCCTCGAACTCCTGCGGGGAGCAGAGCACGCGAAACTCCATCGGCCCGGCGGTCTTTTCGAGCCGGCGCATCTTTCGTCGCAGCTCATGGCGGTTCTTCCCGCTGAGGCCGTTCAGGTAGTCCTCCCACGTGGGCGGCAGGTCGAGCGACGGGCAGACGGCCTCATCTTCGATGCGGACATCGAGACCGCGACCGCGGGCGAGCCGCGGCAGCAGCGTTAGCGTGGGCGAATCAGCCCGCAGGCCCCAGAAGTCGAACTCGCGGCGGCCGTCGTTGAGGAGGGCGTCGACTATCGCCGAGAGGACGGCTTCCTCCTTTCCGGGCGGAAGCAGGAAGTCCATGTAGTCGCAGATGTTGTGGTCGCCGACGAAAGAGACGCTCTCCCCGGAAACGAGGAGCGATGCCAGGCCGACGAGGACGCCGCCGTCGCGGATGGTGAGAAAGCGAGCGTCGTCATGGCGGTGGAACTCGTCGAGCCAGACCTGTTGCCAGCGTGGATGCTCGAAGACGCGTCGGGCCTGCGGCGGGCCGAGGAGGGCAAGCCAATCGTCGCGGACGACGTTGAGGGTCTCGAAGGCGGTGTCGTAGCTCATGAAGATGCGCCGGCGAGAGGAGGCGGCAACGAGTGGAATCGCAGCGATCGCAGGGGCGATTGTGCATCCGGTTGCCGCAACAGAGGGGCCTTCCCCGATTGCATCCCTACCTCCGGGGGAGTTCGATTAATGCGGGGCAGGTATCGATTCTAGCAGTTCGGCGTGATCTTCGACAACCCATCGTCGTGGCCTCGGCTCTTGAGCGAGGCTTCCGGCGGTGTTACAATCAATGAAGCTCCTGGGGCGGGGTACTCCATCGGAGAGGTCATGGACAACGACTACGAGCTGAATGTCGGCGAGATCGTGCAGACCGTCGAGTCGGCGGAGGTGCTGACGCTCCGCTTCGTTGTCCTCAGCCGGCGATTGCTCATCGATACTCGTTTCAGTGCCGTCGATGGCCCGATGCTGAAGCTGGTGCCGCCGGTAAAGACCCCCGAAGAGCGCTTTCGCAGCCTCAAGCAACTACGTCCTCGTTTTCGCATCCCCGAGAAGATATGCTCCGTCTGGTGGCCGAAACACATCGAGAGTCTGACGACGTCAGGCGTCTGGCCGGCGGTAGCGCGTCGCATAATAGATTCCGGCAGTCCAGGCGCGGCGCAGCTCTGCGAGGATACGTTCCAGGAGTTGCTGGCGTTGGAGCGCGAAGAGATCAGGAACGCCATCATGGGGAAGGGCTACCAGGCTCTCTGGGAATGCTTCAGCTCGGACCAGCCCCGCAGGCCCGGCGCTTAGTCCACATTAGCCCCCTTCGACTAGACAGCCACTCATGAGAAGGCACCGTTTCAACCGGCTCGTCCTGGAGGCGCTGGCGGAGATACCGGAGCCGTTCAAGGAACGATTGGCGAACGTCGACATCGTCGTCAAGCGGCGGCCCGGGCCATCCGACTACCGGCAGACTGGCTCCAAGCGAGGCGACAGGCTGTACGGGCTTTACGATGGTCTTCCTCTGAGCGAGAGGACGAGCAGCCACGGCTTTGAGATGCCCGACAAGATCACGCTATTTCGCGAGCCACTGGAGCGCGACTTCCCTGATGAGTCGGAGCTTGTGCAGGAGGTGCGCAAGACGGTCCTCCACGAAGTTGCGCACTTCTTCGGCCTTTCCGAGGAGACGCTCGTGGAGCTCGGCCTCGATTAGCTTCGATCGCCAAAGCCTCTCTCCTTCCGTCGGACCAAGAGGCGGGCGGCGCTCATACTGTGCTAGAATCCGAATGTGAGTCTCGCTTGAAAGGGAGAGAGGGATCTTGGCGAACTTGCAGGAGAAGCTCGTTCCCACGCAGTCGCTGCGACTGATCTTCCTGTTGATGGCCGCCTGGGACCTGCTGGGCGGCATCGTCCAACTGGTCTTCCACAGCTTCCTGTTCAAGCTCGACGGCGACGCGCAGGCATCGGGCATTCTGGCGGGAAGAGCGTTTGGCGGCGCCCTGTTCGTGACCGCCGCGCTCTATGTGATCGCCGCGCAGAACCCGACTCGCCATCGCTTCATCCTCTGGCTCGGCGTCGTCGAGCAACTGACGGCGATTTGCGCCGGCGTCTTTCACGGAGCGAGAGGTGACATAGGCTGGGGCGGCGTCGTGCTACCCATCGCGGCGGCGATGGCGTTCCTGATACTGCTGCTCCTGAACTATCCACGCGGGCTGCCGGAGGAGGCCGTGGCGGAATCAGAGGGAGAGGTTCCGCCCGACCAGGAGTAATCGCGCTGCTCGCTCCGCGGCCTGCGAGAGAAGATTGGCGGCCTGCTGGACCATGTCGGCTTCAGGCATCGGCCCCGGGGCGATGGGGACGATTGCGTCGAGGCCGGACGCCGCAACCGAAGCACCCTCTTCCAAGCTGCCCGCCAGGGCGATGACCGGACGGCCGTGTTCCTTCGCCAGGCGCGCCACGACGGAGACCGACTTGCCGTAGGCGGTCTGAGAGTCGAGCCGCCCTTCGCCGGTGAAGACGATGTCCGCGGCTTCCATTCGCCCTTCGAGGCCGATTGACCGCGCGACGAGCTCCGCACCGGACTCGATGCGGGCCCCCAGGAAGGCGACGAGCCCGCCGCCGAGCCCGCCCGCCGCGCCCGCGCCCGGAAGAGACGCGATGTCGACGCCCACGTCCCGTTCGATTATGTCCGCGTAGTGATGCAGGGCGGCGTCCAGCTCTTCGACGGCCTGCGGCGTCGCACCCTTTTGCGGCCCGTAGACGAAGCTGGCGCCGGAAGGGCCGAAGAGCGGGTTAGCGGCGTCGGTCGCGGCCGTGATCTCGCACTGCTTGAGACGGGCGTCGAGGCCGGAGAGGTCGATTCGGGCCAGCCGGGCCAGGGCCGCGCCTCCGGAAGGCAAGTCGCGTCCTTCAGCGTCGAGCAGTCGAGCGCCCAGCGCCTGCGCCATGCCCGCGCCGCCGTCGTTCGTCGCGCTGCCACCGACGCCGACGATCAGGCGTCGACAACCCGCGTCCAGCGCCGCGCGAATCAGCTCGCCCGTGCCGTGGGTGCTGGTGCGACGCGGATCGCGCTCCTCGGGCGTGAGCAGCACCAACCCGGATGCGGCGGCCATCTCGATGACGGCGACGTTCCCCTCGTCCAACCGCGCCCACGCCGCTTCGAAGGGGCGACCAAGCGGGTCTTGCACCGTTGCTTTCTCCACATGACCGGACGTCGAGGAGAGGATGGCGTCGACCGTCCCCGGGCCTCCGTCGGCCATCGGAGCGAGGTCGAGAACGGCGTTGGGGAGGGCGCGTCGCAAGCCGCGGGCGATTGCGTCAGCGGCCTCGCGAGCGGTGAGGCTCCCCTTGAACTCCTGTGGCGCGACGAGGATTCGCATTTGCCCCCTGTGACGGTGATGATATTCCACGCTAAGACGGGCGACAACAGCGGCACTTGACAACAGAACATACATGCTGTTATTGTGAGGTAGCACGCATGTGCTGTTGAAGGAGGACCCAGGTCGATGAAGAAGAAGACGTTCTCCCGCTATTCGCGGTGCCCCGACTGCGGCGGCCCGCTGGTGCACGGCGAAGGGTGCATTCGCTGCCCTATTTGCGGCTTCACCCGTTGCGGCTGCTAGGTCGGTCTGCGACCCGCACCCTCGGCGCGATTCGCGTTGACATACCTTCGCCATCGGGTATCATGAGGACGTGGTTATTGAAGCTGCCGCTCTCGAAGATGCCGTCCGACTTCGTCCGCCCACAGCCCTGAACGTCGTCATCCTTACTATTGGCTGCAAGCTGAACCAGGCGGAATCGGAGACGATGGCCAGGGAGCTGGGCGCTGCCGGCTGTCGGGTCACGGATCGGGCCGTTCCCGCCGACGCCTTCATCATCAATACCTGCGCCGTCACCCACGTCGCCGAGCGGAAGGCGCGACACCTCGTGCGATTGGCGCGTCGCCTTTCGCCGAGGGCGCGAATCATCGTGGCCGGCTGCTATGCGGAGACTGTCGCGCCGGAGGTCATTGCGGGACTCGGCGCCGACGTTGTTCTTGGGAATCGGGAGAAGCTGCGGGGGCCGTGTCAGGCGCTGGAGTCGAAGTCTCCTCTTGACGCTGTGACGTCGACCTCCGTGCCTCGGCTCCGTACGCGGTCCTTCATCAAGATCCAGGAAGGCTGCAACGACGTGTGCGCCTTCTGCGTCGTGCCGCAGACTCGTGGACGAGAACGCAGCGTGTCCTCCGCCGACATACTTCGCGATCTCAAGGCCGCCGAGGCCGACGGCGTGCAGGAGGTTGTGCTGACCGGCACGCAACTCGGCGCATACGGCCGCGACCTCGACGGCGCGGGCGACCTGGTGGCCCTGATCGAGCGGGCGCTGAAGGAGACGGGCCTGGCGCGATTACGGCTCTCGTCGGTGCAGCCGCAAGACCTGACGCCGGGGCTGCTCGATCTCTGGGCAGACGAGCGTCTCTGCAGGCATTTCCACATTGCGCTTCAAAGCGGCAGCGACGTCGTTCTGGCCCGCATGCGGCGTCGATACGACGCGCGTCAGTTCATCGAAGGTCTCGAAGCGATAAGGCGGAGATACACGGATGCCGCGATCACCACGGACGTGCTCGTCGGCTTCCCCGGCGAAACGGAGGAGGACTTCGCGGCGACACGGCGGTTTTGCCGCGAAGCTGCCTTCGCCGCTTTGCATGTCTTCCCGTTTTCCGCGCGGCCGGGCACACTGGCGGCAAAGATGCCGGAACAGATAGGCGCCGCGACGAAGCGGTCGCGGGTGCAGGAGATGCTCGGCCTTGGCGAAGAGTTGCGAGGGCGGTTCCTCAAGCGTTTTCAGGGCAGCGTCGTGAGCGTCCTGTTCGAGCGGAGAGTGAATGGGGGTCTCTGGGAAGGACTGACGGGCAACTACATACGCGTGCTCGCCCCCAGCGAGCGATCGCTTGAGAATCGCATCGCTGCGGTACGGCTGGAGCGGCTGCGCGGCGAGGGCTTCGAGGGCGAGCTTCAGCATTCGGTCGAGACGAGCTAGGAGGACAGGGATGAACGTTCTCAACCGCCTCATCGTCATTCTCGGCGTCTTCGTGCTGATTCTCTTCGCGGTGATGGCCATAGTCCTGGCGTGGGCCTACAGCGACGAGACGATCGAGAGGCTGGGCGACTTCGTTACCTATCTCAATGACCACAACAGCGACGGCACCAGGGTACTGATCACGCTTGGCGCTTCGCTCGTCTCCTTGATCGGGCTGGCATTCCTCGTGCTGGAGCTGGCGCCGAGAAACGATAAGACCGTTGTCGTGCATGACGTGGAGACGGGGAGCGCGGTGCTGTCGACGGTCGCGCTGGGCCGGCGGCTGGAGCAGATCGTCATGAGCCTGCCGGAGGTGGGGGATGCGAGGGCGAAGGTCGTCGGCAAGAAGAAAGCCGTGGAAGTCAATCTCCAGGTCATGGTCGATCCCGAAAGCGATCTCGCTTCTATTGCCAGCGAGGTGTCGCGGGTGACGCAGGATGCCGTGACGCGGCAAATGAGCGTCGCGCTGGCCGGGCCACCGCGTCTGCGCCTCTACTACTCGTCGCGGCCGGTCGCTGTGCGGCATCCCGCTGTTCCCGAGAAGACAGCCTCCCATGCCGCCGCTAGAGAGGCAAAGAGCGCGAGGAAAGCGGGGGCGGGACCCGGCGCGGTCGAAGGCGAAGAGAGCGCTGCCTCGAAGGCGGAATCGCAGTCGCAGCCGAATGAAACGCCGCTGGAATCGAAAGAGAGAGAACAGCCGTAGTCGATGACGAGAATACGCCGTCCCGCGCCGGACAGAATGAAAGCGATGGTCGAGAGCCTACTTTTCGTGGCTCAGGAGCCGGTCGAATTGTCGGTTCTGGCGCGCAGTCTGCATTTGAAGGAGAGCGAGGTCGAAGAAGCGCTCGACGCCCTGGCGGAGGATTGCCGGCAGCGGGGACTTCGCATCCAGAGGAGCGGCAACCTGGTGCAGATGGCGACTGCCCCCGAAGCCGCGCGCTACGTCGAGAACTTCCTCAACATGGACCATCATCAGCGCCTCTCGACCGCCGGACTGGAGACGCTGGCGATCATCGCCTACAGGCAGCCGATCACGCGCGCGGGCATAGAGGCGATACGCGGCGTGAACTCTGACGGCGCCGTAGCGACGCTCCTGGCGCGCGACCTCATCGAAGAGACGGGGAGGGCGCACATGCCCGGCCGGCCGGCGCTCTTCGGCACGACGGTCCGCTTCCTGGAGCACTTCGGTCTGGAAAAACCGTCGGACCTGCCGCCGCTTCCCGATGACGCCGGTCCGGACGAGGAATCGTCGCGATGATGGTCGGCGTTTGCCGCGTGACGCTGCGACTGCCGGAGAATGCGTCGCTGAAGGGGAAGAGGCAGGTTGTTAAGTCGCTGACGGCGCGCATTCGCAATCGCTACAACGTGTCGATTGCCGAAATCGACAACCAGGAGAGCTGGCAGCTTGCCTCGCTGGGCATCAGTTGCGTCTCCAATAGCAACAGCCACGCCAGCGAGATGCTTTCGAAAGTGGTCGCCTTTATCCGCGCCAGCCGCCTCGACGCGGAGGTGCTCGACTCGGAGATAGAGCTGCTACAAGCCTGATCTCAGCGAGAGCCCTGTTCGGACAGCACGGGCTCCGCCAGCAGGTCGTAGGGAAGCGCCTCGACGATTCGGACGCGTCTCATCTCTCCCGCCTGCGCCTGTCCCTTGCAGAAGACCAGCCCGTCGACCTCCGGCGCGTCGCGATAAGACCGCCCGACGAACATGGCGCCGTCCTTCCCTGACTGCGACTCGGACTCGACGAGTACTGTTATCTCCTGTCCGATCCACTGGCGGTTGCGCTCAAGCGATGCTTCGCGGGCCGCTTTCATCAGCTCGCGGTAACGACGTCGCTTGACGCGTTCCGGCACCTGTTCGGGCATTCCGGCCGCAAGCGTGCTGTCCTGCGCCGAGAACATGAAAGCGCCGACGTGGTCGAACTTCGTCGCCTGCACGAAGGCGAGCAGGTGCTGAAAGTCCTGCTCCGTCTCACCCGGAAAACCGACGAGGAAGGTGGTGCGGAGGGCGATGCCGGGCATCGCTTCGCGCAGCCGGTTCAGCATGCGCTGCGTCTGCGACGGGTCGCTGGGACGTCGCATGCGATTGAGGACGGGCGGGCTGCTGTGCTGGAGAGGGATATCGAGGTACTTGCACACCTGCGGCAGCTCTGCCATGGTACGCAGCAACTCCTTCGAAAGGCGGCCGGGATAGGCGTACATGATGCGCAGCCAGGCGACATCGGGCAGATCCGTCGCAAGCCGCTCCAGCAGCCGCGACAGGCCTTCGTCGAGGCCCAGATCGAGGCCGTAGGCGGTGCTGTCCTGCGCGACGAGGACGAGCTCCTTCGCTCCCTCCGCCGCCAATCGCTTCCCCTCGTCCACGACGGCGTCCGGCGGCAGGCTGTGCAGACGACCCTTGATCCTGGGGATGACGCAGAAGCTACAGCGGGCGTTGCAGCCGTCGGCGATCTTGAGATAGGCGCTAACGCGAGTGAGACGTTGTGGAGGCGAGGGCGTAGTCGTGTCAAGCCCCTCGGCGAGGGCCGCCACCTTGTCCCACGACTCGACGCCGAAGACGTGATCGATCTCCGGCACTTCGTCGAGAAGCTCTCTTCGGTACAGCTGCGGCAGGCAACCGATGACGGCCAGCGTCTGCCCTGCCTTCTTCTTGAGCGCGAGCTTGAGGATGGCGTTTATCGACTCTTCTTTCGCCTGATCGATGAAGGCGCAGGTGTTGACGATGAGTAGGCCGGCGTTACGCGCGGACGTGGGAGACTGGCCGGCTTCGCGCAAGGAGCGGTCGAGTCGCGTGGAGTCCGCGACGTTCTTGGGACAGCCGAGCGTCAGCAGGTAGTACGACATGAGGCTCGCGGATTCGAGGAGGCGTCTCTACTTGCGGGGGCCGCGGCTGATCACCAGGGTGACGGGATCACCGGCTCGGGCATCATCGTCCGGCGAAGGGCTCTGGCTGATGACGAAGCCCGCGGGCACTTCATCGTCGTACACGCGAACCACGACGTAGGTGAGTCCGGCTTCTCGCACGCTTGTCAGCGCATCCATGCCCATGGCGTCACGAACGTCGGGAACGGTCACGGGTTGTGCTTCGGCTGATTCCTGACCGGTCGCTTCGGTCGTCGGCTGGAGGTCGATCGCGGGGTTCAGTTGCTCGGCGCCTTCGCCGGCCGGCTGCGTCGCGATAACGGACACGCTGGCGCCGCTTGGCTCCTTATCGCCGCCCGATCCCAATCGAAGGATGATGGCTCCCGCCAGCAGGAAGACAAGGATGACGCCGCCCGCGACGATCCAGTTGGGCGAAAGTGCCGGCGGCGGCGCTTTGGTGACCTGCGGCAAGGGGGCGAGCTCGGCTGTCTGGCGGCCCTTCTCCGGATAGAAGCGCAGCACTTCCTTGGGATCGATTCCGAGGAACTGCGCGTAGGTTCTCAGGAAGGCGCGACAGTATACGGGAGCGGGAAGGGCGTCAAACTCGTCATGCTCCAGCGCTTCGAGGTAACGCCGGGCGATGCGAGTCTCACGTTCAATGTCGTCGAGGGTCAGTCCCCGGGAAATCCGCGTCTCTGAAAGGATCTTTCCGAGAACTGCCATACCGGCCTCTGGTGTTTTTTGCATCATGAACTGGGGGAAGTTTAGTCGGTACCGATCTTAGGCTCAACCCTTAGGTGTCTCCCATAATACCATAGGGGCGTCGCGAGCCGTCGCCGGGGAGCGAGCTGCAGGAACGAGCGGAAGCACGATTTGGCTCGTTCCTGCCCTGCCCTGCTCCACCATCATGAGCTTCGCATGTTAGGATGGATGTGCGGCGACGAGCCGCAAATCGAGCTATTTCATCTCGAGCGCAAGGATGCGGCGCCAACATCGAACAAGGAGGCCCGCGAACATGACCATCGGCGAATACGCCTTCAACGGCAAGATACTGAATGTGGACCTCAATAGCTGCGAGCTTACGCCTGAGACCCTTCCGTCGGAGTTCTATCGCAGCTACTTCGGTGGCTACGGGGCCGGCGCGCGGCTGCTCTTCGACCGCATTCCGAAGGGCGCCGATCCTTTGGGACCAGCGAATGTTATCAGCTTCATGCCCGGCCTGCTCAGCGGCACGCCTTTTTTCGGCAATCGCTTTCAGGTCGTCGCTAAGTCGCCGAAGACCGGCGGCTGGGGCGACGCCAACGGCGGCGGCGACTTCGGCCCCTGGCTGAAGAACGCCGGTTGGGACGGCGTGCTGGTGAGCGGCATCTCCGACAAGCCCGTCTACATCTTCATCGACGACGAGAAAGCCGAGCTGCGCGACGCGTCGGACCTCTGGGGGCTCGACGCCATCGAGACGGAGGCGAAGCTCAAGGAACGACACGGCAAGAAGACAAGCGTCGCCTGCATCGGCCAAGCGGGCGAGAAGCTGTCCCTGATGGCCGGCATCTGCAACGACCACGGCCGCGTGGCGGCGCGTAGCGGCCTGGGCGCGGTCATGGGCGCTAAGAAGCTGAAGGCGGTCGCGGTCGTCGCCTCGCGTTCCGCCATACTGGCGCGCGACCGGGAGATTCAGGCGCGGCTGAGGACTACATTGGACGCCTTCGCCAAGGGCCTCGTCGACTTCTTTCACAAGCTCGGAACGCCCGGAATCGCGGCCAGCTCTGCGCTCTCCGGCGACGCCCCGATCAAGAACTGGGGCGGCGTCGGCACGATAGATTTCCCGCAGGCGACCGAGCTCGGCGCCGCCGAATACGCGGCGAGGATGGACAGGCCGTACGGTTGCTGGCACTGCCCGATTGCCTGTGGCGCGGAGAGCAAAGACCCCGGCAACCCGAAGTACCCGTTCCCGCGACATACTCATCGCGCCGAGTATGAGACGATGACGAGCTTCGGCGGGCTCGTGCTCAACAGCGATCTCGACTCACTCACGTACTTGAATCACCTGTGCAACTCCTACGGCCTCGATACGATAGCCGCGGGCGCCACAATCGCCTTCGCAGTCGAGTGTTTCGAAAATGGCGTCATCACGAAGGAGGACACGGACGGCCTCGACATGCGATGGGGCAATACGCCGGCGATCATCCAGATGCTGGAGAAGGTGGCCATGCGAGACGGCTTCGGCGACGTGCTGGCCGACGGCGTTCGGAAGGCGGCCGTGAAGATAGGGCCCGCCAGCGAGGTCTACGCCATCGAGATCGGCGGCGAGGAGCTGCCCATGCACGACCCCAAGCTCACGCCGGACTTCTTCACGGCTTACAAGCTCGATGCAACGCCGGCGCGTCACACGCAGTGGGACAACAGCGCTCGCCCGGGATGGAATGCTCCGGCGCCCGTCAAAGACAGGGCGGAAGCCGGCGGCCGCGGGCCTTATCATAAGATCGCCGCAGAGTACGTGCATGTCGTCAATAGCTGCGGCCTCTGCCTCTTCGTCATGATGTGCGCGCCGAACGATCACGTGCACGAGTGGATCAACGCCGTCACGGGCTGGGACATGACTCTTGAAGAGGTGCGGCGCGTCGGCGAGCGAATAGCGAATCTGCGCATGGCCTTCGAGGTGCGCGAAGGGAACAATCCGGCGCAGCGGAAGATACCGGCGCGGCTCATCGGCGACCCACCCCTGGAGGCGGGACCGCATGCCGGCGTCAAGCTCGACGTGGAGACCCTGCAGCGCGAATACCTGGAGGCTTGTGGTTGGGACGCGTCGACGTGCAAGCCGACACGCGCGAAGCTCGAAGAGATGGGCCTGACGGACGTCGCCGACGCCATCGACGCTTAGATTCCGTATCTGGAATCAGAGAAGAGAGAAGAGAATGAGGCGGGAGAAGTCCCGCCTCATCATTATTGCGGCGGACAAAGCAGAAGACGGCCGGGGGAGCCGGGCCGCCTTCCGCCAATCCAGACCGTCTCTGGCACCCTCATACCACAGACGGCTTTCAAATACCGGGTAGGAGGTACAAGCCGATTTTCGCCTATGTGTGTTGTCCGCCTATAGCTGCCAAGTTAACAATCGGTAAATTCGCCAAAAACCGTAGTCGCAATTTGGAGTCGGTGCGGCTGGTTCGAGAACGTCTCGCCGTGACAGCCGAGTGAGGGTTTGTGGCCCAGGCTTGTTCCACAATAGTCTTCCTTGATCCCGCTTCTTCCACCGTGATAAACTGACGGACGACAGCGGCAGATGCTTCTGCCGTTTTTGCCCTCATTCGGGTTTCGAAGTGGGGGCAGGCATCGCCAGGACGGGACGCCGCAGCCGGTAGGGGAAACGGCTTTCTGCGGTGGGCGTAGCCGAGCGGTTAAGGCGCCAGGTTGTGGCCCTGGAGATCGAGGGTTCGAATCCCTCCGTCCACCCCAATATCACCCGTCGACTGGCGGTCCACCAGGAGTCTCCGTTGGCATCGATTGCGAACCGTAGCTCTCAAGCCTCTTCTTCTGGCGTTCGCCTCCTGTTCCTGAGCTTGGTCACGGTTGGGCTTCTGCTCGGGCTCGCAGCGGCTTCCGGATGCGGCGATGGCGGGACCTCCGATTCGAATGCGCTCGCTTCGATGGAGAAGTTCCTACAGGTCGGCCAGAGCCCCGACGCGACAAGCAAGATCATCCTCAACGAGCTCGCTCCCGGCCTGCCCGATGGTCTGCCCGAATACCCCGGCTCGAAGCTAGTCGGCTCCACCGTCACAACGAGCGCCGAAGGCAAGGTGCTGGGCGTTCTGAGCGAGACCGGCGATCCGGTCGACCAGGTCTACATCTATTTCGAGAACGCGTTCGCCACCGAGCCCTGGCGGGTGCAATTTTCGACTTTCGCGGGCAAGGTCGCGGGCGTTCAATTCACGAATCCGATAGACACGACGGTGACCGGCGGGGTCGTCGTCCAGCCGGCGAGCGATGGCGGCGGCTCGCTCATTTTCCTCTCGGTGCAATTGGTCGCGGGATCGAACACGGCGGAGCCTTTCAAGCTCGAACCCAGCAAGCAACTGCCGATGGGCTGGCCGGAGCAAGTGCTCATATACCCGGGCGCGACCGTTACCGATACCGGCTGGGGTCAGGACGGAAAAAGCATACAGTGGCAGATAACTCTTCTGGTGCAGGGAACGTTGTCGGACTTTGTCGAGTTCTACCGGGCTGAGCTCACGAAGGCCGGCTTCACTGTCAATGATGTCGCATCGCAAGCAGGCGTATCGACGCTTTCTTTTAAGGGCGCGGAAAGCGACGAGACCTGGGAGGGCGCTGTCAGCGCTCAGGCTTTCGCGCAGGACCCAACCTACGTTCAGGCGACAATCCAGGTCGTCGTCAGCGCAACCGCGTCTCAGCAGTCAGGGACGCCGTCGCCCTAGTCACCTGGATAGCGACCGGTGAGCGCCCTCATTTGCGATTCGCGTGTTGTTGGCCAGTATTCCGTATGGTAGACTGGCTCCGTCGGCAAGGATGATGGCCGCTTGCGCCTGTAGCTCAGCGGAAAGAGCATCGGTCTTCGGAACCGAGGGTCGGGGGTTCGAATCCCTCCAGGCGCGCCAGGAGACCCGAACAACAGGACGACGCGGGGCTTTCGCCTCGCACCTTTGTGTGTCGGGCGGCCAAGCTCTATACTCATACCGCATTCAGTCCTAATATTGGCTTGGAACCATGGCTCAGCTAGAGATCAAAGACCTTGCAATCCACTTCGGCGGCGTCGTAGCTCTGGATCACGTCTCCTTCAACGTCGAGGAGGGGGAGATAATGGGGCTGATTGGCCCCAACGGCGCCGGCAAGACCACCCTCTTCAACTGCATCACCCGTGTCTATGACCCTGATCACGGGTCGATCGTGTTTGAGGGGCAGGACCTGCTGAAGATGGCGGCCTACAAAGTCATACGGACCGGCATCTCGCGCACGTTCCAGAACCTGGCTCTTTTCCCGACGATGAGCGTGCTGGAGAACCTGCTCGTCGGTCAGCACGTGCTCATGAAGAGCAACCTCATCGACTGCATGTTCAGGCTTCCGCAGGTGATGCGAGAGGAGCAGTTCGCTCTCAAGCGGGCCGAGGACGTGCTGAAAGTGCTGGGATTCGAGGGTCTTCGCGATGCGCCTGTCGCCGGGCTGCCCTTCGCCGTGCAGAAGCGGGTCGAGCTGGCGCGGGCGCTGGTGTCACGACCGCGCTTTGTGTTGCTGGACGAGCCGGCCAGCGGCCTCAGCCACGAAGAGATGCAGGCGCTGGGTCGGCTCATTCGCTCCATTCGAAGCGATCTGGGCGTGACGATCCTGCTTGTTGAGCACCACATGGCGCTTGTTATGGACGTTTCCGATCGCGTGTGCGTCCTCGACTTCGGCCGGAAGATCGCTGAGGCGACGCCGGCAGAGGTGCAGAAGGACCCGGCGGTCATCGAAGCGTATTTGGGGAAGGAAGAGTAGTGCTCCAGATCAACGATCTCTTTACCGCCTACGGGCCGATAATGGCGCTTCACGGCGTGTCCCTGGAAGTGCCGGCAAGAGCACGACGCTGCGCACCATTTCCGGCCTGGTGCATCCCGTCAGGGGCCACATCCAGTTCCTGGGCCACCCCATCGAGAAGCTGTCGCCGGAGAAGATCGTTCAGATGGGCATCTCACAGGTACCAGAGGGACGGCAGATCTTCCCTGAACTCACAGTCATGGAGAACCTTCGCCTGGGAGCCTACATTCGACGCGAAGGCCGCGCCGTCCGGCAGGACATAGAGCGTGTCTTCCATTACTTCCCTGTTCTCAAGGAGCGCGAGAAGCAGGCGGCCGGCACTCTGAGCGGCGGCGAACAGCAGATGATGGCCATCGGGCGCGCGTTGATGGCGCGACCACGAATCCTGCTCCTCGACGAGCCTTCGCTGGGGCTGGCGCCGCTGGTGGTGCAGCAGATCTTTGGCATCGTCAAGACCCTCAATGCGGACGAAGGCCTCACCATTCTCCTCGTCGAACAGAACGCGGGCCTGGCTCTGGGCATATCGCAATACGGATACGTCCTCGAAATCGGCAGGGTCGTGCTCGAGGACACAGGCGAGAACCTGCGCAAGAACGAGGCGGTGCGCCGCTCATATCTAGGATACTGACGGTCGGTCCGCCGTTTGTGGCGGGCTCTTGGAGTTGAGCCGGTTGACGCCGGCTCTATTCTTTCCGAACGCGCCGATCGGCGGGCGGCCCTTCGATTGGAGATGACGCATGGATGCAGGCATTCGCAACCCCACGCTGGGCGCCGTCCTCCTACGTCGTCAGACTCTCGCGTCTCAGGCCGCATTTGTGCTTGCGGGCGTGGCGCTCCTCTCCATATCGGCGCAGATCCGTTTTCCGCTCCCCTTCACGCCGGTGCCGGTTACGGGCCAGACGTTCGCTGTTCTCTTCCTGGGAGGTTCGCTGGGAAGCAGGATGGGGATTGCGAGTGTCGGCGGCTACTGGATTGCGGGCGCCTGCGGGATGTCGGTATTCAATGGCGGAAGCGGCGGCTGGGCGGTAGCCAGTGGGCCGACCGGCGGCTACATGGTGGGGTTTGCGGCCGCGGCCTTCGCCGTCGGCTGGTTCGCGGAGCGAGGCTGGAACCGGGGGCCAGGCATCGTCGTGCCACTGCTGATCGGCGAGGCGCTGATCTATGTCTTCGGGCTGCCGTGGCTGGCGCTTTTCGTCGGGCCGCGACATGTTCTTCAGTCGGGGCTGCTGCCGTTTATCCCCGGCGATCTGGTCAAGATCGCGGCCGTGACCGCGGCGCTCCCCGGCGGCTGGTCAGCTATGAGACGATTCATGGTCCGCTGAGCGTCTTGCTCTCGTCAGACCCTGGTCTGGCGTTCTTCGTCCAACATCGATTACCTTCGTAGAGGGCTAGTCTTCAGGTAGGCCGACTGCTGAATTCGAAGGCAAGCCGCATAGTATTGGACGTGAATTCGATTCATGGCGGCGGCCGCGATTGAGGCGGGCACCCGGAGGCAGGAGTGAACGAGAAAAGACCAGGGACTGTCGGCGAGTTGCGCGCATCCGGCTATCGCGTGCGGCCGGTGCGGGAAGAGATGCGCCGCAACTTGATCCGCAAGATCAGCAACAAAGAGACGCTCTTCCCCGGCGTCATCGGCTTCGAAGACACGGTGATACCATACCTGGAGAACGCTATTCTCTCCGGCCAGGACATTATCTTCCTGGGCGAGAGGGGCCAGGCCAAGTCGCGCCTCATGCGCCAGTTGGTCAGCCTTCTTGACGATGCTATTCCGGCGGTCGCGGGCTGTGAGATCAACGACAACCCCTTCGCGCCTATCTGTCGCGGCTGCATCGACCGCGCGGAGAAGGAGAGTGACGACCTGCCGATCGCCTGGCTCACGGCCGAGCAGCGCTATGGCGAAAAGCTGGCTACGCCCGACATCACCATCGCCGACCTCATCGGCGAGATCGATCCGATAAAGGTGGCGGAAGGCCGCTATCTTTCGGACGAAATGACGATTCACTACGGGCTCGTGCCAAGGAGCAATCGCGGCATCTTCTCGATAAACGAGCTGCCTGATCTGGCGGAGCGAATCCAGGTCGGCCTGCTGAACATCATGGAGGAGCGCGACATCCAGATTCGCGGTTATCGCGTCCGGCTGCCTCTCGATGTATATGTCGTCGCCAGCGCCAACCCGGAAGATTACACGAATCGAGGGCGCATTATCACGCCGCTGAAGGACCGCTACGGCGCCCAGATACGCACCCACTATCCGCGCGACGTCGAAGACGAGATCGGCATCATGGAGCAGGAAATGTACCGGGCGCAGGGCGACGGCCGTGAGACGTTCGCGCCGGAATACATGAAGGAGATCGTCGTCGAGATCACGCGCCTGGCCCGTCGCAGCCCCGACGTCAACCAGCGCTCGGGCGTGTCGGTGCGGGCTTCGATCACAGGCTACGAGAGCATTCTGGCGAACGCCCTCCGTCGGGCCATCCGGCTCGGTGAGACGGCGGTTGTTCCGCGTATCAGTGACCTGCCGTACGTCCTGCCGGCGATTAGCGGCAAGATCGAGTTCGAGACGCTGGAAGAGGGGCGTGAAGGGCAGATCATCGAGAAGCTCGTTGCCGGAGCAGTCCTCGCGGTCTTCAACCGGAACTTCAGCCTGAGCGACCTGGAAGACGTGGTCGCGGGCTTCAAGAGCGGCCTAGTTGCCGAAGCTTCGGATATGGCGCCTTCCGAGAGCTACCTCCCGCTGCTGAGCAGAGTCGACGGCCTGCAACGCGCCGTCGGCCGCCTGAAGGTGGGCGAGCAGCCCGCGGCGATCGCTTCGGCCGTGGAGTTCGTGCTGGAGGGCCTGCACCTCAACAAGCGTCTCAACAAAGAGAAAGCTTCCGGCCGAGCGCAGTACAGAGGCTAGGATGCACAATTACCGCTACTCCCGTTGGGACGGAACACAAGAAGTCCCGTCCCTCGACGCCGAGAGTCTCCTTCGCGCTATCACCGACGACCTCATGACCTTCGGCAACCTGCAACAGGCGCTTCGCACCCTCCTTCAGAAGGGCATGCAGAACCAACAAGGGCAACGCTTCGGCGGCCTCCAGGACCTGCTGCGTCGGCTCCGGCAGCGGCGCCGCCAGATGCTCGATCGCTATGACTTGACGTCGGTCATGGAGGATATCAGGCAGAGGGTCGATGAGGTCCTGCGCATCGAGAAGAACACGCTACGGCGTCGCCTGGAAGAGGCGCGTCAAAGCCTCGACGAGCCTCCTTCGGCTGCCGAGAGTGTGCCGGAGGGTTTCGACGACGAGGGGGCTTCGCACCAGTTCGCGGCGATGCTGAAGAGCATCATCGAGCGCAAGGAGGAGCACCTGAAGACGTTGCCGACCGACATCGGCGGGCAGGTGAAGGCCCTCCAGGACTACGAGTTCATTGACCCGGAGGCGCAACACAAGTTCCAGGACCTGCTGGAAATGCTTCGCAAAGCCATGCTCGACACCTTCTTCAAGGAACTGCACCGGCGGATCTCTTCGATGTCGCCGGAGCAGATGGCGCACTTGAAAGAGATGATGAAAGACCTGAACCAGATGCTGTCCGAGAAGATCGCGGGCAATGAGCCTGACTTCGAAGCGTTCATGGCAAAGCACGGCGACCTGTTTGAGCCGAACCCGCCGAAGAGCATAGAGGATCTCATGGCGCAGATGCAGCAGCAGATCGGGCAGATGCAGAGCATGCTCGACAGCCTGCCCCCTGACATGCGGCAGCAGTTGCAGGACCTGCTATCGGCCAAGATCGCCGACCCGGACCTGCTGGCGGAGTTGAATGAGCTGGCGGGTGGGCTGGAGCTCATCTACCCGATGCACAGTCTTCGCAGCCAGTATCCCTTCCGTGGAGAGGAGGGTCTGGACATCGCCGAGGCAATGCGACTGATGGACTACATGCAGAGCCTCGACGACCTGGAGCATCAGCTAGAGCGCGTCGAGTACGGCGGCGACATCGACGAAATCGATCCGGAAAAGCTGGGCAGGCTCCTCGGCGAGGAAGCGAAGGAGTCATTCGATCAGCTCCGCCACTTCCTGGAGATCATGGAAGAGGCGGGCTACATCCGTCGCAAGGGGCGCGGTTGGGAGCTGACGCCGCGCGCGATTCGCAAGATCGGCGAGAAGGCGCTGGCGGAGGTCTATTCGCAGATTCGGGCCGCCGGATCCGGCAGGCACGTGACGCACGATCCGGGCCTGATGGGGGAGCGCGCCGACGAGACGAAGCGCTACGCCTTCGGCGACCCGATGCACCTTCACCTTCAAAAGACGGTAATGAACGCACTGGAACGCCAGCCCTCGTCGCGGCCGCCGCTCAGACTCGTGGAAGATGACTTCGAGGTCTACCGCAGCGAGCAGCTTTCGCAGACGGCGACAGTCGTGCTCGTCGACCTGTCGTGGTCGATGGCCCTTCGCGGCAGCTTCCAGGCGGCGAAGAAGGTGGCGCTGGCGCTGGACAACCTGATCAGCAGCAAGTACGCGCGCGATTCGTTATACGTTGTCGCGTTCTCAGCTTACGCCCGTGAGGTGAAGCCGGAAGAGCTTCCTTACGTGAGCTGGGATGAGTCGGTGTTGGGCACGAACATGCATCATGCCCTGATGCTGGCGCGGAAGCTGTTGTCGAAGCACAAGGCGGGCACGCGCCAGATCATCATGATCTCCGACGGCGAGCCAACAGCGCATCTGGAGAAAGGGCAGTCGCAGTTCGCCTACCCGCCGAGCCCGATTACCATTCGCGAGACGCTCAAAGAGGTCAAGCGCTGCACGGACAAGGGCATTGTCATTAACACCTTCATGCTGGACCGCAACTTCTACCTTAAGGAATTCGTCAACGATATGGCGAAGATAAACAAGGGGCGCGTCTTCTACACGACGCCGGAAGGTCTGGGGGAGTACATCCTCGTCGACTATGTGGCGCATAAGCGCAGACGCGTGGGGTAGCAGGCGATTGGCAGCGTGATTTCACGTCTGGCGATCGCCGATATCGTCGGCCCAGGGTGAAGCGGCGCCGGGTAACAAGCCGAAGCGGGCCCACATTTTCAGCGTCTGCCGCAGCTCCTCCAACCGGTCGGGATCGGCCTTCAAGTCCTTCAGCAGACACGTCTCGATGTGTGTCTCCATGAGCAGGAGCCCGACCTGGTCGATGCTGGCGCGGACCGCCATGAGTTGCGTCAGCATCTGCTCGCAGGCGCGGTCCTCATCCAGCATGCGCTGAATACCGCGGATCTGCCCTTCGATGCGACGGAGCCGCACAATGACGTCTTTGTCTGTTGACTCAGGTCTGTCGCTCATAATCGCCGCCCTCGCAACCCTGTATCCTGAAAACAGAGCACTGCCCGTTGACATACCCCAGGGGGGTATGCGATAATTGTCGCGGATAAGGAGTTCGCTGTCAAGGCAGCGCAAGCTATAGAGGAGGCACGAACAATGGCGAACGTACCCGAAGTGACTGACGCGACCTTTCGCAAAGACGTGCTCGATTCCACAATCCCCGTGCTGGTCGATTTCTGGGCGCCCTGGTGTGGGCCCTGTCGAATGGTTTCGCCGATAGTGGAGGAGCTGGCGGGTGATTTCGTCGGCAAGGTGAGCTTCGTCAAGCTAAACACGGATGACAACCCGGCCACGGCCACGAGCTACGGAATTCGCAGTATTCCGACGCTCATGATCTTCAAGGCCGGTCAACCTGTCGGCCAGATCGTCGGTTTCCGTCCCAAGACGGAGCTCAAGAAGCACATCGACGGCGTGCTCTCCTAAGCAAGAGCCGCTAGGTGGAGAAGCCGGGTGGAGATGGAATGCGACATCGTCATAATCGGCGGCTGGTCGCCCGCCTAGGTGCCGACGAGCACCAGAGCGCCAAGAGCCAGCGGCTCATTCACCCGGCGTCGGAGTGGCGGACAGTGGCGATGGGGTAGCGTCTTCGTCGACGAAGCGCAGCCAGTCGCTCGCGACCCAGCCGCTGCGGCCCTCCGGTCGCCACCACTGGAAGCCGTCGACATCGACCGGGCCGTCCTCCAGCACAATCACCGTCCCGTCGGCGATGCAGTCGACCGCCGCCTCCTTGATTCCGGGCGCCACGCGCACGTTCAGGCAGGTCCCCGTGCCGCCGACGACGACTTTCGCGCCCTTCTCCAGCGGCCAGGGCGCTCCCGGGGCGTTAACAGTCTCGGGCTTCACGGGCAGGGTGCTCTCGACCTTCCAGGCGCTCCCCTCTTTGCGCATGAACACCCAGAGCTGGTACTCGTAGGAGCTTGGCCCGATGAGGTAGGCCTTGCGATTCGACCGCTCGCCTCTCGCCGCAGAGCACAGGCCCTTCGTCTCCGGCATAAGGGCGGCCGTGCAGTCGCCGGCGTACTCCTGGCTGAGCTGCGTCCTGATGTATTCGGCCAGCGCTTCTTCGGCGCTCTTGTTTTCCGAAGGCGTGCCGGTCGTGCGGCTCCCCGGCGTGGCGGCGCTGTTGTTGTCGTTTCCGCCGTCTTTCATCGACGCGCCAACGAAGGCAGCGACGGCGGCTATCGCGATGATTCCCACGATGACGCCCAGCCACACGGCTCGACGCTTCAGGCCCGAAGGCTCCCCCAGCGGTGGCATTTTGTCCGTCATTCTACTCGCCCTCCCTCTTCGGGGTTTGCTCTTCCTGCCTGCCGGTAGGCACGGCGCGCCACGGCATGCCCGCGGCCAGACGCAGGAAGTCGTCGTGCACCGATGCGCCGCCGGCAATCGCCCCCTCGCTGTAGAGGGTGATGACGCCGCCTTCGCGGTCGGTTATCACGCCGCCGGCCTCCTTCACGAGCAGTATCCCCGGGGCCAGGTCCCAAGGATAGAGCAGGTTGTGCGTGAACAGATCATAGCGACCACAGGCGGCATAGGCGAGACCCAGCGCGGCGCTGCCCGGAATGCGAATCGCCTGCACGCCAGGCCAGAGGCTGCTCATGACGTCGAGCATGTAGCCGGCGCGGGTGTCGTCGTAGCCCATGTCGAAGCCCATCACCGACGCCCGCACGGACGTGTTCATGGAGACGCGGGCCGGCTGGTCGTTGACCCAGGCTCCGCCGCCCAGCTTCGAGTGGAAGAGCTCGTCGTGGACGGGGTCATACGTCCAGCCGGCGATGGTTTCGCCGGCGAAGCAGAGGGCGATGTTGATGCAGAAGAAGGGGATGCCGCTGACGTAGTTGCGCGTGCCGTCGAGCGGGTCGACGACCCAGAGCCAGCCCTTGAGGTCGCTGACAGACGGGTTGCTCTCCTCGGACAGAAGGGCGTGCTGCGGGAACTCCTCGGCGAGCGTCCTCTCGATGTAGGTCTCGATGGCAAGGTCGACCTGCGTGACCAGGTTGCCGCGACCCTTTACCGTGACCGACTGCGGTCGGCGAAAGCGCTCCATGGCCAGCCGGCCGCCCTCGGCGAGGCAGCGACGGGCGACGGTCTCGGCGTCGTCGCCGCTTTCGCCGATTGGGAGCTCAGGGGGAGAGGTCATGCGACGCCCCATGTCGGAATCGATCGCGAAGCTGCCGGTTGTCGAAATCGTAGCATGGGTGCAGCGCGTCGGCAAGGAGATGCCATTGGGTGACCTACTGCTTGACTTTCTGCCCAAAGCCTGATAGAGTTAGTGTATATGGGACACTAAGTCCGATTCATCGGACGGACCGGCGCCCCCAGCGCGGCAGAGGAGGCTCACAATGGTCAAAGAAGCCCTTCTCCTACCTCCCAGCCTCCTCTCGCCCTGCGACCCGGTCGCGACCGTGCCCCTCAACGAGCAACTGGCGTTCCCGCGCTGGCAACAGGACATCCCCGGTGAGTATCGCGGGCTCGACGCGCCGGAGCTTATCGAGCGTATCAGCGTGGCTAAGTCGAAGCTGGCGCAGCGCGTCGTCATCCTCGGCCACCACTACCAGCGCGACGACGTGATCCGCTTCGCCGACCAGCGCGGCGATTCGTTCAAGCTGGCGCGTTGGGCGGCCGGCAATCCGCAGGCGGAGTACATCGTCTTCTGCGGCGTGCACTTCATGGCGGAGAGTGCGGATATCCTCTGCGCGTCGCATCAGAAGGTCGTCCTGCCGAACATGACGGCCGGCTGCTCGATGGCGGACATGGCGTCGCTCGACGACGTTGCCTCCTGCTGGGATGAGCTTGCCGGCGCGAGCCTGGCCGACGATACGCTCCCCGTGACCTACATCAACTCCACCGCGGCGCTGAAGGCGTTTTGCGGGCGTCGAGGCGGCGTCGTCTGCACGTCGTCGAACGCAGCCGCCGTCTTCCGATGGGCGCTGGCGCAGAGACGGCGAATCCTCTTCTTCCCCGACGAGCACCTGGGCCGCGTTACGGGCCGCGCTCTCGACGTAGCGCTTGCACAGATGCCGGTCTGGAGGCGCGCGCTTTCGAAGGGCAGCCTCGGCGGAAACGATTACGCGACCCTGCGCGACGGCAGCATCATCCTCTGGAACGGCTATTGCGGCGTACATCAGCGCTTCACCGTCGACCAGGTCCGGCGCGTCCGCGAGCGATACGCGGGCGTCCGCGTAGTCGTGCATCCGGAATGCCGGCTGGAGGTCGTCGAGGCGGCGGACAGTGTGGGCTCAACGGAGCACATCATCAGCGTCGTCGGCGAGTCGCCGTCGGGCAGCGTTTGGGCTATCGGCACGGAGATAAACCTGGTCGGGCGCCTGGGCCGCGAGCACCGCGATAAGGCAGTGCTCTCGCTGGACCCCGATCCGTGCCCCTGCTCGACGATGTACCGCATACATCCGGCCTACCTGTGCTGGGTGCTGGAGCGGCTGGTCGAGGGCGAGGTCGTGAACCGGGTGACGGTGGAGCCGGAGACGGCGCATTGGGCGAAGCTCGCCCTTGAGCGCATGCTGGCGATCGCTTAGCGCGATCGTTTCAGGGCGGGCACAGGGACCCGCCCCTAAACACTCTCCGGCGGGCAAGATGCCCGCCCTACGCGAGGTGCTACCGATGCAGATTGACCTGGACCATGCCCATCTTTTCGCTTCGGACGTCGACGCGACTATCCGCTGGTGGAGCGAGATGCTCGGTGCCAGCGTTGTCTTCGACGTCGAAGTCGCCGGCGCGCGAAACGTGAGGCTTGCCATCGGCCGGGGCGCCATCAACCTGTACGATCAGCGGCCGCGCGTGGTTGGGATGGGCAGCGTGCATCATCTGGGGATTCTGACGGACGACCTCGACGGGCTCGTTGCGTCGATGGAGGCGAAGGGCGTTCAGTTTCGTCATCCAATCCAGGATTTCGGCGTCGTGAGGTTCATGATGGTCATGGCTCCCGACGATGTCTTCCTGGAGCTGTTTCAGATGGTGACACCGAGTACATGAAGCATTACGACTACGTCATCGTCGGGTCAGGCATAGCAGGGCTGTTCGCGGCCCTGCTGGCGCAGAAGCACGGCAGCGTCCTCATTCTCACCAAGGGCTCCATCGACGAGTGCAACACGAAGCACGCCCAGGGCGGCATTGCCGCGCCCGTGGGGCCCGACGATTCGCCGGAGCTGCACCTGCAGGATACGATTACCGCCGGCGCCGGTCTCGTCGACGAAGAAGCGGCGCGAATCCTCACCAGCGAAGCGACGGAGCGCATCGCCGACCTGGTGCGCTTTGGGGTGCCGTTCGACAGCGTCGAAGGCCACGTGGCGCTCGGCCGCGAGGGCGCCCACAGCCGGGCGCGCGTGCTCCATGCCGGCGGCGACTCAACGGGCGAGCACATCGAGCTGTCGCTGAGCAGCCTGGCCCGGATGTCGGCCGTGACAGTCCGCGAGTACTGCCTCGTCGACGAGATCGTGGCGGAGGGCGACGCGGTGCGCAGTGTCGAAGCCATCGACGCCCGCTCCGGCAATCGCGAGCGCTTTGATGCGCGCTTCGTCATCCTGGCGACGGGCGGCGCGGGCCATCTCTACAAGGTAACGACGAACCCCGACGTCGCCACGGCCGACGGCGTCGCCCTGGCATACCGGGCGGGCGCACAGATTGCCGACATGGAGTTCATCCAGTTCCATCCGACGGCGCTGCGGCTGCACGGCGTGCCCACGTTCCTCATATCCGAGGCGGTGCGCGGCGAGGGCGGCGTCTTGCGCACGGTCGAAGGGCGCGCCTTCATGAGCGAATACCATCCGCAGAAGGACCTCGCGCCCCGCGACGTCGTAGCCCGGGCGATCGTCGCGGAGATGATGCGCGGCGGTCATGACCATGTCGATCTCGATATCTCACATCTGGCGCCGGAAAAGGTGAGCGCCCGCTTTCCGCAGATCTACCGCTTCTGCCTGGAGCATGGCCTGGACATCACGCGCCAGCCGATTCCGGTCTCGCCGGCGGCCCACTACATGATGGGCGGAGTCCGCACCAACACCTGGGGCGAGACGAACCTGCGTGGTCTCTATGCCTGCGGCGAAGTCGCCTGCACGGGCGTGCACGGGGCCAACCGGCTGGCGAGCAACTCGCTGCTGGAGACGGTCGTTTTCGCTCGCCGCGCTGTCGAAAGGAGCGTCAGCGGCGAAGGGCCCGACCCGCTGTCGCCTTCGGAGACGCTGTCGCTGCCGGAGCCGCCGCCGGCGACAGATGCCGTCCCGCCGCTCGACCGCTCGCGGTTGCAGATCCTAATGTGGGACGACGTTGGCATTATACGCAGCGCGGAGTCGTTGTCGCGGGCGCGGGAGGCGCTGGCGGCGTGGCAGAAGAAGCTTCCGGTCCCGAACGACCGGCCTTCGCACGAGCTGGCGAATCTGGTCCTGGCGGGTCGCCTTGTCACCGAAGCGGCGCTGTTGCGCGAAGAGAGCCGCGGCGCGCACTATCGCACCGATTTCCCGGAGCCGCGCGAGTCGTGGCGTCGACACATCGTGTTTCGCAGAGATGGCTAGAGAAGAGCGCGACCACGACGGGCAGGCAGGTCTTGATGCGGAATACCTGCGTCGAATAGCGCTCATGGCGCTGGAAGAAGACGGTGCCTTCGACGACGTCACGACCGGCGCGCTTGTTCCGCCGGAGCTTATGGGCAAGGCGGGGCTCCTCGCCAAGCAGGCGGGCGTCATCGCGGGACTGCCGGTGGCCGAGGCCGTCTTCCGTGCCGTCGATTCCACGCTCACGTTCCGTCCGCTCGTCGAGGAAGGCGAGCCCGTCCTTTCGGGGAAAGTCGTCGGCGAGGTCGAGGGCCCCGTGCACGCCATCCTGCGCGCTGAACGCGTCGCTTTGAATTTGCTGCAGCGACTTTCCGGCATCGCCACCGCTACCGCGCGTCTCGTCGGGGCAGTCGACGGGCTGCCGGCTCGCATCCTCGACACCCGCAAGACAACGCCCGGTCTGCGCGCCCTGGAGCGATACGCCGTGCGCATGGGCGGCGGTCAGAACCATCGCTGGAACCTGGCGACGGGCATTCTCGTGAAGGACAACCACTGGCAAGCCGTCGAAGCCGAGGGCGGTGACATGGCGAGCGCTGTTCGCCGGCTGCGGGAGAAGGCGCCGGGCATGCCATGCCTACCGGCAGGCAGGCGCGTCGAAGTGGAGGTCACGTCGGTGGAGGAAGCGCGACGGGCGCTGGACGCCGGCGTCGACGCGCTGCTGCTCGACAACATGGGCTTGGAGGAGATGCGTCAGGCGGTGAAGATGGCGCGCGGCCGAGCCACGACCGAGGCGTCGGGCGGGATAACGGAGGCGACGGTGCGCGCGGTCGCGGAGACGGGCGTCGACTTCATCTCGGTGGGCGGGATCACGCACTCAGCGCCGGCGCTGGACATCAGCCTGGAATTGATCGTCTGAATAGGATCATCTGTAGGGGCGGGCCTTCCCTTTGCGTAGAGCGGGCATCTTGCCCGCGTGATCCCCAGGTCGGGCACAGAGGCCCGACCCTACTGCCACTCATCTTGCGTCAGCCGTAGACGACGACGCGCGTCCCGTATTTCGCGAAGTCCCAGAACCACTTGGCATCGTTCTCCAGCATGCCCACGCAGCCGTGGCTCGACGCGGTGTGACCGAAGACGCTTATCGGCTGCCAGTAGTTGGAGTGCAGCGCGACCGTCGGGTAGAAGTACTGGGTCCAGTAGACGTCGGTCAGGTAATAACCTAGAGAGTCGTCCCGCGGAATGCCAATCGTCTCCGAGTCCATGATCTCGACTTCCTTGCGGTAGCCGATGCGGTATTCGCCGATCTCCGTCTCGAAGTCGGGCATGCCTGTCGTGACGAGGGCCACGTGCTCAACCTTGCCGCCCGTGAGGGCATACGCGCGCTGCGCGGTGACGTTCACCGCGATCCAGCGCTCGTCGGGCCCGTAGGCAATGCCGGGCGGCGCGACAGCGGAGGCCAGCTCTTCGGCGGCGACGTCATAGGGCGAGGGCCAGGGTGTGGGTGTGAGCGTAGGGGTCGGCGTCGGCGCACGGGCGGTCTCGACGGCGATTGTCCAGTTGAACACCTCTTCTTGCCGCCGCATGACGTCGAGCGGCTCCGGCGAAGGCGTCGCCGACGATTCGTCCGCTTGGCTGGACAGTCCGGCTGTCCAGTCGCTCCCGTGCGTCCAGGGCAGAACGAAGGCGAGCGCGGCGAGAGACAGCGGGATGAGCAGCCCGGGAACGATGATTCGGAGAAGGCCGCGCTTCATGCTTACAACCAGACGAGTTCTGAAAGGGGCGCTCCACTATTATAGGGCGAACGAAAGCGCGCGGTCTATCCGTTTCGCGGACGCTGGAGGTCAGCGGTGTCGAGTATTATGGTAACCGGCCCATCGTTGACAAGCTCGACCTGCATATGGGCGCCGAAACGGCCGCTGGCCACCGGCACACCGAGTCCGCGCAACGACCCCTCGAACGCGTCGACCAGCGATTTCGCCTCTTCCGGCGGGGCGGCGTCGGTGAAGCTGGGGCGCCGGCCGCGATGGGTGTCGGCGAGGAGCGTGAACTGACTGACGACCAGCGCTTCGCCGCCGACGTCGAGCAGCGACAGGTTGAAGCGCCCCTCGGAGTCTTCGAAGATGCGCATCTCCGCGGTCTTCTGGGCGAGACGCCGCGCATCATCGATGCCGTCTCCCTGCGCCACGCCGAGCAGCACGACGAGGCCACGCCCTATCGCGCCGACGACTTCGCCGTCGACTTCGACGGATGCCCGCGTGACACGCTGGATGACGGCCTTCAAAGCGTTTCTAGCTGGCGGCCGCGGCTTCGGAGGACTTCTCCGGCGTCTTGACGGCCGGCTTGGCGTCGGCAGCAGGCGCGGCGTCGACCGTGAAGTCCTTTTCGCCATCGCCGCCGTTCGAGCCGCCTGATGCGGCCGAAGCGCCGACCCGGCCGCTCTTTCGATTATCGGTGACGTAGAAGCCGCTGGCTTTGAAGAGGATCGAGGGCGCATGGAGGACGCGTCGCGACTCCTCCCGGCAGTTGGGGCAACGCTGGACGGCGGGAGCATCGAAGCCTTCGCGCGTCTCGTACCTGTGGCCGCAACTGGTGCATCGATACTCGTAAGTGGGCAACTATGAACCTCCGCGATGAATCCGTATACACAGTTTAAACGGAATCTGCTGGAGTAGGCAAGCGGGCCGCGGCATGCGTCCGCGTGCACACCGTTGCCCCTGCGTGCGAGGCTATGTTATAGTGAGTGACGCTCGCCCGCATGCCTCTTGGGGCAACAGCGGGCGGATTATTGCACCTGGCATTCCCACTAGGCGGAGGACACAGCACCAGATTGCCAACACCAGTCAGCATGAAGTCACTGCTTGAAGCCGGCGTCCACTTCGGGCACCAGACGCAGCGCTGGGACCCGCGTATGCGCCCCTATATCTTCACCGAGCGCAACGGCATCCACATCATCGATCTCCAGCAAACGGTACAGTACCTCAACCGGGCCTGCGACTTCGCGCGCGACCTCGTCGCCAGCGGCAAGACGATCGTCTTCTGCGGCACGAAGCGGCAGGCGCAGGAGACCGTCGAAGCTGAGGCGAAGCGCTGCCTCATGCCTTACGTGAATAACCGCTGGCTGGGGGGAACACTGACGAACTTCGCAACGATTCAGTCGCGAATCGACCATCTTGTGCGCCTGGAAGACAACAAGGCCCGCGGCGAATTCGTGCGACTGCCAAAGAAAGAGATCCTGAAGATCGACAAGGAGATCGAGCGCCTGAACCGCCACTTCGGCGGTGTCAAGGAGATGACCGCTCTCCCCGGCGCTGTCTTCATCGTCGACACCACGGCCGAGCGCATAGCCGTCGCGGAGTCGAACCGCGTCGGCATCCCCATCGTCGCCATGGTCGACACCAACGGCAACCCAGACGAAATCGACTACCTCATTCCCGCCAACGACGATGCCATCCGCGCTGTGCGACTCGTCACCAGCCGCATGGCCGACGCCGTCCTCGAAGGGCTTGCCATGCGCGAGTACACGCCCGAAGCGGCGGAGGTGCTCGCAGGCCAGACGTACAGCGCCTCGCCCGACGAGGAGGTAAAGGAGCCGGCGGAAGAGAAGGAAACCGAAGAATCCGCCGAAGCGGTCGAAGAGCCGGTCGCGGAGAGCGAAGCACCGATAGAAAAAGACGCGGAAGGGACTGCATAGTGGAGGTCACTGCTGAACAAGTCAGAGAGCTGAGAGAGATCACCAACGCCGGCGTCATGGACTGCAAGCGCGCACTCATCGAGACCGGCGGCGACAAGGAAAAGGCCATCGAGGTCTTGCGCGAACGCGGCCTCAGCGTCGCCGAGAAGAAGTCGCACCGCACGACGGAGCAGGGGCTCGTCGAATGCTACATTCATGCCGGCGGCAGGATAGGCGCGATGGTCGAGGTCAACTGCGAAACGGACTTCGTCGCCCGCACGGACGACTTCAAGGCGCTGGCCCGCGAGCTGGCGATGCAGGTCGCCGCGACCGGCCCGCTTTCCATCTCCGAAGAAGACCTGCCGGCCGGCGCCGAGGGCAAGCCGGAAGAGCTGTGCCTGCTTCGCCAGGCCTACATCCGCGACCCCGGCCGCACGGTGCAGGACATCGTAAACGACGTCATCGCCAGGACGGGCGAGAACGTAAAGGTCCGACGTTTCGCGAGATTTGAGCTAGGCAGCTAGGGCCACCCGCCATGGCCGAAAGTGGCAAACGGACCCTCCTCAAGATAAGCGGGGAGGCGCTTGCCGGCGACGAACGTTTCGGCATAGACGCCCCCACCCTCAGGAAAGTCGCCGCCCAGATCAAGGCCGCCCACGAGGTCTCCAGCCAGATCGGCATCGTCGTCGGCGCGGGGAACATCCTGCGCGGCAGCGGCATCGGCAGCGAAGAAGGTATGGACCGCACGACGGCGGACTACGCGGGCATGCTGGCGACGATCATCAACTCCCTCGCCCTTCAGAGCGCCCTCGAAGCCGCGGGGCTCGGCGTCTGCGTACAGTCGGCGATTCCCGTGCAGGAGATAGCGGAGCCGTTCTCGTCGCGCCGCGCCATCGAGCACCTGGAGAAGGGCGACATCGTCATCTTCGCCGGCGGCACCGGCAACCCCTACTTCACGACCGATACCGCGGCCGCGCTTCGCGCCGTGGAGATCGGCGCCGGCCTGCTGCTCATGGGGAAGAACCGCGTCGACGGCGTGTACGACGGCAATCCGCGCAAGATATCCGGGCTGCGTCGCTTCGACACCCTGAACTACATGGACGCCCTGTCACGTCGCCTGGAGGTGATGGACAGCGCCGCCGTCACGCTCTGCATGGCCCACAACCTGCCGATCGTCGTCTTC
>Ga0315287_10000736_pt1 | contig 29173 bp, 27 predicted proteins | sample YL17G11_0_MG_FD_205037 | JGI IMG/M metagenome (GOLD analysis project Ga0315287, IMG submission 205037) | Sediment microbial communities from Yellowstone Lake, YNP, Wyoming, USA - YL17G11_0 | ecosystem: Environmental > Aquatic > Freshwater > Lake > Sediment | place: USA: Wyoming | collected...
GTACCAGGGGCTGGTGCTTCCATCAGAAGACCGATGGCAGAAGGGCCTCGCCGCGATGCAGGTTTCACCGCTCGCCGAGAAGGACCTGCCCAAGGATGCCAAGCTGACGAAGGAAATCGCCGCGCTCGAGAAGAGAGTGCATGAGATGGCGGCCAAGGCAAAGACGGCGACGGACCTCGGCACGAAAGTGGCCTTCTACGGCGAGTACCTCTCAGGCTGCGCGGGCTGCCATGGTCTCCACGGCAAGGTGTGGGGACCGGGGCTGCCGAAAACGCAGTGAAGGTCGCCACCTGACGAGGAAGGCATTTCCGTCGGCGCTATCTTCGCTCCGCGTCATAGCCCTTGCGCGCCCGAACGGTGTGGCCGCCTGGTTGCCTGAGGTTCACCCCGATGTCGTGCCAGCCCGGTACGTCCACGCCGGACGGCGTGTAGCGCAGAAGATAGCTCCGCCGGAAATCCTGATAGACGCGCGTGAACGCCTCGACGGTGCTCCGGCCCGGTGTGTGCCACTCACCGCCGGATTCTCGCGCTACCTCCCGCAACATGTCCACATCCGGGCGCGAAAACGGCATCCACGTCCCGAAGTACCGTGACGTCGGCGTCTTCGCCGGGCCGGACCAGCGGGCACGGGGAAGCACCACGTGCAGCACCGCGTCGGAACGCTCGGCAAGGGCGCGGACATCTGACACGTCCAGCGCGCTCATGTTGTCCCGACCATCCGTCATCGCGACGATCAGGTGACGCCGGTCAACATCCGTGCGCTGCATCAGGGCGGCCGCCAGCGCGTCGTTCGAGGAGGAGACGCCGCCGAACGTCAGTGCGTCCAGGGATGGGAGAGTCCCGGCGTGCTGCAGCGGGATTACCTGATGCACATACGTGTCGATCGTGAGCAAGCGATATCGATCACCCGGAGCGAGGAGGGCGGCGATCTTGCGAGCGTCCGACTTTTCGCGATCGCCGCGGCGGGCCATGCTGCCGCTGGTGTCAAGGATCAGCGTGACGTCGACCGGAACCGCCTCAATGGCGACGTCGGCAATCTGCTGGTGCACGCCGTTGTCCGTCAGTTCGAAATCGTCAGCCCGCAGGCCGCCGACGGGAAGATTCTTCAGGCGAACGGACACGTTGACGGTGACCAGCGTCGTGCCGGACCTGAAGGTCTGCGATTGCTGGCCGGCAGCCGGGGCGGCCAGGAGCGTGCCCGCGAGGACGACCAGTGGCAGTTGCGATCGCATCAGCGGAGTCCTTCGCGAAGACGTCCGATCAGCGCCGGGAGGAAACGATTCTCGCCGATGACGTACTCTCTCCATGGATCTGCCGGCGGACGGGCCTGCGTGGCGTCGCGCGTGAGCGCGAAGGCCTCCTCTCGGGAGCCGGCGACAAACAGAATCGCAGAGAGCGCGAGGGTTGCCGATTGCGCCTGCGGCACCGCCTGGAGAGCCGCGCGGTATTCGGCGGCCGCGGCCGGTCGGTCACCGTCCGCTTCCAGCGCACGCCCGGTGAAGTAGCGTGTGAGATAGACCAGGAACGGGTCGGCGGCGGGGGGCGCAGCGCGCCGTAGTTCAGCCAGCGCACGGTCGCGTCGTCCGAGTCGCAGACAGGTGACGCCGAGCCGCACGCGCGCTTCTGCCTGGACAGACGGTCGCTCCGCCAGCGGTGTCAGCAGGTCCACGAGTTGCCAGAGTTCAAGGCTTCTCGTGGCGGCATCCTGGGGAGGCCGGCCGTCCTTGACCAACTGCAGCGCGGCGGACCGCTCGAATCTCAGCTCCTGTGGCGGCTGCGCGGCCTCACGGCGAGCACTCTTCTGGGCCGCGAGGATCGTGGCGCTCCGGGCCGGATCGACCCAGACCGGATTGCGATCCTCGCCCCGCCAGGACATGCGTTCGTACGCCACCGCCCTCACCAGCTTGAATCGGTCCTCGGACGGGAAGCGCGCTTCCGCATGTGCGAGGTGGTCGATCGCCTTGCCGCGCGCGGGGTGCCGGTCCCGCGCCATCGGCGGCAGCCCGACGAGAAACACCGTATCGCCGGCAGACTGAATCAGCGCAGCCGCCGCGAGGTGCCAGACGTACTCGGCGCGCTGTGGAGGACCACCGGCCCGGAGCAGTTCGCAGCCCCACTCGACGAGGTGCCGGCTGGCGTCCCACTCCGCCACCGTGGCTCGCGCCGCCTCGAGTGCCAGGCTGGCAGCGACCAGCCGGCGCCGATCTTCGGATTCCGGGCCGCGCGCCAGAATCCACGCCGGGGCGTCCTGCTCCAGGCGTCGACGAAAGACGTCTACGTTCCGTATCCCGGCCAGCGCGCCGCCGACGGCCGCGTAGTCGCCGTGATCGTACAGATCGAGAAGCGCCGTGACAGCCGGCGTGTGAATGGCGGCGCCGACTCGAAGCTCCGGCGCGACGAGCAGGAGCACGATGAGCGGGATAGCCCGACGAGTCACCGGCACCCTCCTGTGGATCGTCCATCCCCGGTACTGCGATGGCATGCCGCGACCCTGGCCCTCAGCGTCCGCCGGGCAACGACGGGCTCGCGGCGGTCGCCTCATTGTCCTGTGGAGATTGGCCAGCCGCGGCGCGGCCTTCGCGCAGCCCGAGCAGGACGAATTCCTGCTTCTCCATCGTGAACCGGCCGTGTGCGCGCACGAGCTGTGATGCGCGTGCGGCCCGTCGGACGACCTCGTAGCCGGGAAAACGATTCAGGTGTTCGGACGAGGCGATCACGTACGGTACACGATCCTGGTACGAGACCAGGCGCCCGCCGGCGATCGCCAGTGTCCACGTCGTCTCGCGGTCCGCCAGCGCGTGCGCCGCGAGGTCGCCGCGGAGATTGTGTTCCCAGTAGCGCACCAGGTCGTGCAGCGGGCGTCCGACCACGTACGAGTGCGTCCAGATTGCGGCGATCTGCACGATCGCGGCCGTGGCGGCCAGCCGCCGCGCGGGACGCGTCACGCCACTCCGGTGAATCACGTGGGCCATGATCAGTGCGAGGGCCGGGACGACCGGCAGCAAGAACCGGTCCCGATGGTGGGCAAACAGGAGGATGAACACCGCCAGACTGAAGCCCACGTACCACGCGAGCGGCCGAAGCCGGAGCGGGCACGGCCCAGCCTGTCGTGTTCTCCACCATGCCCACGTGGCCAGGGCAAGCGCCGGGAATTGGAGCACGACGAGCGCGCCGGCATAGAACCGGAGATGCCCGAGCAGCGTTGCCATGCCAGGCCCCAGGTTGTCTGCGGCCTCCTGCGCGAACTGGGACCGCAATTGAACGGGGTAGGCCAACGACAGGTAGATGTACCACGGAGAGGCGACGAGCACGAAGGCCGCGAGGTGCCGCGGGATGAACATCGTGCGCAGCAAGGCGCGGCCGCCGGCCGGCTTCGCGAGCATCACGAAGGCTGCGACGGCGGCAAGCGACATCAGCGCCGGGGCGCCCTTGACCCAGAATCCTGCTCCCATCGAGAGGTACGCAAGCCCCACGTCTCGCTGCTGGCGATCGGGCATCAACAACCCGCGGCAAAGGAAGTAGAGGGCCAGCGTCGAAAACAGCGCCAACGGCAAGTCTGTCATCGACACTCGACTGAACAGCAGGAACAGCATCGAGGAAGACAACAGCACGACGGCCAAGTACGCGAACTCGTCGTCGGGAAGGAGCAGAAGTGCGAACCGGTAGACGAGAAGCAACAGCGCTGCGGCGACGAGGAGAAACGGCAGGCGGCCGGCCCAGAGGCTGATCCCGAACACCTTGTACCCGAGCGCGGTCAGCCAGTACGCGAGAACCGGCTTTGGAAGCCGGATCGTCCCGTCGTACTGGGGCAGCAGGAGGTTGCCGGCCTTCAGCATGCCAACCGCCGACGTGATGTAGTAGCCCTCGTCCCCCTGGTAGGGGTGGGTGTTGTCCAGGGTGAGACCGACGAGCGCGCAGCACAGAAGCACCCAGGCCACCGCCTTTGTCGGCGCCGCCAGACGCGCGAGCCGTGGTGCGTGTTCGTGAGCCATTCTCTCTGACCCGCGCTTAGGAGCCCGTCCGAGGATTCAGTGGACGGGCTCCTAGTATGCACCCTGCATCTGCACTTCCTCCGCAGAATCTGCGGGCAGAAAGCTGACTGTCGCCGCTGAACGCGGCGCGAATCGTTGGATTTGCGGAGAGCTCGGCATAGGATTGCATGACATGAAGGGCTCGGTGAAGTTCGTTGCCGTTCTCGCTGGCGTTCTTCTCTCCAGCGCGGTTCTCGCGCCCGTGCAATCTCTTGCGGACTGGCCGTCGACGTGGCCATCGGCCGTTGGACTGTTTCTGTTCGGCATGGTCCTGAATCAGTGCGTGGTGCGGACGGGATCGCTGTATCCGTCGGCCGGGCTGCACGCAGGATGCGTGACATTCCTGCGGGTCGTCGGGCTGTTCGTCAGATTCGGGAAGCCCAACGCGCTGCTCTGGAGCACGAAGCGTGTGTATGACGGGGCCCTGGGTTGGACGTTCATCCTGCTGATCGGGGTTGTGCTGACCACGCGCCTCAAGAAAGCCGCACCGGTGTGAAGATCCTCGTCCTCCAACTCCGTCGTCTCGGTGACGTCCTGATGACGACGCCGATGCTGCGCGCGATCAAGATCGCCATGCCCGGCGCCATCACGCACGTGTGCGTCGAATCGTCGAGTGCCCCGGCTGTCCGCTCCAACCTGCACGTCGACCAACTCGTGATCGCCGAGGCGGGATCATCGCTTCGCCTGGTGCCGACCTTGCGCCGGGCCCGTTACGACGCCGTGATCGACAGTCTCGGCACACCCGCGTCGGCCCGACTTGCGTTCCTGACATCGGCACCCGTGCGCATCGGCGTTGCCCGGCCGTGGCGGCGGATGTTCTACACGCATCGTCTTCCGCTCTCGACCGGGCCGCGCTACTCCGCGCTCGGGAAACTCGCGTTGCTCGAACCGCTGGGGATTCGATCCACCGATTGCCGAATCGAGCTGTTTCCGACCGACGAAGAATGTCGCGAGGCCGACGCCTTCTGGTCGTTGCTCGGCATTTCCGACCAGCGGCCTGTTGTCGCCTTCGCTCCGGTCTCGCGGCGGTCGAGAAAGGTGTGGCCGGCCCGGAGGTTTGCCGAGGTGTGCGACCGCTGGACCGAGCGTGCCGGCCTGCGCTATCTGCCGGTGTTTGGACCAGGCGAGGAGCCACTGGTCGAGCAGGTGATCGACCAGCTCCGCCATCGCGAGGCGGCCATGTATCCGTGCCCGCTCCTGTCGTATGGCGCGCTGGTCCCGTTGATGAAACGCTGCTCGTTCTACTTCGGCAACGACAATGGCATCCGGCACGCCGCCATCGCAGCCGGGATTCCGTCGGCCGCCGTCTTTGGCCCCCCCAACCCGATCTCGTGGACTCCGCCTGGGCCGGCACCTCACTTCTACGTCGGCGGCAATTGCGCGGTTGAGTCAGTCTCCACGGACGACGTTGACGCCATGATGGCGCGACTCATCGACACGTGCGGCGTCGGCCCGCGGAGTTCATCGTGAGCGGCCGTGACCTCGTCCTGGGGGCCGTGCTGCTGGTCGTGCTGAGCGTGTTCCCGGTCGCGTGGAACCTGGGCGGACCTCCGGTCACCGATCTCATGGAAGTGCGGAACCTCGTCACCGCCCGTGAGATGGTCGACACGGGCCGGTGGCTGATTCCCACGATGAATGGCGCGCTGCGTGTCGAGAAGCCGCCCCTGCCCACCTGGGTGGCGGCCGCGGCGGGGATCGCCGGCGACTTTCGCAATCTCTGGGCGATGAGGGCGCCGACGGTGCTGATGGGGATCCTCGGCGCCCTTGCGGTGGCCGTGTACACGAGGCGGCTGGGAGCGTCGCCTGTGGCTGCGCTTGCCGCCGGTCTCGTGCTTGTGAGCATGTTCCTGTACGCCAGGCACGCCCGGCAGGCCACCTGGGATGTTCCCACCCATGCCTTTGCGATGGCCGGGATTGCGGCCTTTGTCGAAGCCGGCCGGCGCCGGGGGCCGGCGTTCGCCGTCCTGTCGGCCCTCTTCCTGTCAGCCTCGTTCCTCTCCAAAGGCCCCGTGGCTTTCGGCGTCATCGTGTTGCCTTGGGCCGTGTCGGCAGCCATCTGGGACCCCTCGCTGCTGCATGCCCGCCGGTCCCACATTGCCATCGTGCTGGTGCTGACGGCCATCGGCTCGGTGGCCTGGCCGCTGTATGTCTTCGCCCACGAACCGGGGCACGCGGTCGCTGTGGCTCTCCGCGAGGCTGACGCCTGGGTCAACCGTCATGCCCGGCCGGTCTGGTCCTACTCGGGCTTTCCGGTCTTTGCCGGCGCCTGGATTCCCGCCGCGCTCGCGGTGCTCGCGAGCCCCATCTTCTTTCGCGAGTTCTTCTCGCGACGCGATGTGCGTGCCGCGTTTGCCTGGCTCTGGTTGTCGCTGCTCGTGGTCTCGCTCGTCCCGGCCAAGAAGGAGCGTTACCTGATCCCGGTGCTGTTTCCCCTCGCCATCCTGATCGCGTTGTGGTGGGATCGCGAAGGCCGGCGCGCGCGTTCGTCGGCCACACGCGTGTTGCGCGCGCAATTCTGGTTTGCCGGCACGGCCGGCGCCGCCGCCGTGTGTGCGGTGCCCGTGCTGTTCGTCCTGGGCAAGATCAGCAGGGCCGAGGGGCTCGTGGCGATCGGCCTGGTGACAGCTGGAATGGCGGGGTTCGTGAGTGTCGGGAGGTCGCGATGGGCGCTGCCTGTGCGCGCGTTCGTCGGAACGTTGACCGTGGCCTTCGGCGTCATGTCCGCGGGCTGGCACATGCAGGATCGCTTCGAAAAAGCGCGAGTGCCTCCGATCGGGCTGCAGGACGTCGTGCGGCACGACGGGTTGCTGCACGCGCCTTTCTTCGCGTCCCACCCGGATGACTTGTTCCTGGTGTGGACGGTCGGGCGTCCCCTGCTGCCGTTCCCCGGCAGTCGTGACCGCCTGATGGAGCTGGCGGCCAAGGCCGCAGCGTCGGCCCCATCGCCGCCGGCCGATCCATCCGCCGGGCTCACGGACATCCGGGCGGGCTGGATTTCGGATGTCCCGCCTGACGCCGAGCCTGTATTGGGGGCCCTGCGGTCCCAGAACGTGACCGTCCTTGTGGACAGCGTCAGCACCTGGCCGACGGGCCAGGACCGGAAGTTGTTCTACTACTCACGCGTGCGTTTTCTCACCGTTCGGCCCGCGGTGACGGCTCCGCGCCAGTGATGATGCTCACGACATCATGCGGATCCATTCGGAGTCCCCGCCGCCGCATCCAGGCCACGGCGGCGAGATCCGCCAACCCCACGCCGAGGCGATTGCCGACGCCGTACTTGGATACACCCGTCGCCCGGGGACGGTGGGTGACCGGCATCTGGCCAATGCGGCACCCGTCGAGATGAGCGAGGACAGCCAGGAACCGGTGCAGGCCCTTGAACGGGTAGACACGTTGCAGGCACTGGCGACGAAACACGCGCATGGGGCTGGCGGCATCGCGCAGGGTATCGCCCAGCACCAGACCGCGCGCGACGGCTGCCACCCGGGCCGACCACAGCCGAAGCCGAGGGTCGTGTCGCCGGGCGCGAATGCCGACAACCATGTCGACGCGTGTTCCCGCGAGCTCACGGTACATCCCGGCCAGGTCCGCGGGGTCGTTCTGGCCGTCGCCGTCCATCGTGGCCAGGACGTCTGCCCGTGCGTGCTGGAAGCCGACCCAGAGCGCGGCGGATTGTCCGTGGTGATGCGCGAGCCTCAGCGGTCTGTGCCGCGGATCCGCTGCCCGCGCTCGCCCGAGCGCGGCAGGCGTACCGTCGGTGGACCCATCGTCGACCCATACGCACTCCCAGCGGATCTGCGCGGCGTCGAGCCCACGGCCAATCTCCATCGAGAGCGTCGCGACGTTGTCGGCTTCGTTCAGCACCGGCACGACAAGGCTTAACTCCGGTACGCTGTCGTGCATCACGCAGACCTCACCCGCCAGAGGCATCAGGGCACGGTCCCTCGCCGCGACCTTGCGGGTCAGTCGTCACGACGGGGAAGACCTCACAGCCCTTCCGCAAAACGAACGGCCAGGATGCCGGGGAGTCCGTGTTTCTCTACCGCGCGCTTCCAGCGAAGGTTGTACTGATGACGCAGTTCCTCCGGCGACCCCGGGAAGACGCCGGCCCGGTCAAAATCGAGAAGGTAGAGCGTGCCCGTGGCGTCGACGAGCACGTTGCCCGGATGGAGATCGACGTGGGCGATCCGGTTCCTCACGAGCAATCCCACCTGACGCGTGAGGTCTTCCATCAATGCCGGGAGCGCGCCCGGGTCGGCAGCCACAAGGTCCACAAGATTCCGGCCGGGAATGAAACGCGTGGCCAGCCAGCCTCGGTAGAACAGCGCGCCGCGCGAGATACTCGCGACGGGGTCGGGAACATTCAGTCCCGCGGCACGCGCGATCCGGAGATTGTGGAACTCGCGTTCCGGGCGCGTGGTCCTGACACGGAGGTAGTGCCGGCGCCGAATGAACCTGAGCATGCCTCCCCGCCGGTACTCTTTGATCACGACTGATCCAACCGACGGGATTTCATGCCGCCAGATCGCCGCGCGGCCATTGAGCGCGCCGCCGTTCGGCGGCACGGCCCGCGCAACGGCAGGCGTGGCCAGCGAGACGACCAGTTGCCGACTTTCGTCCTCGCTCAGAGGGTAGGCGATGTGGCACGTGTACCCGTCGATGCGCGTCCGCACGATCGGCCGGTCGCCGCCGGGCTCGACTCCGGGGAGGTGCCTGCCGGAATCCGGCCGGTCGATACGATGGTCATGCATGCTCGGTCGCCATCCAATGCTCGAACAACCGTCGGTATGTCGGACACCCGCTGAGCAGATCCTCGTGGCGGCCGGTCGCCACGACGGCACCCCGATCGAGCACCACGATTCGGTCTGCCTTCTGAATCGTCGCGAGGTGGTGTGCCACGATCAGCACGGTGCGGCCCTCCATCAGGTTCTGGAGGGCTCGGTGGACGACCGCTTCGGCTTCACTGTCGAGCTGCGAGGTCGCTTCGTCCAGCACCAGGATTGGCGCGTTCTTGAGCAGCGCCCGCGCGATCGCGATGCGCTGGCGTTCGCCGCCGGAGAGCCGGAGACCGGACTCGCCGATCCGGGCGTCGTATCCTCCCGGCTTCGCCCGTACGACATCCGACGCATACGCGGCCGCCGTCGCGCGTTCCACGGCGGCGATGGGCGCGTCCGGATTAGCATACGCGATGTTGTTTCGAATCGTATCGTCGAACAAGATCGTGTGTTGCGTCACGATGCCGATCTGCGACCGCAGGCTCGCCAGCGTCAGGTCCCTCAGATCGTGGCCATCGATGGTCACACGGCCTTCGTCGGGATCGAAGAACCGCGGCAGGAGGCTTGCCAGCGTGGTCTTCCCGGCGCCCGACGATCCGACGATGGCGACGACCTCGCCGCGCCGGACTTCGAACGACACCTGGTCCACGACCCGGCGCCCGGCATAGCAGACCGAGATTCGATCGAACACGATTCGATCCCTGAAGCCGTCGAGAACCCCGGCGGCCGGCCGGTCCTCGACAGATGGCGGCGCGGACAGCACGTCGATGACCCGCTGGCCGACCGCGATCAGCGGCTGCAGCGCCATGTTCGCGCCATTCAGCTTGCGGACGGGTTCGTACAGCAGCCACACGTTCGCCAGGAACTGGACCAGGAGCCCCACGGTCAGGGCGCCGGAACGGATCTTGAGGCCGGCGTACATCAGGAACAGACTGGTGGTGGCGATGGCCAGCGACTCGATCATGACCGACGAGAGGGTCGTGAGTCGTTGAACCCGAAGGCTGACGTCGAGATGGCGAGCCGTCGCCGCGCGGAACTTCGCGTCCTCGTGGTCCTCCCCGCGGAACGCCTTGACCACCGGATGACCGCGCAGTCCCTCCAGGAGCACGGCAGTCACCTCCGCCATGCGCGCCTGGCTCTGCCGGCTCGCTTGCCGCACGGCCCCGCCGAATCGGGCGAGCACGAACACGAACGGAGGCGCCGCGAACAGCATCAGCGTCGCGAGCGTGACGTCGGTGGAGAACAGCAACGCCACCAGCAGGATCAGCGTGATTGACTGCTGACCCACGTCGAACATCTTCGAGGACAGCGCAGATTGCATCAGCGAGACATCGCTGACGACGCGGCTGACCAGGTCACCGCTGGGATGTGCGGCGTGGAAGCGCGCCCCCTGGTCCAGCAGGCGTCGGTACAGGTCGTTGCGCACGTCGGTGGTGATGCCCAGCCCGATCCGCTGGAAGGCATACCCGCCCCAGAAGTCGGCGAGTCCGCGAGCGACGAACACCGCCAGCACCAGCAGCGGGGTGAAGAACACCACCGTCCGCTCGTCCACGCCGGCCAGCGCCTTCGCCCTCCGGTACGCACGGTCGGCGATGGCCTTCAGGCCCGCGGCGCGCGGGCCGCCGGGGATCGGTCGCGTGGCGGCCGGATTGGCGACCATCGGCGCCGCCAGGCTGGGCGGAGGCCCGGCGAGCAGCACGTCGGTGAACACCGGTTCGATGAGCGAGACCACCGCGGCGGACCCGACGCTGTAGACAGGGATGGTCACGACCACGACCACGGCCCACCACGCGTACCGCCGGTAGTAGTGCCAGAAGAATCTGAACAGCCCCACGCGTGTGTGTCCTTCCCGCACCCGGCGCGCCGAAGTCGCCACGATCGGCATTATAGCTGGTGCGTCCTGCGCGACTGCCCGCGGGGCGACGACTGGCTCATGGACCCACCTTCATCCGAACAAGGGTCAGCGCCGCCACGAGCGCGCCCGCCAACCCGTGCGCGAGTCCCAGGAGGAACAGGTTGCGGCAACGATCCTGCTGGAACAGCCATCCCGAGACGCAGCCGCCCAGACACGTGAAGACCACCAGGGGCACGTTCGGCCAGTGCAGCGCGCCAAACGCGATGCCGGTGAGAGCGGCCGTGACCGCGCGGCCCGGCAGTCCCGCCCACCCCGACGTCGGCACGGCCTTGCGGATTCGCGTGTTGAAGTAGGCCAGAATGAGCCACTGCTGCAGCAGGCCCCACGGCAAATACGCGGCCAGGCGCGGGAAGAAGGCGTTGCCGCGCCGGCCCGCCCACGCAAACTCGCGAAATCGCGTCCAGTCGCCGCTGCCTGCGGCTAGACACGCCGCGACACCCACGATGCCGACGAGCATCAGGCCGACAGGCCATGCCAGCAATCGGGCCGCGCTGCCAAGATTCGTCCATCGGATCAGGAACGCCGCGAGCACCAGTCCCACCCCGATGGCCGTCCCGGCCGTTCCCAGTTGCCGCCATGGTGTCACGGTGAGTCGACCGTAGAGATCGGGCCACGTCAGCCTGATGCCCAGACGGACCAGCAGCGAGTCCCAGTTGACCCCCACAAGCAGGACCGGAATCGCCAGAACCAGCAGTACCGCACCAACCCGACGTGCCCGACTGTACTGCGGCCACAGAGCGGACAGTTCGAGCGGTCTCGACACCCCCCGCCCGTGCCAGTCGTCGTCATGCACCCACGGCGCGACCACGATGGCGTAGAACCCGACCAGGCCGGCCAGCGTGAGGCCAGTGACTCGCAGCCACGACGTGCCGCCAGGCACCGGGGGAAGGCCGATGCCGAACCACAGGGCAGCCTGAATCAACAGGTAGACGACGAGCGCCTCGGTGGCATTGGCACGTCGCGACAGCCGCTCGTGTTCGATCTCGCCGCACGCTGTTTCGACCGAGCGGGAGACGCGCCGCGCGGCGGCGGCAGACACAGTCACGGGATCCGCCCCGGCTGGCGCGGCGTGTAGGTCGACAGGTACGCCGCTTTCGCATTGCCGGGGCCGAAACTGCCGAACCCCGCGAACAGCATGGCTTCGGCGATGGCTCGCCAACGCGGCCATCCCTGGTACTCCATCCGATAGATGGCGGTGAACACCCCGGTTCTGCCCACGCCATGGGTACAGTGGACGAGGACCGGCTCGCCCCGCTTCCCGTCCATCAGGCGAAGAAACTGCACCACTGTGTCTGGGGACGGCACCTGGCCCGTCGGGAGGCCGACGTGCTGGATGCCGGCACGCGCGAGGACCTGGTCTTCGGCGCGCGTCTCCTCCGATTCCTTGCGGAGGTCGACAACCGTCGTGATGCGGTGGAGCCGGCAGACCTCGAGCAACCTGCCGGCTGGCAGGCCGGCGCTGCGGTACAGCCGGCCCGGCTCGACCGTGGCCACGCGCCCCGTGAACACCCAGTACTGCGAGTATCCGAGGGCAGCCATCACCCCGGCCGCGATCAGCACGATGATCGTCCGACGTTTGCTCATGGCTTCAGCTTCGCGTGGGTCCACAGCCACTGTTCAGGATACCGGCGTATCCACCGTTCAAGGATGGCCGTGCAGTCCGCCGTGATCCGGTAGCAGTCCGCCTCGAAGTCGCCGGTTCGCACGAGCGGCACTTCCGGTTCGATGACCATGCGCCACGACCCGTCCGTCTCCTGTACCGCAAAGCAGGGCACGACCGCGGCTTCCGAGTCGAGCGCCAGTCGCGCCAGCCCGCTGGCCGTATAGGCGTCGGTTCCGAAGAAGGGCACCAGCACTCCCCCGCGCTTGGGCCGCTGGTCGATCCAGATGCCGACAAAGCCGCCGCCCTTCAGCACGGCCAGGGCCTCGCGAAAGGCGCCGCGCGCGTTGATGATCCGGTTGCCGGACAACGTCCGGAGCCGGATCAGCCGCTCCTGGAGGTAGGGGTTGTCGAGCGGGCGTGCGATGCCGGTTGCAGGCATCCCCAGGCGTCCGAACATGAACGACATCAGCTCCCAGTTGCCCAGGTGGCCCGAGAAGCCAAGCATGCCTCGTCCCCGACCGTACGCGGCGCGCAGGTGCTCGATTCCCTCTACCGTGACATGTTTCTTGGCTTCCTCGAACGGCAGGCGCGGAAAGGCGACCGTCTCGACCATCATCCGGGTGAAATGCCGCATCGATGCGAGCGTGAGTCGGCGCACCTCGCGCGACGACAATTGGTCGCCGTACGCCAGCGCGATGTTGCGTGCGGCGGCACGGCGGTGGCGCGCGTCTACGGCCCAGAACGCCGTGCCGAGCGCCGAGCCAATCGCGAGGCGGGCGCGGGGAGTCGCGCGACCGACTGTCGCTGCGGCAACGTCGAAGAGGGCGGCTTCCGCCAGCCACCGGAGCCGTTGCACGGCGCCGCCGAACCCGCTTCGGAGAGGCCTACGAGGCATGGCCGCGCTGCGTCGTCGGGGTGGCATGGGCGCTCTGGGCGGGAATGGCCCACCGGCGGTGCGTCCACAGCCATTGAGCGGGATAGCGTCGCACCCATCGTTCGAGGATGGCGGTGCAGTCGGCCGTGATCCGGTAGCGGTCCGCCTCGAATTCGCCGGTTCGCACGACTGGCACCTCCGGTTCGATGACCATGCGCCACGACCCGTCGGCCTCGTGCACTGCAAAGCACGGCACGACCGCGGCTTCCGAGTCGAGCGCCAGCCGCGCCAGCCCGTCCGTCGTATAGGCGCCGTGTCCGAAGAAGGGAACCAGTACTCCCCCGCGCTTGGGCCGCTGGTCGATCCAGATGCCGACAAAACCGCCCCCCTGCAGCACGGCCAGGGCCTCGCGAAAGGCCCCGCGCCTGTTGATCACCCGGTTGCCGGACAGCGTCCGGAGCCGGACCAGCCGCGCTTCGAGGTACGGGTTATCGAGCGGACGCGCGATGCCGGTTGCCGGTATCCCCAGGCGTCCGAACATGAACGACAGCAACTCCCAATGGCCCAGGTGGCCCGTGAACCCGATGACGCCGTGCCCCCTCGCATACGCCTCGCGCAGGTGCTCGAACCCTTCGACACGCACACGCGCATCCACCTTCTCGGCCAGGTACCGCTCAAAGGCCAGTGTCTCAACGGCCAGCGTCGCGAAGTGCCGCATCGAGCCGAGTACCAGTCGGCGAGCCTCCCGGGGCGACATGGTGTCGCCGTACGCCAACCGGACGTTGTCGCGTGCCACGCGGCGATGGCGTGCGTCGACAGCCCACATCACGGTGCCGAGCCCGGTGCCGATGCCTCGGCGGACCCGGGGTGATGCCACCCTGGCCAGGACCGACAACGCGTCGACGATCGCCGCTTCGGTGCGGTACCTGACCTGCCGCCCGAGGCGATCGAGTCGGCTAGTGGGTCGTTGGCTCGGCATGCGTGATCGGCCGGTACGGATTCGCCTCGCCGGGCGGGCGGACGCGGAATCGTTTGTAACTCCAGAGGTACTGCTCCGGGCAGCCGCGAACCAGGCGTTCGATGTCGAGATTCAGCGCCGACGCGGACGCAAGTAGATCCGCATCGTGCACGGCCGGCGAGGCGGGGCTGAAGTGGAGGCGAAACCCGGCGCCTGCCGGCAACCGCTCGGCGAAGGCGAGGACGACGGGCGCCCCGGACCGCTGCGCGAGCCGTGAAACCAGCGTGGTCGTATTCGCGAGAACGCCGAAGAACGGAACGAACACGCCGGCGCCGCGTCGCGGATCCTGGTCCGGCATGATGCCCACGATGTGACCGTCCGACAGCGCACGGACCAGGGTCCGAATCCCGCCCGGCGTCCCCGGTGCCAGCCGGGCTCCGAATCGGGTGCGCCCGCGACAATAGAAGCGCTCGAGAGTCGTGACGGCCGGGCGTTTGTACAGGGCCGTGATCGAACTCCGGGACGAACAGTAGAGCCCTATCAGCTCCCATGCCCCGAGGTGCGGGCCCGCCAGGATGACGCCGCGGCCGTGGGCCAGCGCGGCCTGGAGGTGGTGTTCACCGCGCACCTCCCGCACGAGGCCGAGCACACGATTGCGACTCCAGGTCCACAAAGCGCCGAGCTCGCAGACCGTCCTTGCGCTTTCGGCCGTGCTGCGGCGGAGGAGCGTTGTCCGCTCGTCAGCGCTGAGCCCGGGCAGGCACGTGCGGATCGTGATGGTCGCGAAACGCACCGGCCTGACGGGCAGCCGCGCCGCGATGCGCCCGAGGACGCCGCCTGTCCGGTAGATGATCGAGAACGGCAGGAGCGCGACACCGCGCAAGGCGAGCAGGCCGAACCACGCTGCGATCGGCCGTGGCGGAGCGATCTCCCCACGTCCCGCCCGCGCAGGACGAAACAGGCCATGTGTCGCGGTGCGCCTCGAACCGGTCGCCATCGTGCCCCATCATAGCCGCGGGGTTTCGCAAGGGCAACGGAGCGCGGCGACGCCGGGCCGGGGCCCGCGTCGACACAGGGCGGTGATACCATGCGCGTGCCCCGGGCGGGCGACGCGATCGTGCCGCGGAGAGCCGGCAGGGTGAACAGGAGACTCCATGACCGTCGATCTGTGGCTCCTCCTGGGATTAGGGGCCCAGGCGTTCTTCGCGGGGCGTTTCCTCGTTCAGTGGATCGTGTCCGAGCGCCGTCGCCGGGTGGTGATTCCCAGGTCGTTCTGGTACCTGTCTCTGGCGGGCAGCGCGCTCCTTCTGGTCTACGCCATCCACCGCCGAGATCCGGTCTTCATCCTCGGACAGGCTGCCGGCCTTGTCGTCTATGCGAGGAACCTGGTGCTCAGTCGAGGCGAGTCTCCGCCGGTGTGAGTCGGGTTGAAGCGTCCTGGCATTCTTCGCGGACCACGCTCGGTCCGACGTTCCTCGGACACGCGTCAAACGCGGTGAGTGCTCGAATGGCCGCCACGACAGACTCGACAGCGATGTCGTCCAGGCAGAATGGCGTGCCCTGGCGGCAGTCATTCTCGCCGCACATCTGGCACGGCGAATCGTGCGCCCGCAGCACCCGCAGTCGTGCCGCGTCCCACGGTGCGGTCCTGGTGTCATCACCCGCTCCAAACAGGGCCACGGTGGTCGTGCCGACGGCGTTGGCAAGGTGGGCGGGACCCGAATCCACCGTCACGAAAGCATGCAGTTCCGCCAGCAGCCACGCGAGTTGCGGCAGGGTTGTCTTTCCCGCCATGTCGATGCATCGTTCACGACGGCGCATCGCTGCCGCAAGTGCCGCTGTGCGCGTAGCCTGGAACTCGGTTCCTATCAGCACCACTGTGCAGTCGAATGCTTCGACCACCGCATCGGCAATGACCGCTCCACGCCCTGGTGACAACCGCCGCGATGCGGCCTCGGAGTTGATGTTCAGGCCGATGAACCTCCCTTCGCCGCCAGTGAATCCCGGACATCCGTGTGCCGCGCCAGGGGTGATGGAAACCTCAAGCCCGCGCACGGCGCTCGGAAGGTACTCGTGCAACAGATGCGCATATGCAGCCACCCGGTGCAGACCGGCGGGTTTCGTGTACGCGCGCGTCAACGCCCATGACCGCCATTGACCACGGTAACCAACCCGCTGCCGGCTGCGCGTGAAGAAACCCATGAATGCCGATGAAAACGAAGGCGGAAGGCAGAAGAACAGATCGAACCCTCCGCTGGCGGCGATCTGCCTGCCAAGCCGGTGCGCCCCGGACAGCGAAGCCCCCTGGTCGGGACGAATGCGATGAACCACGTGTATCTGCGGCAGCATGCGGACAAGGTCCCCCAGTCCCTCGCGGACAATGGCATGCACGCAGGCGTCGGGGTACACCTCCTTCAGCCTGTTGAGAAAGCCCACGGCCATGACGGCATCGCCCAGCCAGTTGGGCATACGCACCAGGATGTCCATACCGGTTGCCATCCGTTCGCCGGCAAGCCCTCTATCGTCTGCCAGACCCGGCGCGACGGTCGTCCCCCGACGGATACGCATGCCGGCTCACGTCCGATTCGACCATTGTTTCTCGCAGAGGAAGGCGTATTTTGCAAAGACCTTCGTCAGGGTGGCGAAGGCGATGACCCAGCCGCGCCAGCCGTCGCGCCAGCCCTGCTTCAGGACCAGCGACTTGAAGAAGGCCAGCCACGGCGAGCACGCGAGGTGGTACCACCGCACGGGCCGTCCGCCGCGAGCGCGGGCCGCCGCCGCGAGAGTCGCGTACTTGAGGATGCGCTGGAAATGATCCTGCAGATCGGCGTACGAGTAATGGAACAGGTGCCCGTCGAGCCGCGCGGTCGTCCCTGCCACCTCGAGGTGATCGGGAGGGTCGGCGCCCCGCCACAAAGCGCCGTTGACGTGCACGAGGCGCAACCGCCACTCCGGGTACCAGGCGTGACGGATCCAGTCGCCCAGGTAGAAGTTGAACCGGTTGACCCGGTACCCGTCGTGTTCGGGTTCACCACGTGCGAACAGCTCTCGAATCGAGACAGCCAGTTCGGGCGAGACCGCTTCGTCGGCGTCCAGGCACAGCGCCCATGTCTGCGCGGCGCGACCGAGCGCGGCGTTCTTCTGGCCGACGTAGCCCTGCCAGGGCTGAGACTCGAACCGGGCGCCGTATTCGGCGGCAATCTCACGCGTACGGTCGGTGCTGCCGGAATCCAGGACGACCACCTCCGAGACCAGGCCGCGCAGGCTGGCCAGGCATCGAGGAAGATTGGCTTCCTCGTTCAGGGTGATGATCACCGCGGACACCGGTAGCGGATCGTTCATGATCGGATCTGACGGCACTCGATCGCGCCTCCCAGCACGGCCTCGTACACCTTGATGGTACCCGTCACCGTCGCGCCGATGTCGAAACGCGCGCGGGCAGACGCAGACGCCTGCGCGGCCAGACGTGCCCTGAGCGCGTCGTCGCGAATCACGCGTTCGATCGCGGCGGCGGCGGCACGATCGTCGTCCAGGTCGACGGTGAGCCCGCAGCCTCCGAGCGCGTCGAGCGTCCCGCGGGTATTGACCGCGACGACGGGCACACCAGCCAGCATCGCCATCCTGACCGCCCCCGGCGTGCCTTCGGCCCGCGATGTGTGAAGCAGGATGTCGAGCCCTTTCGTGTAAGACTCCACGTCGTCTCTGAATCCTATCAGCCGGACGTCGTCACCGACACCCATGCGCCGGGCCAGGTCCTCGAGGCGCGACCGCTCCGGGCCGTCTCCAGCCACGAACCACGCGAGGTCGAGGCCGCGGCGTTTCGTCTCGGCGGCGACTCGAACCAGCATGGCCCAGTTCTTCTTCCTCGTGAGTTCGCCGGCGCCGCCGATACACCGTCGGCCGCCCGCGAGCCCGGCAATCGATCGATCGGGCAGAGCGGCGTCGAGTTGCCGGATGTCGATGCCCGACGGCACCACGGATATCAGGCGCTCCGGCACTCCGCCGGAGACCAGCACGTCTTTCACCGCTTCGGACACCGCCACCACCGCAGCGACTCGATCCGGGCTGTACCGTCGCCGGGACACCGGATTGGTGCGTAAGGGCGACGACACACGGCGCGCCAGCACGACCGGCACCGGCGCGCCTCCCATCGTGCCGGGCGTCAGCGTCAACGCTCGCGAGTCGTGGGCATGGAACAGCGCCGGGGTGCACCCAGCCAGGAGGCGGCGGACAACCGTGCGGCCAGCCGGACACCACTTCCGGCACACCAGAGGAGGGAGTGGCAGGACGGGCAGGCCCGCATCTCGTGTCCGGCGGAACAGCGCTCCGGCCGCGTTGGCGAGCAGGATCGTCTGGTATCCCAACGCGCTCAGGCCCTCGACCAGCTTGAGGACCTGATATTCGCCACCGTACCAGTCGGCATTCGTGTTGATCTGGACGACAGGCCGAATCACCTGCGCTCTCCCGTGCCGTCGAAGGGCGCCGCGGCTGACTCGTCGCGACGTACCCGGAACCAGCCGCGCACCGCCCGCTTCACCCGACGCCATTGAACGATCCAGTTGTTCTGCCACTGCGCCAGGATGAAGAGCGGGTCGGAAGCCGACCACCCCGGATAGAACTCGCGCGAATCGGGACAGCACTTGTTCAGCAGGACGACGTCGTACCGCTGGGCGTAGGAGCAGCGCCACGGTCTCGCCCTCGCGCAGTCGATGATGCTGACCCGGTTGTCATCCTTAAGAAAATTCCTCACATGCGGATCGCGGTGAACCCAGCCACGTTCGTGCAGGCGCGCGAGAGACAGGGCAATCAGGGCCGCATCCGCGCAGGTACACGCCTGACCGTGGAGGTGCCGGTAGGCATGCCAGGAGACCACGACGAAGCCCCATCGCGTCCGCTCCAGGGCCAGGACGGGTTCAGGAACAAGCAGCCCCGCCTCGTGCAGTCGGCGCATATTGCGGAACGCCCGCGCTCCTTCGCCGCCCCGATAGATGCTGAGCAACTGGATCCAGCGCCGCCGCTCCTGGGTCTTCGATCGCTTGACGACGAGCACGGCCTCGCCGTGCCGGACAATGGAGACCGAGCCCCGATCGTTCTCCTGGACCAGCGTGTCAGGAGATTGCAGGAGAGCGAGCACACGAGCGGGATCGCCGAGCGAGGCCTTCCACGCGGGTGCGACGGTCAGGGTCCAGTCGGCGTGATTCACCGGTCTCTCCGGCTGTCGGCGGCCGCTCATGTTACCGTACACGCGGGATGAGATGTCGGGCGCCTGGAGGCGCCTGGAGACAGCGTTGATGTCCACAGCCAGCAGCGCCTGGAAGACAGTGTGCCGCGTCGCGTGGGGGCTCGCGGCGGCGGCGGCGATCACGCTCATCCTCTTCCTGGCTCACGCGGCGACCGTCGTCTACCCGCGGCAGCAGTTGTCGTTCGTTGCCGATCCGGGAACGTGGCGTGGCGTCTACCACGTCCACACGCTGGCGTCAGACGGTCTGGGAACCATCGGCGACGTCGTGCGTGCGGCCCGGACGAGCGGGGCGACGTGGGTGCTGGTGGCCGACCACAACCGGACGGAAGCGGCGAGAGCCCGGATCGTGGACGGTGTGTTGCTCGTGTTCTCTCCCGAGGTCTCGGCGCCGGATGGCCACGTGACGGCCCTTGGCGCGAGCCGGGCGCTGACACCCCGGGAGCGAAAGGCGAAGGACGCGCTCGTGACCATCCGCGCTCTGGGGGGTGCGCCGGTGGCGGCCCATCCGCTCGGCCGCAAGCGGCCCTACACCCGTCTCGACGATCCCGGCCTGGCAGGACTCGAGATTCTGTCAGCGGACCAGGAGTTCCGCGACGCGCTCGCGTCCCCGTTCAGGCTTCTGCCCGCGGCGCTCGCCTACGCGGTCAACGCGAAGTACGCACTGATGCGACTGCTGCAGCGACCGGACCGCACGTTGTCGCGGTGGGACGAATTGCTCGTCTCGCGGCGGGTCGCCGGGTTCTGCGCGGTGGACGCGCATGGTCGGCCGCCTTACGACGTCATGATGGACAGCCTGCAGATGTACGCAGGCGTCGGACACCCGCGAACCGGAGACGCCCTCGCCGATGGGGCAGCCCTCGTCGACGCGCTCGCGAGGGGCCGATCGTTCTGCGGCATCGATACCCTTGGCGGCGCGGGCGGCTTCCGGTTTGGCGCCACCGCTGACGCGGACGAGGTGACCATGGGCGGCGACGTGCGCGTCGATCGCCACCCGGTCCTTCACCTGGACTTCGCCTACGCCTCGCTGCCACGCGGGGCCCGGCCCGTCGTGATCTGCAATGGCACAGCGGTGGAGTTGACGGACATCCCGGCGCAGCACGGGCGGCGCTTTGAGTACCGTCCGACCCGGCCCGGGGCCTGCCGCGCCGAGGTGTCCATCGACGACGGCAACGGCCGGGTCTGGCCCTGGATCCTGTCGAACCCGGTGTATGTCCGCTAGGAGATCGGGGCGACAGCGAGAGGCTCGCGGCGCGGAACCCGGCGTCGTCAGGCCCGGGTCCCGACGCGCATCGTATATACTTCCACCCAGCGTTTCGCCTTGCACCCATCGCGGTCTCTGGCCGGGTGCCCCTCTCTGTCGCCCTCGCGCTCCGGAGCATCGGCATGGCGGTCCATCCTCTTGCGGTTGTGGGTCAAGGAGCCGTCCTCGGCTCGGATGTCGAGATTGGACCGTTCGCCTGCGTGGCCGACGATGTCGTGCTGGGAGATGGTGTCGTGGTCATGAGCCACGCAAGTATCCTCGACGGTGTCAGGCTGGACGAGGGCTGCGTGGTGCACCAGGGGGCCGTGCTCGGCGGCGATCCTCAGAACCGTTCGTACCGGGGCGACCGGACGTTCCTCCATGTCGCGGCGCGCACGGTCTTTCGTGAATTCACAACAGTGTCGCGGGCAACGAAAGCTGGTTCGGCCACCCGCATCGGCAGTGACGGCATGCTGATGATGGGAGCCCACGTCGGTCATGACTGTTGTCTCGGCGACCGCGTGACCATCGCGAACGCCGTGCACGTGGCGGGGCACTGTGAGATTCACGACGGCGCCACGGTCGGAGGCATTTCGGTTCTGCACCAGTTCGTGCGAGTCGGCCGCCTGGCCATGATTGGCGGCGACTCGGGCCTCAGGCAGGACGCCCCGCCGTTCATGCTGACGAATGGTCCGGCGCCGGCCCTTGTGTACGGGCTGAATCGCGTCGGCCTCGCCCGCGCATCGCTCAGCGTCGGCGCCCGCCGTGAACTGAAGCAGGCCTTTCGGATCCTGTACAGAAGTGGTCTCAACACGAGCCAGGCCGTCGAGCGGATTCACGCCGAACTGGCCTGCCTGCCTGAAATCATCGAGTTGCTCGAGTTCATCGGGCATTCGCGTCGGGGTTTGTGCTCCGGCGCCAGGCGTCCTCGACCCGGAGCCGTGCCCGCTCCCCCGGAGGTTGCCGCGATGCCCGACTGTGACGAGTGAGCCGCTGCGGCGACCGCTGCCAGAGGCCCCGGCGATTCTCGTTGTCCTGATGGGGTCCCTGGGGGACATTGCGCGTGCCCTGCCGGTGGTGTCTCTCCTGAAACACCACCGGCCTGGCGCCCGGATCTCGTGGCTGGTGGACTGGCGCTGGCGGGAACTGGTCGCGGCCCATCCCGGCGTTGATCGGCTCATCACGTTTCCTCGCGAGCGGACGCCAGCCGCGATGTCGGGCTTCGTCCGGGAGCTGCGCGCCGAGCGAGCCGATATCACGCTGGACCTGCAGCGGCACCTGAAGAGCGGCATCTGCTCCCGCGCGTCCGGCGCCCCGCGCCGGGTTGGCTTCCACCCCGCGAACACCAGGGAGTTCAACCACCTGTTCAACACCGAGCACATCGCCCAGCGACCGCCGCGTTTCCCCAAGTGGCGCCACTATCTGGCGTTCGCGGAGCATCTTGGGCTGCCGGTGCCGGATTCCCTCGATTTCGGTCTGGGCAGGCTGGCGGATGCGCGGTTGTTGCCCGAGGCCGTACGCGCGATCGGGGCGGGGTACGTCGCCATCGTCATGGGGTCGTCGTGGCGGTCGAAGGACTGGACGGCGGACGGCTGCAAGGGCCTGGTCTCGCTGATCGATCGCGAGACACCGCGCCACGTCGTGCTGCTGGGTGACCGCTCACAACGGGGTCTCGCTGAACGTATCGTTCCTGCGACGGTGAACCCGAGAATCGTGAACCTGGTCGGCCAGACATCAGTGACCGAGCTGGGTGCGACCCTCGCGGCGGCGCAGGCGGCGGTCGGCCCCGATTCAGGGCCCGGACATCTTTCGGCCGCGCTCGGTACGCCGTACGTCACGTTGTTCGGACCGACCGATGTCGAACGCGTGGTGCCCTATCGGTGCGAACACCTGGCGGTCCGCAGTCCGGTTGACTGCGAGCCCTGCTGGCGTCGCCGGTGCCGGCGCCGCGCGGGGCGATGCATGGACGCCATCACCCCCGCCATGGTGTGGCATGTGCTCAAGCCGCTGTTGCCGTGAGCATCCATGTTGACGTTTCGACGGAGTCGACCGCGTCGGTGAGCAGGACCACCCGTCCCCTTCCCGGGGACGGCCACCGGTGGGAGGTCGCGGCTCTCGCCGGTCTTGCCGTCTGTCTCCTGGGCATCGCCTTCATCAAGCCGTTCAGACCCGACGAGATTGAGCACGTCCATGCGGCCTGGCGCGTCGCGAACGGACGCGTTCCTTACCTCGACTTCTTCGAGCACCATCACCCCCTGCTCTGGTACATGCTGGCGGGTCTGCTCCGGCTGGTTGGGGAGTCCGGCGCGACCGTCCTGATCTTCCGGCTGATCTTCTATCTGCTGGCGCTCGCCACGCTCGGCGTGACGTGGGGTCTGGCCCTTCGTGTCACCCGATCACGGAGCGTCGCCTGGCTGTCGGCTCTGCTCCTGGTTTCAACGACGTCGTTCCTGGAGGCCAGTATCATGGTCAGGCCCGACGTACCGATGATGCTGTTCGTCGCGTTGTCGGTGCTGTTCTTCGTGCGTGCGATCGAAGGCCGGCGCCGGGTGGATGCGGTCGTTTCGGGGGTGGCGGCAGGAGTCGCCATCGCATTCCTGCAGAAGGCGGTCTTCCTCCTGATCGCGTTCGCCGCGCTCGCGGCCGTTCGCCGGGTGCGTTCGGGGCGATGGGTGCCTGGCGCGACCGTCGCTTGGTTCGGAGCCGGCCTTGGCGTGACGATGGTCGCAGCGGGAGGGTATCTGGCGGCAATCGGGGCGATGCGCGATTACTTCTGGACGACCTGGCTCTTCAATGTCATGGTCACAGCCGAGTTGCCCAGATTCCCGACGACTGGGTCCGGCCTGGTCGTGAACGCGCCGTTCTGGTGCCTGGCGTGTGGGGGAGCGGGTGTCCTGCTGTGGCGACAGTGGGCCGAAGACGCCTTGACCACGGTCGCGGTGATCGCATGTGCCATCCTCGGTTGTCTGATCGTGACGCGTGCGCTACGGCTCCACTACCTGCTGCAGTCGTTGCCGCTGCTGGCCGTCGTGGCGGCGTGGGCGCTCCACGGGGTGTTCGAGCGCCTGGCGCTGGCGTCACGTCAGCGGTTCGCGGCGGTCTTCCTTCTGGCGCTCGCGCCGGTGGTCGGCCGTGTCCTGTCGATCAAATCCACCAATTGGCCCCAGCAGGCGGCCATCGACTACGTGCTGACCCATTCGGGGCCGCACGATCCGATGCACGACCCGGCCCTTCAGTTCAACCTGTTTCGTCCCGACCTGCACTACTTCGGAGACCTGCCAACCGACCAGCGACGCGTGGTCGGGTGGTATCGTCGGGTCGCCGGCGCCAGGTTCGCCGGTTACGACGCGTGTGCCCTCATCGACGTCAAACGGCCCAGGTTTGTGTCTGACGCCGAAGGCCAACTCGAAACGTGCGGGCTCAGCCGCCGGTACCGGAAGACTCTCTTCGCAGGCCTCTATGAGCGTCTCGACTGAGGTGGCCCGGGCTCCGCACGTCACGGTTCTGGGCGGCGGGATCGCCGGATTGGCTGTCGGTCACTACGCCCGATGTCGCGGTCTGCCGTTTACGGTCATTGAATCGTCCGATAGGCCGGGTGGACTGTGCCGGACCGTGCGCCGGGGCGACTTCGCCTTCGACCTCGGCGCCCATCGGTTCCACGATAGGGATCCCGACGTGACGCGTGACGTGCTGTCGTTGACAGGCGGCGGGATGCACCGGGTCTCGTTGGGGAGCCACATCTGGCATCGTGGGCGGCTCGTGGATTTTCCCCCGTCCGGATTGAACCTGATCGCGACCCTCGGCCCCTTGACGGTCGCCCGATCCGTGCTCGAGATGGCGGCTGCCCGGTTGCGCCGGCCAGCCGGGCACCCGAGTTTCGAAGACGCGATGGTCCGGGCCTACGGGCGCACACTGGCGGATCTCTTTCTGTTGAACTACTCATCCAAGCTGTGGGGCGTGTCCTGTGCGCAGTTGTCGCCACGGGTGGGCGGCGGACGGCTGAAGGGACTGACCGTGCGCTCCGCCCTGACCGGGGCCATCTTCGGCCGAGCCGCTCATGCCAATCACGTCGATGGGGCCTTCTACTACCCGGCACATGGGATCGGCGACATCACAGACGCCCTCGCCGGATCGTGCGGCCGCGCGAACATCAGGACCGGGGCACGGGTCACCCGCGTGCACCACGACGGCGGGGCGATCACGACTGTGGACGTCAACGGTCACCTATGCCTGGAGGTCGATCGCCTGGTCAGCACGATTCCTCTCCCGCGCCTCGTCCGATTGCTCGACCCTCCCCTCCCGGACGATGTGGCCGGGGACGCCTCCCTGTTGCGTTTCCGAAGCCTCCGCGTCGTCGCGCTGTGCATCGACCGGCCTTCTGTCACCGGAAGCGCCACCGTGTACTTCCCGGATCGTGCGATGCCGTTCACCCGCGTTTTCGAACCGCGCAACCGCAGCGCCGTCATGTCGCCACCCGGACAGACCTCACTGGTCGCGGAGATCCCGTGCGCAAAGACCGACCCGGCGTGGATGGAATCGGACGAGGCGCTCGTTGGGGCGACGACGAGCGCCCTGGCGTCCCTCCTGGGTTTCCGCCCCGAGGACGTGATCGACTCGATGGCGCTGCGAGTGCCCGACGCCTATCCAGTGCTCGACCTCGACGGCGAGAGCCGGGCGCAACGCGTGCGGGCGAGACTCGAACAGTTTCGCAACCTGGAACTTACGGGCCGCGGGGGGCGGTTCGAGTACGCGTGGATCCACGGCCTGCTGCGCGAGGGGCGTCACATCGTCGAGAGGATCGCATGAGCGACCGGCGCTTCCCGGCCCCTTGAACGGGTCACGGCGGGTTCGACTGCGGTTCGGCTGTTCCGAGTCGAAGGGTCTCGACCGCGCGGGCGAACGCACCAAGCACAAGATCTTCCGCGGGTGCTTCCGAAACCACGCACGTTGCGCACTGCTCCTGCCAGGGCTTCCACTTGGCGAGGTGCATCGCCATGTCCGATCGATTGACGTAGAAGACGATTTCGGGCGTGCCGGCGAGAGCCGCGAGGTGGGCAGGGCCCGAGTCGTGGCCCACAAACAGGCGTGCCCGGCGCATCGCTTCAATCGTGACACGCACGGAGTGCGGTCTGAAGTCGCAGACCGCGGGCTCGTCACGGCCGAATGCGACGCGGGCCTCAGCCACCATGCTTTCGTCGCCTGGCCCCATCATCAGGATCGGCACGAGCGACAACTGGCGGGCGATCACCGCGTACAGCGCCTTGATGGCGCCAGCGGTCAGACGGTGCGACGCCTGGGTGGTGGCGCCGCAGTGGATGAACGCGTACGGCCGGTCGGCCGCTCCGCATCCGGCGAGGAGTCCGGCTGCGATGGCCATGTCGGCGTCGCGCGCCGGGTATTGATACGGCTCCACGCCTTGCTCGGATTGGCCAAGGAGCGACAGGAGCGAGAGGCACGTCAGCACCATGTTGCGGTCTTCGCGGTAGGGGACCGTCTTCGTCAGCAGGGGCGCCCGTCCGCCCGTATCGAATCCGAATCGGTTGGGGATGCCCGCAAGCCGTGCGAGGAACGCATTCCGGAAAAACCGCTTAAGATGCAACGAATGACTGAACCGGTCTGCGCTGAGACGGCGGACGAGACGCACCGACTCGGTGAGCGCTCCGCGACCGTGGCGGCGTTCGTACACGATGAGATCGTCGATCTCCGCGTACGCCGACAGGAGGTCGCGTCCGAGGCGATCCACCACCACGGCGAGGTGGCAATGCGGGAAGGCCCGGCGCAAGGCGAGAATCAGCGGGATGGCCACAATCGTATTGCCAAGCTTCCCGTTGCGCCAGACAAGGAAGCGCGGTTCGCCGCGACGGATTGGTGGCCGGGGAACAGTAGGCATTCCGTTCCGGATACTTCGTAGAGCCGACAGTCATCCTGCTCGCGTCGGCGGTGCCGGTCGATTCCCTCTCTGGGCGTGCTCGATCGCGGCCATCGTAAACCGTCAGGATTCTACACCCGGCGTGATGGAGCCGCGTGTCGGGTGGAGATTGAGTAGAATCCTCGATGCGTACCGATCCCGGTCGCTCAGATGCGCGCCATGTTTCCTTCCCGCCTTCGCTGTTTCCTGGGCGGTCCCGGCCGGCCGTGGCTGGCGTTCTGCCTCCTTGGCCTCGCGTCTGTGATCTTCATGTGCGCGGAGATGCACAACGGCCGCTTCGCGTGTCGCGACTTCGAGGTCTACTACAAGGCTGGCGCGCGGGTTGCGGCGGGCGAGAACCTGTACCGTCCGGAAGAGGACGGCTTCTACGAGTATCTCTACTCGCCTGTGGCCGCCATCTACTTCGCGCCGATCTGGGCCGCGAGCATCTTCATCAAACCACTGGCGCTGATCTTCGTCCCGTATTTCATTCTCAAGCGGCGGTACCGGGAACTTGCGTGGTTCGCCGCATTCGTGACCATGCTGTTCTTCTCACCGATGCTCTTCTACGAGCGAACGGACTTCTGGGGTCAGTACCGTTCCCAAGTGAGGACGTTCGAGACGGAGTTCAATCAGAAGGCAGCCGTGGCAACGCCCGGTAATCACACGGTGTTCTCCGTGCTGGTTCGGCACTCCCCCTTGAGCCTCCTCTCGTGGACGTCTGACAGGGTGGTCGCCCTTCACGGCGTGGTGCTGGCCCTCGTCGGAGTTGCCGTGCTCTGGTTGATCAAGAGAGGTCGGCACCTCCCCGACGGTCACGTGCTGGAGTTCGCGGCGCTGATCGCGCTCACTCCGTTGCTGTCGTCCACGGCCTACAGCGCGTTCGGTTTTGTCCAACTGGCGGTCTTTCTGCTCCTCTTCAACTTCCACCGCCTGGGACCGCGCGCTCGACTCTGGACCGCTGGAGGGTGTGTACTCACCGGGGGAAACTGGTACGACCTGTGGGGGCGACGCCTCTGGCACGCGTTTGACGACAGCTCCCTGATTACCATCGGCACGCTCACGTTGTGCGGTGCGTTGTGGATGGCCCGCAGGAAGCAGGTGCTGTAGCCTCCGTGACGTCGCGCCCCTGTTGTCGCGAAGCGTCGCCCTGCGCCCAGCCCGGCGGTCGGGAGGCGGGGATCCTGACTCCCGGCCAGGTGCTATCATCGACGAGCGTTCACGTCTCGCGCCGATGTCCGCGAGATGGCGCCAGGGAACAGAGGCGTCGTCACCAACATGAGAGTCGCCACCTGGAACATCAACGGCATCCGCGCCCGTGAAGCGCAGGTGCTCGAGTGGATCGGCCGCGAGGAGCCTGACGTCGTCTGCCTGCAGGAACTGAAGGCGACGCGCGACCAGATCCCAGCGTCTCTTTCAGGTCTCGCGGACTACTGGTCGTACTGGCACGGCGAGCGCGCGTACTCGGGCGTCGCGCTCCTCGTGCGCAGGGCCTGCTGCCCGAACGAGCCGGCGTTCACGCACCCCGATTTCGATCATGAAACGCGCATCGTCTCGGCCGAGGTCGGCGGTGTCACGATCTCGTCGATCTACGTGCCGAACGGCGGCAAGGATTTCGCCGCCAAGATCCGCTTTCTCGAGGCCCTGATCGACCATGCGCGCGGCATGGCCGATGAAGGGAAGCCGGTGGTGTTCTGCGGAGATCTCAACGTGGCACACCGCGAAATCGATGTGCATCCAAAGGAGCGCAAACCCACGGTCATCGGCCAACTGCCCGAGGAGCGTGCGCTCTTCGACCGGTTGCTGGCCACCGGGCTCGTGGATCTTGGCCGCGCCATGGACCCCGCCAACGACCAGCTCTTCACCTGGTGGCCGCCGTGGAGGAACATGCGGCAGCGCAATATCGGCTGGCGGATCGACTACGTGCTGGCGAGCGTGTCCATCGCGAAGCAGGCCGCGTCGTGCGCGGCGTACCGCGAGATCGGCACGAGCGATCACGGGCCGGTAGTGGCCACGATCATGGGATAAGGCAGAAGACCGCAATTCGGAACAACCGCTGTTCCTGGCTGCGGGTCCTGTCGCCGGTCAGCCCCACCCGCGGCACCCCAGCGCGGATGCCACGCTGGGGACCCCGCCCATGAGGCGCCAAGGGCGCTTGTCACGGCTGTGGCGCCTGCGCGGCGGGCGGGGCGCCCCGCCCGGCGCCACCCGCAACCCGTGATCCTGGAGACGACTCCGAATCGCGGTCTCCCATTTAGCGTGTCTTCGCCGGCTTCTTCTTCTTCGGCCCTTTCAACGCCTCTGCCGTAGCCTGCGCCAGCCACACGCAGTCGAAGATGCAGTTCGGCACATCGTCTGGGCCGATGTCGCTGACGTTGTGTGCGACCACCGACCACACGGTGCGGCTGTCGATGGCGAGCCGGCTGTGGCCGGGCACTTCGTAGTTGGTCTCGGCGATCTGGCGCAGCACGCGGAGCAGGGCCGGCGGCGCTTTCGGCAGCGGCATGATGGGTGCGACGACGCGAAGCGAGAGGTCCTCGCGCTTGCCCACCACGGCCGCGACGCCGATCAGGCCCTTGCCGGAGGGGTCCTGCATCCAGCGCCAGCCATCGCTGTCGACGGCCGAC
>Ga0315287_10000737_pt1 | contig 29092 bp, 24 predicted proteins | sample YL17G11_0_MG_FD_205037 | JGI IMG/M metagenome (GOLD analysis project Ga0315287, IMG submission 205037) | Sediment microbial communities from Yellowstone Lake, YNP, Wyoming, USA - YL17G11_0 | ecosystem: Environmental > Aquatic > Freshwater > Lake > Sediment | place: USA: Wyoming | collected...
GTCACCGCCAGCGCCTCGACGCCCTTGAAGCGGGAATCGATGCGCCCGACGCTGCGGCGCTCACCGCGCAGCAGTTCCTTGCAGAAGCGGAAGATGTCGACGCGCAGATTCGTGCCGACCACATACTCGGGGTCAAGCCCGGTGTAGTCCGCGAGTTTCTTCGCCAAGGCTTTTCTCTCCGCGTCGTCGAGCCGGTCGCCCTTCATCAGCGCCGCCGCCAGCTTGCTCTCAGACCACGCCTTTACCTCGGCGACCAGCTCCGCGATCGGCTTCTGCTGCAGCGCAGGCGAGAGCTTCTTGTGGAACCACGCCGTGGCTGTGTAGGTCGGAACGAACAGCGCGTAGGGAAGGTCGTTCGCCCGCGAGAAATGGAACGCGTTGAAATCGAGCGCGGACGAGATGAGGACGATTCCGTTGAACGCGATGCCGCGCTCGATCAGGTGCCCGGCGAGCCCGGCGGCGCGCGTCGTGCCGTAGCTTTCGCCGGCGAGGAAGAGCGGCGATGTCCAGCGCGCGTAGCGCGTCAGGTAGAGCCGGATGAATTCCCCGACCGATTCGATGTCGCCCTTGTAGCCCCAGAACTTCTTATCCAGCTCTTCTTTCGCCGCGCGGCTGAACCCGGTCCCGACAGGATCGATGAACACGAGGTCGGTCTGATCAAGCCACGTCTGCGCGTTGTCTTCGTAGCGGAACGGCGGCCGGGGCATCCAGCCTTCCTTCTCCATCACCACGCGCTTCGGCCCCACAGCGCCCATGTGGAGCCAGATCGACGCGGAGCCGGGCCCGCCGTTGAAGGCGAACGTGAGAGGGCGGGCGGCGCGGTCCTTGACTCCCTCGAGCTCGTAGGCGGTGAAGAAGATCTCGGCTTCCGTCTCGTCGGAGTCGTCTTTGAGCGGAATGGCGCCGGCGCGCGCCGTGTACTTCAGAGTCCGCCCTCCGAGCTGCATTTCATGGTGCGTCTCAATCGGTGCGATGCCGAGGAGCTTCCGCTTCTTGTCCTTGCCCTCGTCCGCCTTCTTCGCGTCCTCTTTCGTCGCCTCGTCGGCCATATTGCGCTCCTTGTGTATCCGGGGATGGTGATGTCGCCGGCATTGTACAAGCTCGCCTCGCCCTCGGGCTCGCGTGCGGCGCCCGAGCGCCGCCATTGGCTTGGAGGGACGCCTCCACTATTCTTCGGACATGCGAAGGGAGGAGCGGAGCATGAGACGCAACGCAGTGTGGGCGTGCATGGTGGGCCTTGGGATGAGCTGGATTGGGTGTGTGGCGGTGGCTTCACCTGGACTCGTCTACTCCGCGTTCGATCCGCTCGTGATCCCCTCGACCCTCGCGGGCAACGTCCTCTACGAGGTGAAAGCGACCGGCTCGCCGACGCGCGTCGTCCTCGTGCTGAATGCACGGGACGGGTCAACGAGCAACCGAACTCTGCGTGACGACGGAACGAGCGGCGATCGCGTCCGCGGTGACAGTGTCTACACTCTCAGCCTCGCGGCCTCGGACATCGTGCCGCTCCTGAAGCCAGATGACGTCTTTCGCGCTGAGGTCGGCTACGTCGAAGTCTACGACGGTACCACGCTCGCGACCCGAGGCAACGTGTTTGCCGACATCCTGACGAGTGACATCCCGCTTCTCTCCGTGACCTCGATGGCATCCGACGCCCAACGCACCGACTACCTCATGAACGTCGTCAACCGCGACTTCGTCCTCACGAACGGGTTCGACATCACGTCCGTTCTCCGCCGCTTCTACGACCTCTTCGCCGACGACTTCGACTTCGTCAGCGTCATCGCAGTCCCTGGCTACTTTCAGAATCGCTACCACTTCGCAGTGAAGAGCGACGTGCGCGGGATTGGCATCACGCTGTTCGACACCTCGCGGACCTACGGAAGCGCGGGGCGGCTCCTCGGAGTCACGATGTTTCCCAACGGAAACCTCTTCGACCCCGCCGAGGCCGCGTTCCAGCACGAGCTCGGACACCAATGGATCAACTTCCTGCCGTTCGCGCCGCTCAACTACGCGATCCCGCACTGGCCTCTCTCGGACCTCGCAAGTGGCATCATGGGGTTCGCGGAGGCAGAGGGCGGACAGGGATTGCAGTTCCCCTGCATCGTCACCCCGGTCGCCGGCGGCGCAGCGCTGTCGCAGAGGTACGATGCTCCTGTCTTCACGGACTTGGACCTCTATCTGATGGGCCTCCTCCCTGCAGACCAAGTCGGGACTCACGTGGTCTTCCCGCGCGGAACGACGTCAGCCGACCTCTTCTCCTTATGCGGGGGCGGAACATGGCAGGGGCAACTCCAGACGGTGACGATTCAGGACATCGTTTGGCAGGTCGGGTCGCGTGTTCCGGACGCAGCCCAAAGCCCTCACACGTTCCGCGTTGCGACGATCATCGTCTCTGACGCCCTTCTCTCCCGCGAAGCGATGACGTTCTACAGCTACTTCGCGCAGCGAGCCGTGGCAAGCAAGGAGACTCCCTACCACAGCGGATTCGCGAAGGGGACGGCGAAGCCCTTCTACCTCTCCACACGCGGCCTTGGAACGCTTGACGCTCGCATGACGAGCCCCTAGGCCCAGGGACGAATTCGCAAGCTGTGAGACCTCGGATATTCCGGGTCTCCGTGCCGGGACTCCTTGCACCTGTGGCAGCTCTCGCGTAGAAACTCCCTGCAGCATGGGGTGCGGGACATCAGGCGGCACGTGGGGGCAGTGCCCAAGCATGCGGAGATGCGTTCGTTCCCAAGGAGGAAGCATGTCCCGGACCATCCGGAAGTCTGCGTGGAGTCTCGTTCTCACAATCGGCCTTCTCTCACTCGCTGCAGCGTCAACAGCCGCGAGTCCTGTGATCGAACCCCAGTCGGCGAGTCAGGTCGTCGAGTTGCAGCAGTTGACCGGCCATCTCGGCGCCGTCTACTCCATTGCGTGGTCGCCAGACGGATCGCGCATCGCAACGGCAAGCTCCGATGGAACGGCTCGCATCTGGGACGCCCAGACAGGGGGTCAGCTCCTGCTTCTTGAACAGGGAACGACAAGCCGGTGGGGCATCGCGTGGTCGCCCGACGGAGCTCGCGTCGTCACCGTGCGCTGCGGAAGCATGATCCGCGTCTGGAACGCCGCGACCGGCGAGATGCTGGCCGAGCTCGGTCGCCCCGTGCAGTGCACTCTCTGCGTCGCTTGGTCTCCTAACGGAGCACGGCTGGCCGTCGGCGAGGGCGACGGCACGATCCTCATCCTCGACTCGAGCGACCTCGCTGTCATCGCGCAGTGGCCGGGACACGTCGAAGGCGGACTGTCCACCGAGGTCGTCGCCATCGCCTGGTCTCCGGACGGCACCCGGCTCGCGTCGGGAGGCCTGGACTTCGCGCTTCGGATCTGGGATGCAGCGACCGGCGCGCCTCTTGCCGTCCTCAGGGTCGCGACGATGGCGCGCAACGACATCAATGGCGTCGCCTGGTCGCCCGACGGCCGACGGATCGCCACCGCCGGGCAGGACGGCTACGTCCGCCTGTGGGATCCGGCGGAGAGGGTCGAGGTGCGGAGCTTCCGCGTGTCGCCCTCGTGGGCGCGCGGCGTGTCGTGGTCGCCGGACGGGACCCTGCTCGCGGCGACCGGGGCCGCCGGCAGACTCGGCCTGTGGAATCCCGCGACGGGCGAGGCCGTAGCCACGCTTTCGAGTTCCGGCTACGACGTCTGGGCCGTTGCGTTCTCGCCCGACGGCACGAAGCTTGCGAGCGGAAGCGGTCGCTACGAATCCCGGACCGGGAACTCCCCCATCCGCATCTGGGGATTGCCCTAGACTCAGCGGATCGTCGCGACGCTACGGCTCCAGCGCGACGAAACGCTTGCCGTCCTTCTTGCACAGGATCTGGACGACGTGGCGACCCGTGGACACGGCCGGCGGCAGTCCGCCACCGGGTGCGACCCACTGCCCGACCATGTAGAACCCGGAAAGCCCAGGAAGTGTCTTCGACATCGACTTCCCAAGCGACTGGCCGCTCGGCAGCCAGCCTTCGTAGCTGCCACGCCAGTTGCCGGTGTACCGTTCCCACGTGATCGGAGTGGCGACGTCGCGCATCTCGACCTTTGCCCGGATCCCGGGAATGCGCTGCTCGAGGGCGTCGATCACCCGCTCGGCCGCGAGTTCCTTCTCCGCGCGATAGCGAACGGGATCGTCACGCAACGTCTTCCAACGGTCGTAGTCGGCGCTGATCGAGACGATGGCAAGTGTCTTTCCGGTCGGGGCCAGCGAGCGGTCGAAGTTGTAGACCGTCACCGACAAGCGGTCGCGCGCCTTGCCATCGATCTCGACCTTCGGATCGAGCGGGAAGCTGATGCCTGAGCCGACCTGCGGGATGCCGTCAAGAGGATCGGCGATGCCGAGGCCAACATAGAGAAGCGGCGCGTAGGGCGTCATCCCTCCTTCGTAGGGCTTGCGCACGACGTCATCTGCGAAGCGGCCGCCGAGCATGTCGAAGATCGTCGTCCGCCCGTCGGCGGCGGAGATGACGACGTCGGCGCGGTGTTCGGTTCCGTCGGCAAGTCGCACCCCAACCGCGCGATCTCCGCGTCCGTCGGGACGTGCCCCCACAAGGATCTTCTCGACGCGCGCCGAGTACCGAATCTGCCCGCCTAGATCGAGGAACCGCCTTTCGATGTTGTGAACGAACGGCAGTGAGCCGCCGAGGGGATACCCGGCCGTCTTCATCCCTTGCCACGCGAGCATCATGATCAGGCCGAGCATCGGGAAGTCGGCCGACTCCCCGACCATGACGCCCAACGCATCGCGCAGCACGGGACTCTTCAGGCGCTTCGCGAAGTCGACGATGGTGACCTTGCGCCACTTCATGAACGCCGGGCCGAGGGGCATCATGCGGGTCCCCATCACGAGCTTGTCCCACAGCGTGTACAGCTCGGGCGCCTTGTCGACGGGCATGTCGAATCGCGTGAACTTGCGGATGGCGTTCGTCAGCTCCCGAATCGGCTTCGCGTCCTCGGGCCCAAGCTCGAGCAAGTGCCGCTCGAGGCGATCGACGTCGCGGTAGAAGACGAGGGCGGGACTCCCCTTGCACTCGACGCGCATGAACTCGTCGAGGTCGACGATCGTGAGTCCTCTAAGCGCCCCTACTTCTCTCCACAGCTTGTGGAATCCGGATGCGGGGCCGGAGCCGAGGAGCCAATGGATGCAGCTGTCGACGGTGTAGCCGTTCCGCTTCCACGCGGTGCAGACGCCGCCGGGAAGGCTGTGCATCTCGTAGATCGTGGCCTCGTAGCCGTTCATTTGGGCGTAGCAGCCGGCGCACAACCCGGCCACCCCGCCGCCGATGATGGCGATCGACTTCCTCGTCCCGCTCGTTTCCCCGCCCGCCATGTGCTCCTCCTTCGCGACACAAGCTGAGCCTAGCCAACTGCGCGAGACAGCGCAAGAAGAGGCCCCGCGCCGAGCGCGGGGTCCTCCATCACACTCTGTACCGCCACTCAACGCGGCGGCCAAAGCTTTCTAGGCTTTCTTCTCGCCGGGTTCCACCTTGACGCCAGCGGCCGACAGTACCTCGCCGAGCTTCCCGGCGCGCGCCAGCCCCGTGAGGGACGCGAAGAACGCGCTCATCGCCCCCTGGTCGCCAGCGTTGCCGCCCGAGACGTACACCTCGGGAACAAACGGCTGCTGGCTCGAGGCCAGCGCCTGGATCGCGTTGACGAGCGTGGTGCCGTCTCGTCCAAGGGCCTCGGTCTGCCGCAGGTAACCGTCGGCCTTGGCCAGCGCCACGGCCCGCACTTCGGCTCCCCTGGCCGTTCCCACTCTCTCCAGGTAGGTGGCCTCTCCCTGCGCCTCCTGCATTCTGGCGGCCGCCGTGTTTCCTGCAATCTCGATGCCGACGCTCGAACGCGCCAACGCCGCCTGCTGGTCGGCCAATCCGCGCTGTTGCTCGGTCGAAATGCGCGCGGTCTCCGCCGCCTGCTGCTTCTGCAGCGTGAGGATCTGCTGGTTCGCGATCTCGCGCTCCGTGAGGACCTTGGTCAGCTCCTCGGGCAGAATGACGTCCTGAATGAAGACGCCGCGGGTGTCGACGTTGTACACCTGCAGCTGCTTCATGATGTGCTGGAACGCCTCCTCCTGCACCTTCTGCCGGTTCTCGATGAACTGGATGGCCGGCATGCTCTGCAGCTTGTCGCGGAAGTGGTTCCCCACGGCAGCCTGCAAGACTTCGTTGACGAGGTTCTGCATCGTTCCGACCGCGGAGATGACGCGCGAGGCCATCGTGTCGGGCACGTGGATCTGCACCTGGAGGTCGATCTTGAACACGAAGCCCTCGCGGCTCTTGGCCACGATCTGGCTCAGGTGCCGGTCGAGCTTGTGGGCTTCCGAGACCTGCGTCGCCCAGTTCAGCGTAAGGATCGAGGTGGGAACGATCTCCGCGTCGTAGCAGCGCGGGTTGATGGCGTACTTGCCCGTGCGCACGGTCTCTTGCCAGATGCCTCGATGGCCGGGTCGGACAAGCGTGCCGAAACGGAACGCCTCTCCCGACGTGTCTTGCGGAACGAGTCCGACGTACGACTTGATCACGGCCACTTGCCCCTGCTCCACGACGAGCATCGGGACGAGTTCCACCTCGACCAGGTACGGGTTCAGGTTGAACGTTCCGTACAGGAGAGGATCGTGCTGCAGGCCGATCCTTCCTCCGGCGTCGAGGAACGCTTGGAAGTTCTGGTAGTTGTCGTGGAGCTTGACCTTGCTATCCATGATCAAGTCCGCGAGCTGGGAATCCGTTGCTCCCGACTCTTCCCGCTTCCGAGTATCGTCGAACCCGCCGATGCGGCACGCGATGTCGCCCGGCTCGAGCGGCGGTCCCTCATGGACGCGCACGATGCCGATCACATCCACCAGCTTCACCTTGCCCCGCATCGGATCGTTGAAGGACCGGGAGACCTGTTCCGCCGAAGGCTTCGACGACGACGCCTCCGCCGCGGGTGGCGTCCCGCGACGCGCATCCTCATCTACCGCGAAGACGTTGCGTTTCTCGACGTTCTGGATGAGCTGGTCGTGGACGTGAAGGGCACCGATCTCCTGCTGCTCGGATGACCCCACGATGACCTGCGGCCGAATGACCACCTGCTTGAATCGGTCGGAGGGAAGCGCCCGCACCTTCTCGAGCGCCTCCTTGGAGATGGGAAGCCCGTACATGGCGCTTGCCGTGCGCACGAGAAACGCGGCAGGGTTGATGGCAAGGACCGACCCGGGGCGCAGCGTCGGCCGCTGCGGGCCCTTCTGCCCGCCGTTCTCGACGAACGCCCGCACGTCGGAGAAGTCGCCGTACACGGGCTTGTAGATCCCTGACTTCTGTCCCTCCGCCAGACTCTGTCCCACCTGGGCAATCACCACACCGATCTCGCCGGCCGGCACCTGGACCATCGGATGCCGAGTGACCTTGTAGATCGGCCAGAGCTTGAACCACAGGCCGGCCCGAAGCAGATCCGCCTGGTACCCCGCTTCGCCGCGAAACGCGATCGGGTTGTCGCCTTTGAGTTTCTTGAAACTAATGCGCTTCAGTACGAGACCTACGTCCGTCGGTCCGATGCTGCGGATCGACTTCAGGATCACGAACAAGAATAGGAAACCCGCTACAAGAGCTACGACAAGCGTGACAGAGGGCGTCACGGGCAACCTCCTCGTTCCGGCCGTCGCCCTCCCTCAGGGGAGGGTCGCCCGCGGATCCACTCTGGACGCGCCCGCGAACCGGAACTCATCGACACGAATCATCGTATGAACGAGAGATGGAAGCAAACAGGGATATCCTCGCGCATGCTCGCCCCTTGCCTGACGAGGTATCTGGCGAGTCCCATCACACACCCGACGTACTCTTGAAGGATGGATGCAGCGAAGCTAAAGTGTTGGATATGAGTCTGAGAGTAGCATGGGTGTGGATTCGCACTCCGGCCGCTGCTGGCACGCGTGCCGCCACGGCCATCGCAATGGCGATTGGGTTGCCCGGCCGCCACAAGATCGAAGGCGCCGCGGTCTCGGCTGCTTCAGTGCAGATACTCTGCGGTCGTCGCAAGGATCGAGTTCCGCTGAACGGAGGAGTTCTTGTTCATCTTGGCGACTTGTTCCGACGCTGGGCAGAGCCATCACGCGCGTCCTTTCGGCAATCCCGATTTGCATGGCTAGGGACTCTCCACACTCTACATCCGCTTGCTCCTGGCGACTCGCGGCAAGGAGCAAGCGGACTCTCGCAAGCACCGTCACACACGTGGCGGTCGCCGCAGTAGCACGGACGGAGGAACTGACATGACCGCGAAGACGGCTCTCGCAGCAACACTCATGCTTATTGGCCTGATTGGAGTGGATCCGCTCTCCACAACGGGCGCAGACTACACATCTCAATCCACGATCCTAGGCGACTCGGAACAAGCGTTGCTGGAAGCGACCTTTGTGGTCCACATGAACTACTTCCTTAGCGCCGAGGTTGTCCCCGCGTCGGGTATCCCGTGCACTGCCTACAAGGCCGGAAACCGCGCTCGGTTTGGCTACTCGAACCCGACAGAGTGGGGATATGCCATGGAGGCATGGATTGCCGCAGCCGAGCGCGGCCTGGTCACTCACGGGTCCGCTGCAGAGCGCCTGCGCGCGGCTCTCGCCACCCTGAGTGCGCTTCAGTTGGATGCGGCTCAGACGTATCGGGGACTCCCATATCCGTTCTACAAGGTCGTCAACCCCCAGGGCCAAGATCTCCCGCTTCCCGTGCGCGACGCTGACACCCGCGTGCCCTCGGGCGACGATGCACTCCTCTATGCGTCGCTCATCGTAGTCCGAGGCTGGGCAGAGGCTCGCGGGTTCACAGACGTCGCGCAGTCGGCGGCAACTGCTGCAAATCGGATGGACTTCCGCCCTTTCCTGCGGGCGTCAGGAGGTAGCCTCTTTCTCGCGCACACGCTTGATTCGACCACGGGAGCACTCTCGAGCAGCAACTGGGATGTCTTCGCCGACGAGGGTGGCATGGTCGCCTGGGTGGCGTACGTCAGTGGCTCGATCACCATGGATGAGTTCAAGCGAGTTACGCTCTCTCAGCACAGAGGAAGCGCGCAGTGGGTGGCACAATCGGGCACCACGTTCTTCGTCCAGGAAGCGGCGTGGTTCAATGCGATGTTCCCGTGGGCCGTGCGATCGTTGGGTGGGTTCCCGATCCAGGACGTCGAGTGTTCCGCGGGCACAAGCACCAATTTCGCTCGAGATTCGCTTGTTCCCGCAGCCGGGGCTCACCTTGCCCTCGGAGACCAACTTCGTGTCGACCACCCAGCGTTCTCCGATGCCATGAGCCAGGCGCGGGGCGGCCGGGGCCTCGTCGGATGGATCCAGGGCTGGTACATGCCGCCAAACCTGGCAACCGCGCAGATGCCCTCCGCGCCGAGTGATGTGACTCCCCACGCGCTCTTCGTCCCCCTCAATGCCTTGACTGAGCTGCCGAAGGCACAACGCGAACGTTGGGTGGCCGAGATCGCCGAACTGATCGGCGACGCCGCTGGCTACTATCACTCGTCGGGGGACTACCCCTTCGGATTCGAAGTCATCGCAAGCCCGCGAGCGAACGACACGGCCTACGCCGGGGCAGACGACGGTCGTCCCGTCTTCGAGACACTCAGCGAGGCGTACACGGTGCTTTCGCTCTTCAACGCGCTGCAGCTGAATGAAGGCAGACCCACGCTGACATGGTTCGCTGGCTGCGTGCCCGGATACAACGACAGACTTCGCGAGGTACTGACCTTCTTGTATCCATCGCTTTCCGGCACAGCTGCTGCCTTTCGCGTCGACTCGTCGGGAAACGTGTTTGCAGACGGAAGAGTGAGTGCTTCCGCGTTCCATCTTGCCGCGGCCGACGTCGCCGAGTGGGTCACGGTATCTCGCCCCGTGGAGCCCGGCGATGTTCTGGAGCTTGATCCTAGTTCGAGACGGCGTTATCGGAAGAGCGAGGGGGCATGTTCACACCTCATTGTCGGCGTGGTCTCCACACAGCCTGGCATCGCGCTAGGAGCTAGTGGGGTCGGCCCTCAGGAAGCTCTCCTTGCTCTCACTGGCATCGTCCCGGTCAAGGTTACCGACGAGGGTGGTCCAATCCTTCTTGGGGACCTGCTTGTGAGTTCATCCACCCCTGGCGCGGCGATGCGGTGGGCCGGCTCGCGGTCTTGTCCCTGTGCAATCGTTGGCAAGGCTCTCGACGTGTTGCCGCTCGGCCAGGAAAGTGGGATCCTGCACGTTCTTCTCACAGCACACTGATGTAGGCCTTTGCGAAGCAGCAGTCGTGAGGTCGAGGAGGATCTCAGCGGTGCTTCTCGTCTTGACAGGCTACGGCCCCCTGGCAGGGACGTAAGGGTTCGCTGAGGAACGCACAGGTAGGTACCGATTATCCTTTCCGCTTGCGGCGAGAACACTCATGCGGAGGAGACAGTCGGTCACTAGATCCAGGAGACTACGGCAGTCAGCGCGGGCTTTGGCTGGGACTAGACGCGGTACGGGAAAGCTGATCCTCATAGAGTCCGGGCCCGAACTCGCACGCGCCCGGGCCCACACCAGGACTTGTCGGCGGCACTGTGTCTCCAGCGGGCAGTTCGTAGCCGCGACGCACAGGCCCGGCGCCTCCGGCTGTCGCCCGCGAGACGGTACCGAGACCATGATTGGAACGATAGCAGCGGAGGTGCTCCGTGGAGAAGAAGAAGCTTGAGCTGCGAGCGGTGAAGAATCTCGTGTTCCCGTATACGCCGATGCTCGTCGGCGTCAACGTCAACGACAAGCCGAACTACATCACGATCGGCCTCATCGGGTGGCTGTGCTACGACATGATGTCGATCTCGGTCGGGCACGAGCAGTACTCGAGGACGGGGCTCGAACAGAATCGCACGTTCAGCATCAATCAGCCAACGGCCGACCAAGTGAAAGAAGTCGACTTCTGCGGCATGACGAGCGGTCGAACCGGCGAGAAGGCGACGCTGTTCGAGACGTTCTACGGAGAACTGAAGACCGCGCCGATGATCGGCGAGTGCCCAATCAACGTCGAGTGTCGCGTCGTGCAGACGCTCGTGCGCCCGGTTCACACCGTGTACCTCGGCGAAGCTGTCGCCGTGTACGCAAACGAGGAGTTCACGCAGGATGGAGTTCCCGACGTGACGCGCATCCAACCCTTCTTCTACGCACCCGATCCGAGTCGCGGGAAGCAGGCCCACAGCTACTGGGCGCTCGGCAAACGCATCGGCCATGCGTTCGAGATCGGCAAGGACTTGAAGAAGGGCTAGGAGCGCGCCGCTGAGATGCTTCGAGCCATCCCCGAGCATCGTCCAAGGGCTCGCCGATGGCGCCCACGTATGGCGCAAGCTTGGGCTGTGGCGCGCAGAACTAGGTGCTGCCGCCCCGGCGCGCCGCCTTCCGGTACGCGGGCCGAAGACCCTTCACCATGGGGTAGTGTTTGACGTTCAGCGTGGCCAACTCCGCTCCCTCGGCTTCGGCCGTGGCAGCAAGGATCGCGTCGGCAAGGCCGACGCCGTGCGTCTTGCCGTAGTCGCGCCTGTAGAGACCGCCGGCCCTCGCAATCTCCGCGGTGACGGCGGCAACGGGGAACAGCGCAACGAAGCTGTCCAGCACCGCCTTTTCCGCGTCGCCCTTCACCCCGGAGTAGAGCTCTGCCACGACGACGGCCGACAAGACGATCCGGTCCGAGTTAACCGTGACGAACGTAACAGCCTTGTCGTGACCGCGCAGGAAGTCGACGAGGATGTCGGTGTCGAGAAGAATAGGCCCCGTCAACGCCGCTCCCTGTCCCACTCTGTGCGCACACTCGCCAGATCGCGAAGGTCCGCACGATCCCTCCACATTCCTGCGGCCTGGCCCAGCGTGGCCTCGCGCCAACCCGGACCGGACTGGTCCAGGAACCGATCCACAGCTTCTCGAATGAGCTCACTCTGTTTCTTTCCCGCCTGACGTGCCATCGTTGCGAGCTCGCCACGCTGACGCTCGGTCAGATAGATCTGCGTCCGTTCCACGGTGCACCTCCCGCCGATGTATACACCGGTAGTATACACCGCCGATGACTCGCCAGGCGCCCATTCCGGTACAGACCGGCGAGACACCGGCTTAGAGCGTAGCCCAGGAGCAGGATCAGCGGATTGAACCCTCGGCCGCATGTAGGACACTCATCGAGTGGATGGCAACCCACGAGGCAGGGAGGCACGGAATGCTCAGACTTGACCGACCGACGCAAGAGGAATTCGATCGCTGGCTCGCGCTCTCGGCCGATCGCCAGGCAGAGGATCGCGCCTGGGTGAACGGCACCGATCCCAAGACCGAGCGCGCCCAGCTCGATGAGATGGTTCCCATGCTCCTGCCCAACGGACTCGATTCGCCAAACCACGCGTTCCGGATCGCCCGGGATAAGACTGGAGAGGAGCTTGGATTCGTCTGGGTCGGCGTCGCCCCGGGCATGCCGGCAGACACGTGTCTGCTCTTCGACATCTACGTTCACGAGGCGCACCGCGGCCGCGCCTTGGGCCGCGCGATTCTCGAGCGGATGTTCGACTCTCTGAAGTCGGATGGCATCCGCAACGTCGTCCTCTACGTGCGCTCGGACAACGCTCCGGCACGCGCCCTGTACAAGAAGCTCGGGTTTGTGGGAGGTGAGGCTCCGGCGGGCAAGAGAGATCTCGAGATGCAGAAGCACCTCGAAGCGGATGTCCAAGACCAGCGCACCCATGTCTTCGAACGCCAGCTCGTCGCCGTGGAGGGCCTGCCCGCATCTGGCGCCATTCTCGACATCGGCGGAGGAGGAGGAGGCATCATCGGCCTCTTCGCCGGCGAGCGGGTCATCGCGATCGACCGCCTCAAGGAAGAACTGGAGGAAGCACCCGCCGGCCCGCTCAAAATCGTAATGGACGCTTGTGAGCTCCAGTTCCTCGACGGCACCTTCCAGACAGCGACTTCGTTCTTCACCCTCATGTACATCAAGGCCGAAGATCACCGCCGCGTCTTCGAGGAAGCGTTCCGAGTCCTCGCCCCCGGCGGCCGATTCCTCATCTGGGATGCCTTGTTCCCCCCGCGCGGGGATTCTGCAAAGGACATCGCCGTCTTCCCCGTCACCGTCGAACTGCCCGCGGGGAGAACAATCTTAAACAACTACGGCGTCCGCTGGCCATCCGAGGGACGGGATGCAGCCTACTATCAGCAGCTCGCGGAGGCCGCTGGGTTCGAGGTTGTGTCGCAGTGCATCACCGGTCAGCACGTCTATATACACCTACAGAAGCCATAGACTGACGGCGATGCACACTCCCTCCGGCTATGACCAGTCATCTTCGGTTCGCGTCACCTCGAATCGCCAGCAGATGGCAATGCGTGTGCCCGCTGATGCGCGTCGCATGGATCTCGCTACTGTGATACGTGTCACACAGAGCTGAAGCCGCGTGGGCGTGACGCACGTCACCTTCAGTGGACGTGATACGCATTACCTCCATCTTCTATCGAGCACGCGGAAGCAGCCGCTCGTCGGCTTCCGCCCTAGCTACTCGGCCCGGCCACGACGCCGAGTAGCCCTTCACCCCCCCAACACCATCGTCTGGGTTGAGAATTGGATACTCCAATAGGGTGGCCCCCTTCGCAGCCATCAGCCGCACAGCTTCTTGCTGGCCTTCGCCACGGCGTGGGCTGGACGGCGCGCGACGAGCCCCACATCCATGCCGAGCACTTCAGCGATCTTGCATATCGAGCCGTGAGTCATGTTGGGCGTCCTCGCTGTTTCGATGCGTGACACCATCTGCTGTGTCACGCCCGCCATCCCGGCAAGGTCTCTCTGCGTCAGTCCAAGGCGTTGTCGCGTGGTCTGGATGTCGTAGGCGATCCGCAGCTGTGCCTTCTCGCGGCGGAACTCTCGTGCGAACGCCTCATCCTTGAGCTCGTTCGCGAGGTACTCCCTGTGGGTCCTCATGTCTCCTCCCGATCCAGTCTTCCATGCAGCGAACAGCTCGGTCGATCTCAGCCTTAGGAACCCGCGCCGAATCTTTCACCATCGCGTGAGCAAGCACGATGTCCGTCCTGTCGCAGAAGAAGTACAGAACCCTGTAGCGGGTCGTCGAGACTCGCACCCGCAGCTCGTAGATTCCGTCCCGCAGGTAGTCCGCATAGGGCCTCCGCGGCTCTGCCCCCTCTTCCTCGAGGAGGTCGATGGCCGCGAGCGTTTTCGCCCGCGCTCGCCGTTCGAGGCCATCAAGGAACCGAGCAACGGGACGGGCGCCCGACTGGGTCTCGTAGTAGATCACTCTCCATCTGCGTCTCAGGGTCATCATACATCACTTTCGGCGTAGCGAGCAAGGTGCTGCCGTAAGCATATAGGATCCTGTGATCTAAGACCAGATATTCGCGCTATCAACGCCCAGCACGAAATGAAGAGAACGATCCAACTCAGCGAAAGCCAAGAGCCAGCGGAAGCAGCCACCGATGCGCTTCCGCCCTAGGCGAACGCAGCCCATCCAGCATCGGCTACGTTCGCCCCACTTCATGCAGCTGTGGATTCTTCGCACCCGCGACGTCGCCGTGCTTGGTCAAGACACACTCGGACTTGATCTGCATCAGCTCGGCGTGGCGGTCGTCGTCGACCATGGCGACGATGCGCGCGATCGAGCTTTCGCCGTCAACGAAACGCCACGGGAAGCAGCCGATGACGGCACGCTGGTTGAGCAGGAGGTCGATGTCGCCGCCGAGGCACTCGGCGTGGATGATGCCGTGGCAGAAGAGCTCGATGTGCATGAGCTGGTACTTGCCGGGATCGAACCGCTCGGCCAGCGGCTGGCCGTACTTGGCGCGGAAGTGAGCGTCGGCCTCCTTCGCTTGGCGCGGCATCCAGTCGCGGATGATGGTGTTCATCGGATGGTCGGCCGAGCCGCAGTCGACGCCGATCCAGCGGATCTTCTTCCTCAGGCACCACTGCGCGAACTCCCGGTCGGGCCCGGGATGCTTGACCATGTACCGCACTTCGTCAGCCGTCGGCTGGTCCCAGCCGTAGTGGTGGTAGCCGGTGTGGAGGATGAGGATGTCGCCTTCCTTCACCTCGACGCGCTCTTCGATCATCGCCGACGTGTAGATGTCGTAGTCGCCGACCGCATCGGAGAGGTCGACGATAACGCCCTCGTGAACGAGGAACTCGAGACTGAGCTGGGCGATGTCCTTGCCCGGGGTGTAGAAGTGGATCTCGCCGTCGAGGTGCGTGCCGACGTGGTTCGAGTGCGTGACGAGCTGGCCGTTCGCACCGTTGGGCGCGAGACGCTTAAAGTACTTGACCTGCAGGGGCTCGTAGGTCGGCCACGGCGGCGTGGCGATCGAGAGCGGAATCGTCAGATCGATGAGTTTCATTGCCTTACCTCCTGGGGCGGCCTGTCGAAGTGACCGCAGGGAGCTTCGACCCTAGCTGCCGCCCGACTCGAAAAGACAAGCGGCAGCCTGTGGCATGCAGCTCGTAGCTTGGAGGCCTGTCGCGTCTCTCTCACGCCTCCCCTCACACCTTCTCCTGCGAATCGTAGCCCCGCACGACCTCTCGAATGCGGTCGGCGTACTTGTAGATGTCGTCAACGCGTTGGAGCGGCACACGTTCCTCCTGCTTCGCAGCATCGAAAAGGCCTAGCCGGAGTTTGCTCTGGTCGTTAAAGTGCAGTCGGCAGATAGGCTTGCGGTTGCTGTCGTCAAGAAGAATACCGCAGTAGCTCTGGACATCTCGGATCGCAACCCGGCCGAGGTCAACGTGGGGACTCAGGATGGCTTTGACAATGTAGTAGCCCTGCAACTCGTGGCTTGTCGTCACCAACTCCTCACCTGTACCCGCACTCTCGGCCTCTTCCGCGGCGCGTCCGCTCGCCTGAAGATCCCTAGCTGCTTCCAGGGTGCGTGTGATTCGGCCGTTCACGAACTCCCGAAGTGCCTTCTGTACGATGGGGACGAAGCGCGCGAGAGCCGCCTTGGTGAAGTTCCCACCATAGACGCGCCGCGTCAGGAACTCGAGAAAGTCGTCACTTGGCGTGTCGAACTCGGTCTCCAGTAGCTGCCGAATCTCGCGCGTGTACTTGAGGGCGCCAGCGGTTCCGAGGATGTCAGCTACGTTGAACGACTGCTTCGAGAATCTCCGGAGTTGCTCAACGTCATCGTCCGTAAGGCTCTGGAGATTGATCTCAAGGAACGGTTTCGCGTCCATGACGTTTGGGCGTTCTAGGTCGGAGTAGAATCGATAAACGAGCCCGTCCGTGAGAATTCCGAACCTGACGCTCGCTACGCCTTGGAAGTAGCGCTGAAGCTGTATGGCTCGCTGAGGCTCAAGCTGCTCGCCGCAGGTCTTGCACTCGAAGAGAAGAATAGGCTTCCCATCCATAAGAATGGCGTAATCCACCTTCTCGCCCTTCTTCTCTCCGATGTCGGCTATGAACTCAGGGACCACCTCGGCGGGATCGAAGACGTTGTAGCCGAGGGCTTTGATGAACGGGAGGACCAGACCATGCTTCGTAGCCTCCTCGGTGCGGACCTTCGCGGCCAGGTCTGGCACGCGCTGGCACAGCTCGTACAACTCCGATTTCATGTCCATCTACCTCACCCCATTTGGAGAAGACACTGGTCCATACTACTCGGGGAAGAGACCGACGGCCATTCTGGCTGATCTAGTCTGCGCGCTCCGAGGGCTGCTGAAGGAGCGAACTCGCCAAAGCCCTGACGCCTTGGGCGAAACACTCGAACGGCGGGGTGACGAGGCCGGCGCCGACCATGCCGACGCCGGGTTCCTTGTGGGCGATCCCGGTGTTGATGGCGGGCAGGACACCGGTTTCGACAACGCGCAGGACGTCGATACCCGTCGGCGTCCCGCGGAAGCCGAGGGCCGGGATGCGGTATGCGTTGCTCTCGGCGAGCGTGATCTTGCGCATGCGGCGCGTCGTCTCCAGTGCCTTCTCGGGGCTGCCGCCGACGAACTGGACGATAGCGGGTGCGGCGGCCATCGCGAAGCCGCCGTAGCCGCCGGTTTCGGTGATCGCCGAGTCGCCGATATCGGGCGCGGCATCAGCGGCGCTGTAGCCGGGGAGATAGAGGCCGTCGACCTTGGGCGCTGGAGCCGTGAACCAGCGATCGCCGGTTCCGGAGAGTCGAATGCCGAACTCGACGCCGTTGCGCGCCATGACGGTCACGAGCGAGCTGCCCGGCACGTCGGCCGCAGCGTCAAGCGCGCACTTGGCGGCCGGCATACTCAGGTTCAAGAAGAAGTGGTCGTTCGCATTCAGGAACTCGAAGACGCGCGCCACGTCGTCGCGCCGCGCGGTCAGGCGGACAAGGTGCGGCGCGAGCTCGCGGATCACGAGCGACGTGCCGGCTCGATTGCGGTTGTGGCCCTCGTCGCCCATCTGCAGCGCCTGAGCAAGGAGGCTGCGCAGGTCGAGCGGCCCGTGCCTCCGCAGCGCCTTCACGAGGAGCGGCGCCAGCACGTCGCGCATCCAGACAAGGCGGACCAAGACCTCCTCGGAGTACGCGCCGTAGCGCAGAACCTTGCCGAGACCCTCGTTGAGGGTGCAGAAGGCGCGGTTGCCGAACGCGGCGTTCTCGACGATCCACACGGGCATCGACGCCGTCACGACTCCGGCCATGGGCCCGACGGCCTGGTGGTGGTGGCACGGGTCGAAGCGGATCTCGCCAGATGCCGCAAGCTCGGCGGCTTCTTCGGGCGACGCAGCCAGCTCCTCGTACAGGAGACCGCCGATTACGGCGCCGCGCATCGGGCCGCACATGGCATCCCACGCGATCGGTGGGCCGGCGTGCAGAATCGTGCGGTCAGTCATGCCCGGAATGACGTCGCCGGCGCGGCCGATGCCGACGACGCGCGGCTCGGCGGCGAGAAGCTTGGCGACGGCCTCCGCGTTCGCCAACGCGATCGGCTCCCTCCAGCCAGATCCATCCTCAGAACGCAAGTCGTCAAGAATGCGCGCAACCTCAGGATCGCCGCCGGCCGGCGGCCGCCAGTCGACGTGAACGACAGGCGCGCCGGCCGCGCGCAAGCTGTCGGCGAACGACGCGAGGCCGAGGTTGACGACACGGAGCTGGCTTTGAAGGAAGTCTCTCGTCATGCGCCACCTCCTTCCACCCGTTTCGCGAAGTCCAGAGCCAATCTCGCAGCGAGCGCGTTGCTGTCAAGGACGAGAACCCCGGCGGCTTCGAGCGTGCGGCGCTGCTCGCGGTAGCCCTGCGGATCGCGTTCCGTGCCGGTGATCGAGGCAATCACGACGCCCTGCGTTCCCGCTACCCTTCCCCGGGCTACGGCCGCGCCAAGGCTTCCGGCGGGATCGTGGTGTGCTCCGTAGCCGAGGACGCAGTCGACGAGGACGACGCCCACGCCCGGATCGCCAAGCGCGACCGCAACAAGGTCATCGCGCAACGCGGGTTCGATCATCGGGTGGGGTCGGCCGACGGTAAACGCGTCGTCGCCAAGGTCCCAGATGACGTGGCCGCGGACTTCGGCGCCAGGCTTCACCTTCAGCGCGGGGTTGACGGCAACGTTCGATCGCACCTCGAGCCCGCCGCCCCGCAAGACAACCCACGCCTCCTGGGCCAGCGTGCCGCCGCAGAAGAGGCCACATAAGTGGGCCTGCCCCGCCGGGAAGTGAGGCTCTGGCGGTTCGGCGGTCACGGCGTCGGGAACAGTCAACCCGGCAATTCGACAGGCGGCGCGTGCGGCAGCGTCGAGCGTGTCGGCGAAAGTGATCGCGCCTTCGGCTGCGCGGGGCGGCGCACCGACGAACTGGACGACGGTCGGCTTCCCAACGTCACGCAGTCGCGCGACGACGCGGTCGGCAACCGTCTTAGCAGGTGCTTTGGACACGACAACGAGGATCGCGGTCGCCGGATCAGAGGCCAAAAGGTCGATGGCCGCGAGCGTAGATCGGCCGGCGACGCGCTCGGAAAGATCCCTGCCTCCCGTGCCGATGGCCTGGGAGATCCCGCCGCCCAACCGGTCGATGAGAGAGGACACTTCCTGAATCCCGGTGCCTGACGCCCCGACGAGGCCGATGGCGCCGCGGCGCACGACGTTGGCGAATCCGAGCGGCACGTCGTTGAGGATCGCGGTGCCACAGTCGGGGCCCATCACGAGGAGGCCTCGGGCCGCAGCCTCGTCCTTCAGCGCGATCTCGTCCTCGACGCTCACGTTGTCAGAGAAGAGCATCACGTGGAGTCCGCGGCGCAGGGCGCGTCGCGCCTCAGCGGCCGCGTACGCGCCGGGAACCGAGATCAAGGCGAGGTTGGCCGCAGCATCGACGGCGAGCGCCTCGTCGAGCGTCGTCGGACGATCCTCGCTCTTCTCACCGTCATCGGTTCCGGCGGTGAGGAGTTCGGCGAGCCTCCGTTTCGCTGCATCGAACGCGTCGCGGTCGGCGGCGTCGATGGCGGTCACGAGGTCGTCGGCTCGGAGGCCGGCCTGCGGGCCGGCTAGGGGGGACGCCCCCGCGGAGGCGTCTCCTGGCGAGGGGCCGACGGCCTCGGCCGTGAGGTTGAATCCCACGCTCTCGAGCGCGGCGAGATTGGCGGGCGTTCCCATGGCGACGACCGCGCGGCGAACTCCGGGGATCGCCTCCAGCTCTCGGCTAATGCGCATGAGGAAGACGGAGTCGAAGTAGCGGCCGCGCTCGACCAGGATCTCGTTCACGTTGTCTTCTCCCTCTTCTGAATGCCCAAGAGCACCCGTTCAGGCGAGAGCGGGAGGACGGTGTAGTCGATCCCAAGCGCGTCGGCGAGAGCGTTTCCGATAGCAGACGGCACGGAGATCATCGGGTGCTCGGCGACGCCGCGGGCGCCGTACGGTCCGCCGGGCTGCGGGTTCTCAAGGAAGATGGGCGTCATCCGGCGCGGGAGGTCCTTGGCGGTCGGGATCTTGTAGTCGACGAAGCTCGGGTTGAGGAGCCGTCCCTTGTCGTCGAACTGGAAGCCCTCGAGGAGCGTCGAGCCGAGCCCCTGCACGACGCCGCCGATGACCTGGCCGGTGCACGAGAGCGGGTTCAGCACCTTGCCCGCGTCGACGGCGGTCGCGATATGCAGGATCTCGATCTCGCCCGTTTCCGTGTCGACCTCGATCTCGACCGCGTGGGCGCCGTAGGTCCAGAACTGGGCCGGTCGGCCTTGCCCGGTCTCAGGGTCAAGGTGCGTCAGTCCGGTGGCGATGAACCGCCCGTGGCCGATGATCGGCCCGCCGATGGCGTTCCCGTTCGGGAACGTGTAGCCAAGCGCGAGGTCTTTGTAGGAAATCGCGCGGTCGGGCTCGGCGACCGGGAAGGCCACCTCGTCCTCGCAGACGATCGTCTCGGGGGCGACGCCGAGAGCCTGCGCCGCAACGGCCTTGAGCTGCCGCAGGCAATCGGCGGCGGCCTCGATCACGGCGTTCCCGCCCATGTAGGAGAAGCGGCTGGCCACGGTCTGCCAGTCGTAGGGCGTGAGCGCGGTGTCGCAGTCCCAGGTGAGGTGAACCTTGCCGATGGGCAAGCCGAGTTCCTCGGCTGCGATCTGTCGAAGCACCGTGTAGGTTCCCTGGCCGTAGTCGACACCGGACACGAGCACGTCGGCGGCGCCGTCTTCGTCGAGCTTGATGACCGCGGCGCACGACGTGTACGTCGGCATGGCCGGCGCCTTGTGCAGCATGGCAATCCCTTTGCCGCGCACCTTGTGCGGGGCACTGGGTGCGCCGGACGGCCGGCCCCAGTCGATGGCCTTGGCGACGGCATCGAGGCACTCGACCGGCTTCCCGTGCCCAGCAGTGAAGAGCTCGCCGGTGATCGTCGTGTCGCCTTCCTTGAGGAGATTGCGGCGACGGAACTCGGCCGGGTCGAGGCCGAGCTTTCGCGCCATCTGATCCATCGCGCGCTCGATGCCCCACAGGACCTCGAGGTGCCCGAAGCCGCGATAGGCGGTGCCGTAGACCTTGTTCGTGTAGACGACATAGGAGTCAATCGAGCAGTGGTCGATGGCGTACGGCCCGGCGCCGGAGTAGGCGGCGGCTCGGCCGACGTTGACGCCGTAGTCGGCGTAGGCGCCGGCGTCCCAGACGTAGGTTGCTTCGAGCGCCGTGATCCGGCCGTCGCGCGTCGCGCCGATCTTGATCGTCGAGTGCAGCCCCTGCCGCGAGGGGGTCGTGTTGAATTCCTGCTCGCGCGTCGCGGTGACAAGGACGGGACGCCCTCCGGCCGCCCTCGACAGGACCGTGGCGAGCGGCTCGAGGCCGAGACCGGCCTTGCCGCCGAACCCGCCGCCGACGTAGGGCACGTGGACTCGGATGGCCGCGTGCGGCAGTCCGAGGCAGGCACTCAGGAGATGACGCACGGTGTACGGTGACTGGCTCGACGTCCAGATCTCGACGCGACTCTCCGGCAACGCCTGCGCGATGGACGCGTGGGTCTCCATCGGCACGTGCTGCACGGGCGGGTTGTAGAACGAAGCCTCGATGCGGACGTCGGCCGCGGCGATGGCCGCTCGGGCATCTCCCTTGCGGATCTTCTGGTGGTGGGCGACGTTCGTTCCCGGCTTCGGAAAGAAGACGCCGCGCATGTGGTCGTAGCTCGCGAGATCGGGGTGGACGAGTGGCGCGCCCGCCGCCATCGCGTCACGCGGGTCGAACACGGCCGGAAGCTCCTCGTACTCGACGCGGATGCGGTGGCACGCCTCGCGCGCGGCGTCGAGCGTGTCGGCGGCCACGGCGGCCACCGGCTCGCCCTGATAACGGACGACGTCGCGGGCAAGGATGCGCTTGTCGCGAAGGTAGAGGCCGAGGCGAACGTCGAGGTCACTTCCCACAAGGACGGCGCGAACACCAGGCACGGCGCGCGCCGCTTCAAGGTCGACGCCGACGATGCGCGCCGAGGCGTGAGGCGAGGTGAGGATGGCCGCGTGCAGCATGCCCGGGAGCGCAAGGTCGGTCGTGTAGCGGGCCGCTCCGGTGACCTTGTCGATGGCATCATCCCGCAGCACGGACGTTCCGACGACGCGAAGCTCGCGAGTCATCGCCGGCCTCCCTTCGCACAAAGTCGTACCGCAGTGAGAATGGCCTCGTAGCCCGTACAGCGGCAGAGATTGCCAGCCATCGCTTCGACGATCTCGTCGTCGCTCGGGTTCGGGCTTCGGCGCAGGAGTCCGCGGGCCGACATGATCATCCCCGGCGTGCAGAAGCCGCACTGCACCGCGCCGGTCTCGACGAACGCGCGCTGCAGGACGGAAAGTTGGCCGTCCGTCGCCTCTCCCTCGACCGTCTCGACGGTGCACCCGTCAGCCTCCGCGGCAAGAACAAGGCACGCCGTGACCGGCTTCTCGTCGAGCAGCACGGTGCACGCGCCGCACTCGCCGATGCCGCAGCCCTCCTTCGTCCCCGTGAGGTGGAGGCGATCGCGGAGGAACTCGAGCAGCGTCAGCCCCGACGGCACGGACGCCGTCTCCATGTGACCGTTGACGGTGACGCGGATCGCGTGGTCTATGGCGCGCCTCCTTCCGCGAGCAGGTCGGCAACGAGACGCTTCACGAGGACCGGAAGCACCGCCCGCCGATAGTCGGCCGACGCGCGGGTGTCGCTGATCGGCCGCATGGCCGCCTGAACCGCCCGCTCGGCCTTCTCCTCAACGACCGCCTTCGACGAACGCCCGACCTCAATCGGCTCGAGGAGGAGCGGCGTCGGGGCGCAACTTCCGACGGCCAGGCGCAGGACCCCGGTCGACGACACGTACGTTCCGGCCGCACTCACGACCGCGAGGTCATGGCCACGCAGTCGCTGTTGCTTGAGGAATCCCGACCGCAGGCCAGGCTCGGGCGCGGGAATACGGATCTCCGTCGCGATCTCGTCCGGAGCAAGCGATGTCTTCTTCACCCCGACAAAGAGGCTTGAGAGGGGGATCGTCCTCTCGCCGCGTGGACTCCACGCCATGAGATCTGCTCCAAGCGCGAGGAGGATGGGCGCCATGTCGGCAGCCGGCGAGGCGTTGCACAGATTGCCAACGGCCGTGGCGCGGTTGCGAAGCTGATACGTGGCGATCGACTCCGCCGCCTGCACGAGGCCCGGGAATGTCCGTCGGATGGCCGCGCGCTCGATGATTTCATTCAAGGGGACCGCCGCCCCAATCGTCAGGGCGCCGGCAGAATCCACATCAAGGCGCCGCAGCGCGTCGATCCGCTTGATGTCCACGAGGATGCGGGGATCGTGGCGTCGGCCGCGGATGTCGACGAGAAGATCCGTCCCTCCGGCGAGGACCGCCGCCGGCCCGTCGTTCCCGGCTAGCAATCTGCCAGCCTCCAGCAACGTCGACGGTCTCTGGTAGTCGAAACATCCGAGCACAAGCGGCTCCTTTCCGCGTTCGACCCGCGGTGGAGTGACGACGCGCGACCCTGCTAGAGATCGCGCGTCTATCAGCTCTGTCGGACTTATCATAGTAGACGCCGGTCAGTCTGCCAAGAGGTCTGACCGGTTCTCGGGCCACGACTACCTCTTCACCGGATGGGCGCGTTCTCGCAGCTCTTGCCCGCTTCTGGATGTGCACGCCGGTCAGTCTGCCAAGAGGTCTGACCGGTTCTGGCAACGTCGCTGCTAAGACCGACCCTGCGTGCCCTTCTGATCGCTCCGCAACTCGCCAACACAAGGCTGACTAGCGCGAGGGTTTCTCTTGTTTCGTCGTGTATGTTCATGTATAGTGGACCCATCCCTCCGCTGTGGAGAGAAGCGCACAGCTGAGCCTTGGCCTCCGGGTGGCTGGAGGGACACGAGACCATGGCGACCTCCTTGCGCGCGGCGGGGTCCCGGTAGATCCGAGGCCCCGCTCGCCATACGGAGGATTCCCTAACCCGCGGCTAGAACCATGCCCACTATCCGATCCCTCTCTCCCTGCCCCAACGGGATAGACGGGACCGGTTCCTGGTCCACGCGGACCCCTCACATCGGCTGAGCAAATCTACTAGGGCTGAACGAGGAAAGCGACGGCCGTCATCTCTCCCGGCTTCAGGTACTCGATCTCGACTCTGGTGATCCGGATGAGAGTGACGTTCGGATCGTCGGGACCGGACCAGTACTCGCGCAGGAACGAGATCTGCTCGCCGATTCTTCGCCGCGTTTCGGGATCCTTCTCCGCGGTCGCCACGCCGGCGACGCGCAGATACCCGGTCCCGCAGGTCTCGGTCAGCGGCAGGCAGAACTCGACGTTCGGATTGCGCAGGATCTGACGGGCCTTGGCGCTCCTGCTCCCCGTGGCGATCCAGAACTTCTGCTCGATGTTGAGGAGAGTGACCGGCCGCACGCGCGGCTGGTCGGCCTCAGCGGTTGCTAGGTACACGCACTGGCTGGGCTTGATGAGACTCCACACTTCCTTCTGGACCTCGGCAATCGATGCGCTCATCGTTCCATCCTTTCGTTTGACGCCTGGTTCAGTGTGGGCAAGCCATGTCGGTTCGTCAACGCCCTCCGCAACCGCGAGCAGAGAGCGAAGGCGTGTAGGCCGCCTCACGGCTCCTTACGCCTGCGAGAGGGGTTGACGCCGCGACGCGGGACGTATATAGTAACTACATCTTGTCTATAGTCGAAAGGGGATATCTATGGTCAGGCGATGGACTTGGCGCACGGCAACGTGGGCGCTCGGGGCGGTCCTGCTCCTTGGGCTTGGAGTCACAGCGGCGGACGTCGCGATGAGCGGTTCGACGACGGTTCTCCCGATCGCGCAGGCGGTGGCCGAGGCGTACGCAGGCATTTACGAGATCGAAGTCTCGGGCGGCGGGTCGGGGGTCGGCATCACGAATCTGATCGACGGCACGACGATGATCTGCGACTCGTCGCGCGCCTTAAAGGCCGAGGAGTACGCTGCGGCCGTGGCCAAGGGCGTCTACCCGATGATGTGGTACGTGGCGAACGACGCCCTTTCCCCCATCGTCCATCCGTCCAATCCCGTCTCGGATCTGACGATGGCGCAGCTGAAGCAGATCTACGCTGGCGAGATCACGAACTGGAGCCAGGTGGGTGGATCGAACACACCGATCCTCGTCGTCTCGCGCGACAGCTCGTCGGGCACGTACGGCTCGTGGAGCGACCTCATCCTCAAAGGCGCGGCCGTCACCACAGGGGCCGTACACACGTCATCGAACGCCGACGTCGCGAACGAAGTCGCCGGGAATCCGAATGCGATCGGCTACGTGGGCCTCGGGTATCTCAACGACTCGGTGAAGGCCGTCGCCGTCGGCGGCGTTGCGGCCACAGTTCAGACCGCTCTCGACCGCACCTTCCCGATCGCCCGCCCACTGTTCATGGTGACGAACGGCTTCCCCACAGGGCCAGCGTTCAACGTGCTCATGTGGATTCTCTCGGACAATGGCCAACGCCTCGTTCTCGAGATGGGATTCGCCCCCATCCGCGCCCTCCCCTAGGGCAAGGAACGACCGGAGGGCGCTGAGGTCAGCTCGGCGCCCTCTCACTTGCCGTTCCAGCACAGAGCGGAGGAAAGTTGCTCGGCATCCACACAAGAGGCAGTCTCTTGTATTCTCCCGGTTGAACTATATACTCTGGCGACTGTGTGAGTAGGAGGCTCGGCGGATGCGTAAGCGGGCGGGTGCGATGGGAGACGACGGCTCCGCAGGCCCGCCGCTCGACCTCTACCCGATCCGCAAGGCAGGCTTCCGCGGGCTCGTGACGATCCTGAAAGAGCGCTGGGATCGCCCGGTGTTCCTCGCTCTCGCGTCCGCATCACTCGTTGCTCTGGGGCTGATCCTCTTCTTCATCTTCCGCGAGGCAGTCCCCGTTTTGCGCGAGATTGGAGTCGGCGGGCTCTTTGGCACGCGCTGGAACCCCACGGGCGATCCGGCCAGCTACGGCGCCCTCCCGATGATCGCAGGATCCGCCCTCGTGACAATCGCGGCGCTCCTGTTCGCCATTCCCCTCGGGTTCGCCGCCGCGGCGTTCATTGCTGAAGTGGCTCCGCGGTGGATGAAGGATGTCGCGAAGTCGGTGCTAGAGCTTCTCGCCGGAGTCCCGTCAGTCATCTACGGGTTCTTCGGCCTGATGATCGTCGCTCCGGCGTTCCAGAGAGCCTTCGGCCTCAGCACGGGGCGCACAGCGCTCACGGCGTCAGTCATCCTCGGGATCATGGCGCTCCCCACGATCGCCAGCCTGGCCGAAGACGCGCTGACTGCCGTGCCAAACTCGTACCGCGAAGCGTCGATGGCCCTCGGCGCATCGCGTTGGCAGACGATCCGCCGCGTGACCTTCCCCGCAGCATTCTCCGGCCTCATCGGCGCGGCGATTCTCGGGATGGGCCGGGCGATCGGCGAGACGATGGCCGTGCTGATGGTCGCAGGCAACGCGCCGCAGATCACGGCATCGCTCTTGAAGCCCGTCCGAACGCTGACGGGCGCGATCGCCCTGGAGATGGGAGAGACGGCCATGGGTAGCACGCACTACCACGCGCTCTTCGCGCTCGGCGTGATCCTTCTCCTCATCGCTCTCGTGACCAACGGCCTCGCGGAGTGGTTCCGCGGTCGACTCGCAAGGAAGCACGGGCGATGATTGCACAGGTCACGTCAGAAGGGCAGCGGCGCAAGCGGACGGTTCAGCGCGTCGCGTTCGCTCTACTCACGCTGTCTACGGTGTCCGCGTTCGTCGCCCTCGGCGCCATTCTCTACTCGATGATCTCGAATGGGGCCAGCGCCTTGTCGTGGGAGTTCCTGGTGGAGTTCCCCCGCAAGATGATGACCGAAGGCGGGATCTACCCCGCGCTCGTCGGAAGCTTCTATCTGACCGTGGGCGCGGTGCTCCTCTCGCTCCCATTCGCCGTGGCATCGGCGATCTGGCTCTCGGAGTACTCGCGCGGCGGCTTGTGGGTCCGGATCATTCGCGTCGGAGTGAACAGCTTGGCCGGTGTCCCGTCGATCGTGTTCGGACTTCTCGGCCTCGCCTTCTTCGTCAAGGTCCTCGGACTCGGAGTCTCCCTCCTCGCGGGCGCGCTGACCCTCGCGCTCCTCATCCTGCCGATCCTCATCCGCGCTGGGGAAGAAGCGCTTCAGGCCGTTCCGATGAACTTCCGCGAGGGCGCGCTGGCCCTCGGAGCAACGAAGTGGCACGCGGTGCGCACCGTCGTCCTGCCGTCGGCGCTCCCCGGAATCCTGACCGGCGTGATTCTTGGGGTCAGCCGCGCCATCGGCGAGACGGCGCCGATCATGTTCACCGCCGCCGCGTTCTACATGAGCCGGCTGCCGGAGACCCTATCGGACAAGGTCATGGCTTTGCCGTACCACATCTTCGTCATGGCGACAGAGAGCCCGAACTACTTCAAGACGCGCAATCTCCAGTTCGGAGCAGCCCTCGTGCTGCTGGGAATGGTCCTGTTGATGAACCTCGGCGCCGTCACGTGGCGCGCCCGAGCGCGAAGGAGGAAAGAGTGGTAGGACAGGGAGGCGCAGCGGGAACGGCGAGAAGCCTCGACGCAACGCGGGAGTGGTTGGAGCGCAGTCTCCACTCGACGTCGATCATCGAGACCGAGCGGTTCAGTTTCTACTACGGAAAGGAACAGGCGCTGCGCGAAGTGAGCCTCGGAATCCCGATCGACGGCGTGACGGCGATCATGGGGCCGTCGGGGTGTGGGAAGAGCACGCTCCTCCGCGCGTTCAACCGAATGAACGAACTCTATCCGAACACGCGCGCCGAAGGCTCGATCCGCTTCCTCGGCCAGGATCTCCTCAAGGCCGATGCGGTCGCCGTGCGCCGACACATCGGAATGGTCTTCCAGCGTCCGAACCCCTTTCCGAAGTCGATCTTCGACAACGTTGCCTACGGACCGCGCGTTCACGGCATTCGCACTCATCTAGCGGAACTGGTCGAAGAGAGTTTGCGCCGCGCCGCCTTGTGGGACGAGGTGAAGGACCATCTGAAGAAGAGCGCCCTCTCGCTGTCCGGCGGGCAGCAGCAGCGCCTCTGCATCGCCCGGACCCTCGCGGTGAGGCCGACCGTGCTCCTGATGGACGAGCCCTGCTCGGCCCTTGACCCGAAGGCTACGGACCGAATTGAGACGACAACACGCGAACTCGCGCAGGAGTTGACGGTCGTCATCGTCACCCACAACCTGCAGCAGGCCGGACGCATCAGCGACCACGTCGCCGTGCTCCTCGCCGAAGGCGTCCTCGCCGAGTTCGGGCCAACGAGAGCCGTCTTCGAGAGCCCGGCGAACGAACAAGTTGCCGACTACCTCTCCGGCCGGTTCGGGTAGTCCGCCTTGGCGGCTCGGGGGGCCTTCCCTGCCCCGCGCAGATGGGTGGCGGCGGGAACGTCGAGCGCATGCTCGGCAATGTTGAACCCGTATTCGCGGACGCGGAGCAGGCTGTCAAGCACGATGCTGATCGACGGGGCCTCTTCGGGGTGCTTGTCGCCGATTGCCCGACGCGTAACAGAGAAGAGCCGCTCGCCGCTCTCGCGGTCTGCGAGAACCTCATTCGCGAGATCTGCACTCTGGTCAACGAACGACTGCACCGCCCGTTTCACGATGTCTCGCGCATTCTCGGCCCGCGCGGCGACTTCGGCGGCCGCCGCCTTGCGGACGGGGGTCTCGAGAGCGAGTGTGGCTTCGGAGATCTTGCCCGCGTGATCGGCCACGCGTTCGAGCTGGTCGACCACGGCGTTGTAGTTCGAGAACTCGAGCCGCGACAGTCCGTAGTCCTCCTCCATCACGAGATCGCGTAGTAGGAGGCTGTACTGCCGCGCGACAAGAAGCGCCAGCCGATCGACGTCGTCGTCACGTTCCACCACGTCGCGGGCCAGCTCCGCGTCCCGCTGGCAGAAGGCACTCACGGCATCGGCGACCATGGCGTCGGCGATATCGAACGTGCGCCTCAAAGTCCGCTCGACCGGGAAGTCGCGCACGTTGACGAGGGCGTGCAGCGTGATCGTCTTCTGCGATTCATCGTAGATCTCGAGCCCGACGAGTCCTTGAGCGATCTGCCGGACCATGCGCCGCTGCTCGGTGCGGATCTTGTCGGACTCGACGTCGATGACGTCGAACCCGACGATGTAGCGCGCGATGATCTCGCGCTGCAGTCGATCGAACCCCCACTCGCCGA
>Ga0315287_10000738_pt1 | contig 29091 bp, 23 predicted proteins | sample YL17G11_0_MG_FD_205037 | JGI IMG/M metagenome (GOLD analysis project Ga0315287, IMG submission 205037) | Sediment microbial communities from Yellowstone Lake, YNP, Wyoming, USA - YL17G11_0 | ecosystem: Environmental > Aquatic > Freshwater > Lake > Sediment | place: USA: Wyoming | collected...
CTATTCTACAGATGGAGGTCACGGCCTTCACATGCCGCGAATTGTTGGGATTGCCGCTCGACGATCTTTCGCCGGAATTCATCGCATATCTGGACACACGCCGCCGGGACAATGGCAGCTTTAACAACGCACCGGCCAGCGCCGGCGGCGACGGTCATGTGACCAACACGTGGTGGGCGGTACAGGCCTTGCGTGCACTGGGCCGCGGACAGGAGAAGGCGATGCCAACCGTAGCATGGGTGTGCGCGTGCCAGCTTCCGAGCGGCGGCTTCACTTACCAGCCCAAGCCCAACATGGGCGGCGTTGATGACGTGTCCTACACTTGGGCCGCGGTGCGGTTGCTTAGCCACTTCAATGCCGCGCCCTCCAATCGCGCGGGTTGCATTGCATATCTCCATTCGCTGCGGAATGACGACAGCGGCTTTGCTGATCGCCCCGGCTGGCTCAGCAATCCTGTGGCAAGCTACTATGCTCTGGATGCCTTACAGGCATTGGAGGCATTGGACGAACCACCGAAAAGGCCTGCCGCCAGACCGCGCATGCACACTGTAGCGCCACTGCCGCGCGATATGAAAGTGTTCACCATCCAGATCGAAGCACCGGGCCAGGGAAGTCCCGTTGAGGCCGTCGAACTGGCCCGAGCTTTGCGCATCAACCTTTGGGGCGCGAAGAACTCCAAGCCCGGCTGGATTGCACGTGCCCAAGCCATAGCGGATGCGAGGAAGATACCGGTGAAGTTTTTTACCGCCAATGAGGAGTATGGCACCTGGGTCACCGTGCCCGGTTTGGGCACTTACAGTCATACGAGCGACGTCATTGCACCAGCCGAAGGGCATATCGGGCCTTCGCTCGCTGAAGCAGGCCCGGTGAGTTGGGAGGAGTTCCGCCAACGGCGCATGGTTCCGTTGGAACGTGCCGGCGGGTGTCTCATCTGGCAGTTCGGCGAAAACGAGGAACTGGTACGGCTTTACCTCGACGACTCCATCGAGCGAGGAGGCTACGCGGCGATCAGCACGTTCCATTTCGGGAATCCGGACTTCACTATCAGCCAGCCGTTTCTGCACCGCTACCGCGGCCAGATTCCGTTCGTAGCCCTGCAGGACGCACATTCTTCCGAATCGTGGTGGTGGGGCGACATGCTCGAAGGCTTCCGCACCCTGTTCCTCGGCACGGTACCGACATGGGCGGAATGGCAGCGGGCACTCAAGAATGACTGGGTGATGGCGGCCAGGCGAGATGCGGTGAATGAATTTCAGTTGCACCTCCATGGCGGCGCTCCGGGCGTGGCGAAGTTTGTGCTCGCTCATGAAACCGAGTGGCGTTGGTGGGACAATCCTGCCATCGCGCGCTCGCTGGTGTCCATCGTGGCGGTGCGATCCGAAGATGAGTTCGAACAAGGTCGGCCGCAAAAAGGCGTGGCCTTGCGCGTGCGCTGCCAGTGGGAAAACACCAAACAAGGCCTGCCGAAAACCCCTCGCACCGAGCTGGTTTCACTGGCCGTCGATGGGCAACGCCTTACTCCCAAGTTGGTGCAGCGAAAGGCGTCTAAAGGCGCAGTCTGGAGCGATGTTTACCATCTCGCCGAGTTGCCTGAACTCCGAGCCGGCAGGCACACGGTCGAGGCGAAGGTGCGGGAACTTAAGACCCGGCAGGAAAGCACGCACACGTCTGTCATATGACATGAATACCATGAAACGAACCTTCATTCGGATCGCCAGCCTGACTGCTTTACTTGGTGCTTTGCCTCTGGCTGCCGCAGAGAAGCCCAATCTCATCTTCATCCTCAGCGATGATCTCGCGCAGGGCGACGTGGGGTGCTATGGGCAGAAGCTCATCAAAACGCCCCGCCTCGATCGCATGGCGAGCGAAGGAACGCGCTACACGCAGGCATACTGCGGAACCAGCGTGTGTGCGCCGAGCCGGGCGTCGCTGATGACCGGCCTCCACAGCGGCCACTGCCCAGTGCGCGGCAACTGGGAAATCAAACCCGAAGGCCAGTTCCCGTTGCCCGCCGATACGGTCACGGTCTCGCAGATTCTCAAGGGCGCCGGCTATGCGACCGCGTGCATGGGCAAGTGGGGCATGGGCATGTTCCAGACGACCGGCAGTCCGTTGAAGAAGGACTTCGACCATTTCTTCGGCTACAACTGCCAGCGGCACGCGCACAGTTACTTTCCCACCTACCTTTACCGCGACGACCATCGATTCGAGCTGCCGGGTAACGACGGCAAAGGCATCGGCAAGACCTACGCCCAGAATCTGATTCAGGAGGACGTGCTGAAGTGGATTCGCTCGCAGAAAAACCGGCCGTTCTTTCTTTTCTACGCCATCACGCTGCCGCACGGACGACACGAGATTGACGACCTGGGCATCTACGCGGACAAGCCGTGGACGCCACAGCAAAAAGCGTATGCCGCGCAAGTCACCCGGCTCGACCGCGATGTGGGCCAGTTGCTCGACCTGCTGAAGGAACTGGGCCTCGAAGATAAAACGCTCGTCCTGGTCGCTGGGGACAACGGTTCGTCATGGGCGCCGAATTCGGAGATGGGCAAACTATTCGATCAGGCCAGCAACGGCATGCGCGGCTTCAAGCGAGGCCTCTATGAAGGCGCGTTACGGCAGGCGGCCATTGCTCGCTGGCCGGGCGTTGTGCCGGCGGGACGGGTGAGCGACGAGCCGTGGGCGTTCTGGGACTTCCTGCCGACCGCCGCCGAATTGGCCGACGCGAAAATCCCCCCTAAGTACCAGACTGACGGCCTTTCGCTAGTTGCGTTTCTTAAAGGCGGCTTGGCACCGAAGCACGATTTCTTTTACTGGGAGTTGCATGAAACCCAGAAGCCGCTCCAAGCAGTGCGATTTGGCGACTGGAAGGCCGTCAAGAATGGGCCGCAAGCCGCGATCGAACTCTATGACCTAACTGCTGACCCGGGTGAAAAGAACAACCTTGCCGCACAGAAACCTGACTTTGTCGCAAAGGCGGCGGCACTGATGAACTCCGCGCGTGCCGAGGACCAGAACTGGCCGCTCACAGGCAAATCCGAACGCCGCAAGGCCGACGAACAGGGTGCGTTTGGGGAAGAGACGATAATCCGCTGATGACGATGACGACAACCGCTTCTATAACAACATCCTGGTAGGCCAAGCCGAGACCGCCGGCGGAGCTGACCAATCGCCTGGCAAGAATCTTGAGCACACGACCGGATTCGGGCTGTGGGTGTATGACGCCAGGGAGTTTCCGCTGCATACGGGTGGCAATGTGTATTACAACGGCGCTCGCCCCTATTCCAAGGAGGCAAACCCGTTCACACTTTCCGGCAGCGATCCCAAGCCAGCTATTTCCGACGAAGGTGGCAGCGTCTATCTTCATCTCACTTTGTGGAAGAAAATGCAGAAAGCAGCCACCTCGCTCGTGACCACCGATATTTTGGGGAAAGCAAAGGTTCCGGGTCTTGCGTATGAAAACACCGATGGTTCGCCCCTGGTCATTACTACCGATTATTTCGGGAAGAAGCGAAATGCGACCGGTCCATCGGCCGGACCTTTTGAAAATCCAGGCACCGGCAAGCTCGTGCTCAAAGTGTGGTGATTCAAAACCGTATGAATAACTGACCTCGGCAAAGAATCATGAAAATACTCAAACCTTTCACGTCTGCAGCCGCGATGCTGGGCATTTCGTTGACACTCGCCAATGCGGTAAAAGTGGTGGCCGCGTATGTTTCGATCGCCGGTAACCGCTGGCAACTCAACGGCGCAGCAACCTATCCCGGCACGCCCGCCGAGGGGCTGTTGATGAACGTCCGCATGGTGAACTCCACATTCGAGGATCGCAACAAGCCCGATTTCGACGCCGACGCAAACACCGATGCCTTCCTCGCGAAGATCCCCGACTATGCGGCCCATGGCGTCCACGCATTCACTCTTTGCCTACAAGGCGGGATGCCGGGCTACGAGGGCGCCGTTAACTCCGCTTTCAACCCCGATGGCTCGCTGCGCGAGTCTTACCTCAAGCGTGTGCAGCGGGTCATTGATGCCTGTGACCGCCAAGGCATCGTGGTGATTCTCGGCTGTTACTATCAGCGCCAATCCATAATTCTGCAAAACGCCGATGCGGTCAGAGCCGGCGTTGTTAACGCGGCAAGGTGGATTCAGTCCAGCGGTTTTAAGAATGTCGTCCTCGAAATTGCCAACGAGTATCCGCACAAAGGCTTCGCTCATCCCATCCTCAAGACGCCGGAAGGCGAGGCCGAACTGATCCGTTTGGCCAAGCGAACCTCGCAGGACCTGCTGGTTTCCGCCAGCGGCTACGGCGACGGCAAGCTGCATGACGCAGTCGCGGAGGCCAGCGACTTTCTGCTGATCCATTTCAACGGCACGCCGGTGAGCGCCATTCCCACCCGGATCGACGAGCTAAAAAGGTTCGGCAAACCAATTGTGTGCAATGAGGATGACAAAGTGGGCGAGGAAGCCGCGAGTGCCATCGAGGCCTGCGTCGCCAACGGAGCGTCGTGGGGCCTGATGCTAAATGAGCTTAACCAATACGTTCCGTTTGAGTTTCACGGCACAGCCGACGACACCGTTGTTTACGCGAAGATGAAACAACTCACCACGCCGTCTGTCAGGACCAACGCCGAGCCTGACTATTTCCCGCCGCCAGAATCCCAAGGCGGCTGGCGCAAGCTGGAGACTCGCGACGACATTCGCCACCTCGCGGGCATGGACCCGCAGAAACTCTACGAATTGCGTGAGTGGCTGCTGAAATCTGACAACCGCAACTTCGCCGCCGTGGTGATCCGCAACGGCTACATCTCGCTCGAAGTCGAACGCGGTAACAGCGCCAAAACGGATTCGCGCCGCGTGGCGTCCGTGTCAAAGGCGGTCTGCGCCACGGTGCTGGCGATTGCGTCTGAGTGGAGCCAGCGGGGGGTGACGCCGCGCAAAATGTCGTTCGACGACCTTGCGTTTGATTTTATCCCGTGGGCACAGCCGCTGAGTGACCCGCGCAAGGCACAAATCAAAGTCAAACAACTGCTCAACCATACGTCCGGCATTTGTCCCGAAGCGATTGGCGCACCCAATGACGGCTCGTGGGAATATGTCCTCGGCCACACCGGCGACCCGCGATCGGCGGCTCTGGCTTTCGATCCAGGGACAGGCTGCGGTTATTCAACACACGGACTGGCCCACGCATCACTTGTCTGCGAGACGGTAACGGGCAAGCCTTATGACCAATTCGCCATTGAGGCGTTGTTTAATCCGCTGGGGATCGAACACTGGTGGTTCCAGTATTACGACGGCGGGGAAAAAATTGGACGTCATCCCTCGCACGGCCTGGGCATGCCGGCCCGCGACCTGGCGCGGATCGCTTACTGCATGATGCGCGACGGACGCTGGGGCCAACAACAGGTCATCCCACAATGGTTTGTCGAAGAAACCGCCTCGCCTACTCACGACTTGAAGACGCCTGAGATGCGATGGAAACTGAATCCTCAAGTCTTCTCCCACGGCTGGGAACTTCCCGCTAAACACCGGGGCGAAGACAACCGGAATGGTAAAGGTATTCCCGCCGACGCGCGTTCCAAGCCCGGCTCTGGCGGCCAAATCATCGCCTTTGTGCCAAGCCTCGACCTCGTCGTCACGCGTCAGACCGGCGTCAGCGGACAGTGGGAATATGAGGAATACCTGCGCCGGGCTTGTGCGGCGGTCAGCGATGAGCGATGAGTGCGAGCAACACACTCTAAGGCACTTCGCAGCGAATCCTATGAATACCATACTCCTGTCCGTAAACCATCTGGTAATCTAAACGAGTCCGCTCCGTTTCATCAAGGCTGGCTTGCGCCGCGTAACACCGTTCACAATCGGCGAGTGGAGGTCAATGCCAGGCAGCGAGAAATGTCCCAGACGCCGGTGATAATCTATTGGTGCCTAGCGGATCCCGGCAAACGGTACATTCTTTATGTATAAGGCCTGAAGGCGCCCAATGTTGCAGGCACACAGGGGACCATCATCGCAGGTAGCTCCGGTTCAGTAGGTCTTTCCTACCAGACCGTTACGGTCACCACAAACCAAAAGCAAAGCTGGTAAGACTTTAAGCTCTCTGTCTGACCACCGAGTGATCCAATCCTGTGGGTGGGGCCGGCTGCACAATATGTGGTCGGCCCTTTTCGTTTTGGGAGACCAGGGGCCGGCTGCTGTCATCCATGGAAGCAGCCCGCATCTGACCCAGACACCCAACAAGAAAAGGGGACGATGTCCTTGCCTTTTACCCCCAAGTTCCTAAAAAAGTGCCTTTTCGACGCCCTTGCCCAGCATGAGCCGGGCACTTGGATGTGGTTGGTAGTTAACATGGTTTGACCGGAGGGGTGTCAATTTGATACAATACCGCTAGAAATAAAAGACGGTTTCAACACATTGACTACTTTGGGGTTATGGTTTTCTCTTCAAGGCAGGAAAGGGTCAGCCGTACATGTCGTTCGTGCGTTGTTCGAAAGACTGCATTTGGATTTTATTGCCCACCCTATTGCTGCTATGGGTGCAGCCTGCCGTTAACAGCGTGTGGGCCGCCAATGTCCCACTGCAGATTCCACAGGTCGCCCATGCCCCGCAACAACCAAAATCCAACCAACCCATCGTGGTCACAGCCAAGACCATTGATCCGAACGGCATGGTGGCAGTGAATCTGGCCTACCAGATCGTCCGGCCCGGCCACTATATACCGGCCTGGTTGCCAGTCCCGCTGGACGTGCTTAAGACGGATGTTACAACAGCCAGGCAGAGAAATCCCGAGTTTGAAGACCCAGGCAAGTGGACGGTCATCAAGATGACCGATGATGGAACCGGATCTGACGCCGCTGCCTTGGACGGCATCTTCACTGGCGCGATCCCAGGCCAGCCTCATCGTACCATGGTCCGCTATCGCATCACCGCCACCGAGAGGTCCGGCCAGAGCCTCCCGATCACGGTCCCATATCAGGACGACGAGGCCATCAACTTTGCCTGCTGGGTCTACGACGGCGTGCCGGCCTATGTGGCCAACTCATACTCAGTACTCGGCACGCCCCATACCTACAGCCCGGCCACCCTAGAGACCCTTCCGGTCTACACCATGATCACACGGGCAGAGGACCTTGCCCAGTGCCTCGCCTACGACAGCAATGACCAAATTCCCTGCGATAATACCGCTGTCAGGAGGGCCTTAAATTGGGAAGGTGCATTTGTCTTTGAAGGACAGGTCTACGACCACATCAACTACCGCCTGGCCGGGTCTTCCGGCCGCTATGACTTGACCGGCAAACGCGACATGAAGATACACTTCAATAACGGCCACGAATTCCAGGCCAAGGACAGATTCGGTCGTACCTATGCCCTCGGCTGGCGGGACCTCAACGTAGGAAAGATGTTTGACGACCGAACGGGCGTTGAAGAGAACCCTGCGTTGAAACAGGGCAACTTCGGCCTTGCTGAAGCGGCCAACTCGATCCTCTGGAATCTCATGGGGGTCCCGACCTGGGACACCCACTGGTTCCACTTCCGCGTGGTCGACGGCGAACAGGAGGCCCCGGATCAATACCATGGCGACTTTTGGGGCATGTTCCTGGCCATGGAGGAATATGATGGAAGGTTCCTCCAGAGAATGGATCTGCCCGACGGAAACCTCTACAAGCCTGATGGCCAGCGCCACCAAGGCAGTAATTCCGTGGACGACGCCTCCGACTACGGGAATCTCAGGGATCAACTGATCCCAGGCAAGACCGAGGAACATATCCGTCAATGGGTCAACTACGACGAGCTCTACCGGTACCTCGCGGTGGCCGAGGCAGTGCGACACTACGACTTCCCGGTCTTCTGGTCCGGCGCAAACGTGGCGTTTTACTTTGAGCCAGCCCCCACTGGCCAGAATCCGTACGGCTGGCTGTGGTACCTGCCGTACGACACGGACCTGACCTGGGGACCCAACTCCAACGACGGCCTCAATGAGGCATGGATGGCCCTGGAGCCTGGCGGCAACGACGGCAAGGCCCACACGGAAAACGCCGGCGGCCTAACCGGTATGAAGCTGCAGTTCCGCAACACCCTTCGCGAGTTCCGGGATCTGCTGTGGAATCCCGAGACGATCAATCCCATGCTGGATGAACTGGCCGCGTCCATTGCCGACTTTGCCCAGGCCGACCGAGACCGCTGGACCCATGTGCCCGATTGGGCCTATGACGCCGGCCCACCCACTTCGTGGGTACCCGACACGTTCACATGGACCGTGGAGGACAAACTCGCAGACATGAAGCAATTCGCCTTTGTCGGAAACCACACCTGGTCCAGCGGCAATGCGAGCGGGTACGTCCCTTCAGGGGGGCAGACCTATGTCCTGGACCAGATCGCCAACCAGGAAGGCGACAAGGGTGCTGTCCCGAACACCCCGACCGCCACGTACACCGGGCCTGCCGGTTTCCCTATAGATTCCTTGACGTTTAGGGCCGGCCCATTTAGCGATCCTCAAGGTGCCGTCACCTTTGGCGCAATGATGTGGCGAATCGCCGGATTCTCCGACGTCAACCGCTTCGACTACGACCCCGCCAACAAGGAATACGAGATCCTGTCCCTATGGGAAAGCGACGAGATCACGCCCTACCGCAGCGACATCTCCATCCCGCAGGCCGGCTTGGTAGCAGGACATGTGTACCGCGTGCGGGTTCGCATGAAGGACAACACCGGCCGCTGGAGTCATTGGTCTGCACCTGTGCAATTCGTAGCAGGAAGGCCAATGGGCACGGGCCCGGCCGAAGGCAGCATCGTCATCAACGAGGTGCTGGCGCACTCCCATGAGACGGCCCCAGATTGGATCGAGCTGTACAACACCACAGACCGACCCATCGCCATCGGCGGTTGGTTTCTCAGCGACAGTGCCAACGACCCGACCAAGTATCAGATCTCCAACGGAACCGTGGTCCCTGCCAAGGGATACGTCGTCTTTTATGAGAACGCACATTTCGGCAACCCCAGCGCACCGGGCTGCCGCGTCCCCTTTGCCCTCAGCGAGGCCGGTGATGCAGTATACCTGACCTCCGGCTCCAACGGACAGCCGACCGGCTACAACGAGCACGAAGCCTTCGGTGCATCCGAGAGGGGCACATCCTTCGGACGATACACCAGGCCAGACGGCGTCACCCACTTTGTCCGCCTCAGCCAGATCACCCCAGGCGCCGCCAACGCCTATCCAAAGGTAGGTCCTGTGGTCATCAATGAGATCATGTACAATCCGGCAGGCACCAGCAACGCCGAATACGTGGAACTCCTGAACATCAGCAGCGAGCCGGTCGCGTTGTACGACGCGGCGACCAAACTCCCCTGGCGGTTCACAGACGATCCGGATAAACCTGGAGTAGAACTTGCCTTCTCCGGCGGATCGGACGTGACGATCAGGCCTGGACAATACGTGGTCTTGGTCAAGAACCAGGTGACATTTAAGGCCATCTATTCAGTGCCGGCAGGGACCCAGGTCTTCGAGTGGGGCGGCGGCAAACTGGACAACTCCGGTGCCAAGCTGGATCTGACCAAGGCCTTTGACACGGACGGCATGGGCACCATCGGGTGGGTCCGCGTGGATCGTGTTACCTACAGCGACGGCTCGCACCCGGCCGGACAAGATCCGTGGCCAACAGCGGCCGACGGCAACGGGATGGCCCTGGCCCGCGTCAAGGCGACCGACTACGGCAACGACCCGGCCAACTGGAAGGCCGCCCCGCCGTCACCGGGCAAGGCGAACCACGAATAACGAACAACCAGCAACGAACTATGATTATTGGCGTCATGTCAGCCCATCTGGCCATGCCTGGGATCGGCTCCTTGAAGGCCAAACGGAGCATCGTCAAGGGCGTAATCGGCCGGCTCCAGAGCCGCTTCAACGTCTCGGTCTCAGAGGTGGACCTTCAAGACACCCATCAGATGGCCGTACTCGGCATGGCCGTGGTGTCCAACGACAGCCGGTTCGTTGAAGAGCAACTCGATACCATCCTCAACTTCATGCGCAATGACGGCCGATTCTTCGTCAGCCACGTGGATCGAGAGACGTTCGGGGTCTGAGTCATCGGCATCCGCCATCAGAGCACTGCATCCGCCACAAGCCTCGCAGAAAGTACGATATCCAGCCCCGCAGCACCGAAGACGGCGACCTGACGTAATCCGGGAACGCGGAGCTTGAGCTGCAGGACGGCCAGGACAAGGGCAATCGCGACTCCGCCCATGGCATACATCTTCAAGGTATGGATCATCAGCCCATCCCCTGCCAAATCACCGACCGGTTCATGGCCCGCTGCCCAGGCCAACGTCGCCACACACAATCCTGCCAGCACACCCAACCCGACCAGAAGCCACTTGCGGTCTGCCCACCCGGCCAATACAAAACCCTCCAGGCCCAGACCTACCAGCACCGCACACCACGCCATGACCACGCACAGCCAGATCACGGGACTCGTCCCCATCATGGGTGGACAACAGGCCAAGACCCCTCCTGCTGCACACACCACCAGGATCAGCCAGCGTCTGGCCTTGATGACCATCACCAGCCCGATCCCCACCGCTGCCCAAGGGACGTGATAGACGCCAATGGGCATCTTACCTCGTTCAACCGCCAGGGCCGGCGCAACGGCCCCGATCCAATCGTCTACGCGCCAGGGCCCAGCGTTCAAGGGGATCAGGAATAGATGGTATCGTCCCAGCAGGCCCAGCACCACAAGGATCGCCAGGAAAGGACAAGCCAGCAGCGGCCACTGCAGCCACTGTCCAAGAGGTGATCGCTTCGATGGGGTGACGTCCGATCCGGCCCAGGACTGGACGTACACCGCAGGACAAAACGCCCACGGGATTGCCGCTGCTACCAGCCCCACTATCGGATGAAACCGGGTCAGGTACAAGGCCAGAGGTCCAAATCCATACAACGCCCCACCGATCAGAGAGGCCGGCAAGGACACGATCCAACGCCGCCCCAGCACATAGATCCCTGAGGCACCTACCACCATGTTGATCGGCCACAGGACCTGCCACCTCCCCCACTGTCCCCAATGGGGCTTAAACAGATACACCGCCATCGCCATGTACCCCAAGGCCGCTGCCATTACCCAGACCATAGGGCCCGGAAGTAATTCCTTGGTGGTCTTGTTAGATCCACGATCCATCACCGTCTTGTTTTACCACGGATCAGCGATATGACCAATAGTTTCTAGGACCCGTAAAAAACAACGTGTGCATTTGCCGCTCAGATTTGGGTCAGATTGGGACGCGACGATTGAGCGAAACCGGAGGCGTAGTTCTGCTACGGTGAGGATTTCACGATTGAGGAGCGGCACAAGATGGCCCGAAGATGAGATGGAAAATGTGCATGTTATTTCTTTACGGGTCCTTATGCCAGGGGCCGTCCGCCGTTGAGCTGTTCATAGGCCATCATGTACCCGGCGACCATGTTCTCCAGGCTCCAGGTGTCCCTGGCCTGGCGGATGATCCGCTGCATCTGGCGCTGCCATTCCTCCAGATTCTGGCGGAAGTACCGGTGGTTCTCCACGGCCGCGCCCAAACCCCACCACAGTCCCTCTGCATCATAGTTCTTGAACAGCACCCCGTTGCCACGATCCATCGGTGCCCCCCACGCCCGGAGGCTCAAGGGGCTGATCTTGTCCGCATAGCCGCCCGTATCCCGGTTGGTCGCAGTGGCCCCATAGATGTTGCCTACTACATCGATCTGACCGAAGGGCTCGTACAGCGATGCCCCGAATACATCTGAGGCGGCCGCATAGCCCAGCACGCTGAGGTCCTCATCAAATCTCCGGAAGGCAATCCGTCCACCGGAGGCATAGGCGATCCTGCCCATGATCTCCGCATGGGCAGGATCGGTGCCCACAGGATCACCGATCACCGCGATCTGGACGCCTGGGTGTGCATCCACAAACCGCTGGGCGATCTGTTCCAGCAACTGAATCCCCTTCTGTGTGGGGTCCAAACGCGACGGCCAATACAGCAGGATCGCGTCCGGGTCCTTCACCAGCCCCATCTTCTCCTGGAGCTTGACCAGGTTGGCCCGCTTGGCCCCGACCAAATCTGCATCTTGGGGTCCAAAACGCCGGGCCAGGCCAGGTTGGTCCGCACGGGGGTCCTCTTTCTGGTTCTCAGGGAACAGGTCCGGTGAGATCCCATTGGCGATCACCATGGCCGCACCCATATGGAACTTGGCCTTGGTCTCCTGACGCACGATTGAAGGGATGACGGGCTGTTCTGGGAAATGATCCTCTATGACCTCGGTCAGGAATCGCTGGCCCACGTAGCTGACCTTCGTGGCGTTCTTGATGGCCGTGGCCTGGGCGTCTACACAATCGCGGCTATGTTCCTTTACCACGTAGAGCCGTTCCCAGACCTTGTGCAGATTCACCCCGCCAAACAGGTCCACAGGGATCAGGCCTGTGTGGGTATTGTGGACCGTGTGCAGGAGCGGGATATCCCGGAGGCTGGCATAGGCCGCCACGACCCCCCCTGCCATCCAGTCATTGGTGTGCAGGATGGCCCGACCCTGATACCGGCTTTGGATATCCGTGACATAGGAGTTCACGATCTGCCTTTGGAACTCCGCGGCATTGATGAGCGGGTTGCCGTCATAGGCGCTGCGGTAATCCTCGTACAAGGCGGATGTCACCAGGTGCACGTTCTCCGGATGGATCTGGTGACGCTTCTGCACCCATTCCGTCTCGCTTAAGCCCGACTCCTCCCTGAACCGCCTGGCCAGATTCAGGGTAATCAGGTGCACAGGCACCCGGCGATCGGCCAGGCCCTTGCACAAGGCGGAAACCACCTCCCCCATGCCTCCGCTCTTGCCCGACACAAACTGGGCAAACTCGCCCATCCCGGTCGAGGGCAGACGGGCCGTTTCCGGTGTAACGAGGATCACCGCCGTACGCTGGGCCCGCTTGATCACATTGAAGCTCTTGACCGACTGTCGGAGGTCGTTCATGGCCCGGGTCAATACAAAGGCCGCCGCGGCCTGGGACCCATAGGGGCTCAGGCCCTCTCTGGCCCAGCGGTCTGTCTCATGGTCCTCGTGCAGGTAGTACCAGTGGTCCGAGATCGTCAAAAGGCGATACCGTCGCAGCAATGCCCCCCCTGCCCCTACAGCGTCCTTGACCTCGGGATCCAGGGACTGTATGTCCTTGAACAGCTCCCGTTGAGTGAACGAACCCAGCCACCTATCTGTGCCCTGCCTGGAATCCGACCACGACGACGTAGACGACACCGGCACGTCGAGGACCGGGCATTCCACATCCTTGAATTGTCCTGCAATCTGGCTGGGATTGGCCACCGTGATCTCAGACTGGCTCGACAGGACCTTGGCCAGGTCCCGCCAGAAATCAAAGATCCCGGACTCTGCCTCGATATGCTCGCCGATGTGCTCATAGTCATATCCCAGCAGCACGGCCTCACCCGGAGCCCCTGCCAGCATCCCCGCATACTCCTCGGCCGTGACCGGCACCTTCCGGTATCGAACGCCGACTGCGTCACTCAGGTCCCGGTTCCTGGCCAGGACGATCAGCTTGCGGGACCTGCCATGCCTGCCCTTGGCCCTGAGGACCCTGTTTGGACCGCAAGACTGACCGTTTGCAGACGCAGACCGGTCGTCGCACTGCTCGCAGAGCATGGCCTGATACCCCATGACCGCCACCATATCGGCGATCTCGTTGTTGTAGATCAGCTCCGTGTTGCGAAAGACCTTGGGTTTGACCCCCAGGAGGTTTATCAGCTCCTGCCTGTGCAGGGAGACCTGCTCCTGGAACTCAGACCTGGACTCGTCCTCGAACAAAGACACCAGGGAATGGTAGTAGGTCTCATTCAGCAGCTCCACCTGATTGCCGGCCCTGCCCGCCTCATACAGCTCATACAGGGCCACCAAGACGTTGGGGTCGTAGCGCTCCGCCTGCTCAAGGAAGGTCCCAGACAGACCCAGACAGATCCTGAATCCAGGGTACTTGGCCACCAGGTCCGTGAACATCCGGGTCGCGGGCAGATAGCACCTCTGACTGACCTTGAGGAAGACCTCTTTGTTCCTTTCTTCCCATAGGAACTCCCCCCTCTCCACGTGGAGACGCAGAGGCTGGTGCAGTTGAAAGTAGAACGTCACCAGAGGCATAGCCATTCTGACCCCAAAAGTCCGTACCTTTACGGTTAGATGTTCTACCGCAGACCTCGCCGAGATTCAACCGGGATTGCCCGTGTCTCTCAGAGAAACGCCACACCCTCCTCGCCCGCATCTGCGAGACCCCCTCTTCACCTTACAGACAGGCGATGCCCTTGCATTACTCTGGAGACCCTGGGAGACATGAGAGGCCAAAGATCGGCTCATTCATTCTTATGCAAACGCCAACCAGGAGTCAGGAGACAGTCAGAAGTCAGTAGAGAGGAGGGCCTTCTTTGCATCGGCAAGCTCCTCGTCGCGGCGGTGGTAGCCGCAATCATTGATGAACTTCTCAGCAGCGGCGTGATCGACCTTATGCGACTCCCATGGGTACTTCACATCATTAATCCGCAATCCAAAGAGCCTTGCTCTGTGGAAGTGGATGTCGGCCATGTGGCGTTTCATGGGATCGCGATCGGCGGATTCCAAAACATTACGCTATGCTGGTCGCTAGTCGACGCTATAATGTGCTAACGCATTCGACGCATCATTGAGTAATGCCAGGTAAAATTGCGTTCTGCCGTTTGAGTCTCTCGGTCCTGTTTATATGCCCCCAAGGCATCTTGATCTCGGCGTGACCAATTTCTATTCCAAAGAAATCGGGAGGTTCAACCGGCGAGACTCCTTTTGTCAAGATGAGCGCAGCGGTTTTAACGTAGTCGCGATTGAATCCTACCTCAACCAGTGCGGCGCGTACAGCATGTATCACCTTCCCAGAAAGCGCGGCGTCATGGACTACAAGAACCTTTTTTTGAGTTTGATTCTTAAGTGTTTCTGGAATGAACGTCCGCCATTTGTCGGTCTTAGCCTCGATTCCGTTCTCATCAAACGGGTCTGTCGTTCCAGTCGCTCTTTGCTGCATGAAGTACACCGGTATAACCTCATCAATATTCATTCCGATAAGCACCGCGGCGATAGCCGACGGACCGGCCGACCCGAGAATAATATCTGGCCTAAAGCCCTTCCGGGTGATCTCGTGGGCTACTTTTTAGGCGGTATCAGCTATACGATCCCATGTGACGCGCTCCTGGCGAACCCCATACCTCTTCGCAAAATATTGGGTCGCCTTTAAGCCCAACACGGTGCATGCAATCGTGATCAAAGTGTCTTGCAGGTTCATAATCACTCCTTCCATGATTGAGCTGCGTCCTCTGCGTCTTCGAGTTCTTCCTTCCGGCGCCAATATTTGCATTGCTCGATCAGCTTCCGCGCAGCGGCGAGATCAGCGGCAGGCGATTCCCACGGATACTTCTCACCACTGATCACTGACAACTGATTACTGATCACTCCCCCACTCCTCGCGAACAACCTGGCTCGGTGCAGGTGAATGTCCGCCAGAAACAGCCGCATGGGGTTGCGCTCGGCGATTTCCCAGGCTTCGTCCAGGTCGCTCTGCGCGCTCTCGGGGCCGGTGCAAGCGCCGGTGAGAAACCGCAGCCAGGCGCGGGTGAGAAGGCCACGGGGAATGTGGTGTGTCGTGCCGGCGCGGCGGAGGCCGTCCACAGCGGCGTCCAGTTCGCGGCGGGCGGTGTCAAAACCATCGTCGGTAGGGCTGCGCTGCTGCGCCGCCGGGGTGGCGGGGGAGGAGGAAGACGCGGAAAGGCGGAGCGACAGCTCCGCCCTACCGAGAATAGTGTGCCACGCGGCGCGCTCGGGGGCGGCGAGGAGCAGGTCGCAATACTGGAAGCCTTGCACCGAGTAGAGCAGCGGGTAGTCGGGCTGGCGCTCGGCCTGCATTTGCTCGGCCTCGCGGAAGGGCGTCTGCGCCTCGGCCCGGCGGCCCGCCTGGTGCAGGGCGTCGGCGTGGGTCGTGCGCAACGCCATTTTCATAAACGCATCGCCGCTGCGGTCGGCGTAGGTCATGGACTGCTCGGCGTCCCCCACCGCCCCGGCCACCTCGCCCAGCGCCAGCTCCAGCTCGCTCAGGTTGCTGGCGTCAATAGCAGCACCGACCCAATACTCTTCCTCTTCGACTCGTGATTTTAGCCCAGCCCGCATCGGCTCTAGTGCCTCAGTCAGTCTCCCTAAAGCGCGCAGGTGAAAGGCAACAGCACCGAAAAGAAAAGCTCGCTCTTCTTTCGCAAGTGTCTGTAAAACAGTTCCCCACGGAGAATCGAAAAAGGAGGCAAATGCTCCCAAGTTAGAGCCGAATGCCCCGAGCTTTTTCATCGCATACCGGACGTCGCCTCGTTCAATCCGCGCTAAGAACGTTTGTCTCATCGCCTCCTGCTGCAAGCCCGCCTGGCAGCCGTGGGCCACGGCTTGGTAGAGCGGTTGGAGGTCTTCGAGGGTGGCGTCGGGCTGGTCCTTCGTAGTCTCGCAGAGGTGTTCGTAGAGCCGCCGGTAGCCGCAGGACTCAATGAGCACCCACGCTTTCTGCAACTCCTCGCATGCGAATGATCTGGTCATTCCGCAATCTACAATCTGCAATCCGCAATCGGGCCAGGAGCTTCTTCTTCCACCCCTCGTCCTTGTGGCTGTAGCTGATGAAGACCCTAGGACGCATCCCCGCCCCCCAGCCCTAACCGAATCCTTGGTTGTGGCCTGTCCCTCATCATAGCTGCAGGCCATTGTAACCTGTCGAGGCCCAACCTGCAACTGCCTCCCTTTCCTTGCTGAGGTTAAACCGGGGGATGCCGAGACCCGGAAAACCCCCCAAAGAATTCACCAGGCTCCTGCCGACATATACTGCATGGCAGAAACCGACACACCCAAATGGCTCGAATGGGCAAGAGAGCTTCAGGCGATCAGCCAGACTGGCCTGGCGTTCAGTCAATCGCCCTATGACACTCAGAGATACCAACGCATCATGGAGTTGGCCGCTGAGATCATGGCCAGTCACACGACGCTGCCCACTTCCGAGATCCTTCAGGGCTTCTCTGTTCAACCCGGCTACGCCACCGTCAAGGTCGACGTCCGCGGCGCTGTGGTCCGCGAGGGCAGGATCTTGCTGGTCCAAGAGCGGCGAGACCAGCGGTGGTGCATGCCAGGTGGATGGGCCGACGTGGGAGATCTCCCTTCGGACATGGTGGCCCGCGAGGTCTTTGAGGAAAGCGGATTTCGGGTCAAGCCCGTTAAGGTCCTCGGCGTCTTTGACGCCAATCGAGGCAGCAGGCCCCTGGAGTGCCACCACGCCTATAAGATCGTATTCCTCTGCGACATCACAGGAGGCGAGGCCCGCGACAGCGATGAGACCATGGCTGTGGGCTTCTTTGACTTCGATGCCCTGCCTCCGCTCTCCACGGACCGGACCAACGAACGTCACCTGGCAGAGGTGCAGGCCCACCTGCGCGATCCCCACCGCTTTGCCACCTTTGATTGATTCATCTATTCAAAAGCTGCCAGCAAGGCCCTGCCGTAGCGGGCCCAAAGCTGTTCGGCCATCAGGTCTGAATCGCTGTCCAGAAGCTCCAATGTGACGATGGGGATGCGGCGGATCTGAGAGCTGTAGGAACCCAGGGACCCTGGCTTTGCGCCCAACTTCTTCAGCGGCAGGCCACAGGCCTCTGCCATACGTTGGGCCATATCCTCCGCAGGACCGTCGTAGTCCACACAACCGAGAGGTTGATGCACGCTGACGATGCGATCCGGCCTATACTCCCGGATGATCCGGTAGATCACCATAGTCTCGGGTTCCGAGAGGCCGGTCCTACCGGACTCAGGACTCGCCACGCGGTTGTCGCTCGGGAAGTTGCGGTTCAAGTCCACGCCGTGGGCGTTTTGACGGGTTCGCCTGGCCTTTCCGTCTGGATTTGCCACCGGCAGAAGCACGACTTTTTTGCCCTCCAACAGATGACGATGACGATCCAGGTAATCGCCGAGATGGCGAACCAGGGCGGTCCCTGCAGCTTCGTCCCCGTGTATACCGGCCAAAACCAACGTCACGTCCTGGCCCTGTCCCAACACCTCAAGCAGGACCGGTCTTCTCTGCACGGACCAGCCCGCGATCCGATATTGCCCGACCGGCACGGCAGATTCGAACGACTGGTCCGGCACCAAGCGGGGCGGTATGGCAGGTTCATAACAGCCTGTACCCAACGCAACGACAGCGAGCAGACAAGCCGCATAGGCAACGCCGCTTCTTCTGTTGTCACATTGTCCTGGCATCTTCAATCCCCAAACCAACGTCCTAAAACCATCTGTGGGCGAGGTAGTACCTCTCTCATTATCTCGGCACAGAGTCCCTAAAACATGAATCCAACCCGACCAAAAAGGCCGGTGGTTCTCGATTTGTGGCCAGTGCCTGTGGCTGGCAAGACATTGCCGGCCAGCCCAATCACTGCCAGAAATCGCCCTGCACCAGGTCCTTCGCGGCGATGGCTCGGGAACAGGTCATTGCGGCATAGCGTACACACACCGGCCACATGGATATCCTCAGGCCTAAGCCCTTTCCGCCGCAGGGCATCGACATTCGCTGCCCAAAGGTCAAAATTCGCCTTGATCGATCCAAGACTAAAAAACGCCTCTGCATGAGGACCGATACCCTCCAAGGCCGCCTGACGCACCTCAGGGCCCACCTCATAGCACTCCGGCCCTGCCGATGGGCATATGCAGGCAACCAGATCCTCGGGACAGCAACCCAGATCGATCATCTTGCCCAGCAGGCAGGGCACAATCCCTGCAACCGTAGCCCGCCAAGAGGCATGTGCAAATCCCACGGCCCGCCGCTGTTTATGGGCGACCAAGACTATGGGGCAATCCGCACTCTTGCCCATCAGGCCCAAGCCGGGTGTGCTTGTGCACAGTCCGTCGGCCTGACCGACCTGCCCTGACGTGTCACAAACCAAGACTTGGCAGCCGTGAACCTGCTCCAGGAATGCCGCCTCCCGTAGGTCCAGGACCTCCGCCATCTGCCTTCCTACGGAGTCCGTGTCATAGCGGACTGCATGGATATCCGGCCCTTGCCGCGTGGTCACCAAATGCGGGATACCGAGCTGGTCCAACACGGCAAATCGTCCGACAAGCCAGCCGTTTGTCAGACGGTCAAATCGAAATCCGCCATTACAGTATGAAGGACATGGCCTCTGCATAGACCTGCTCGAATCCAGGGTCTTTGGCAATCTCTACATAGTCGATCGACCCGGCCAGTTGGCCCGCCTTGTTTCGGCAGTGCTTGTTGAGTAGGATCATCTCCGCCCCTGCGCAGGCGGCATTGCCGACCGACCTCACACGGTCCAGCGGCACCTCCGGCAACAGACCCATGCGAATGGCCGCCTCCGGACGGATGGTGGCGCCGAATGCCCCGGCCACAAGGACCTGCTCGATATCGCCAGCGCCAAGGCCGGTCTTGCGCAACAGTAATTCGATTCCGGCTCGAATCGCGGCCTTGGCCAGTTGCACCTCGCGGATGTCTGCCTGGGTCAGCAGCACTGCAGGCCTCCTGCTTTGCGGATTAAACGCCAGGCCGAAGGCAGGCTGCCCTGCGACCTTCACGACCCTGGCTGCAATCACCTCCGGCAATCCCTCTGGCACCGAATCCGGCCCAGCCAACCGGCCGGTCGTATCCACCAGGCCCAGGTTCAACAGCACTGCCACAGCATCGACCAGACCGCTGCCACAGATGGAGCGAGGTGCAGTGTGGCCGATCACGCCGATCTCGATGTCGTTTGACAAAAGTGCGACACGCTCGATCGCCCCAGCCACTGCGCGGCTCCCATGACCTATCCTCGCCCCTTCAAAGGCAGGCCCTGCTGCGCAACTCGCGGCACACACCTTTCCCCCTGCTGCCAGCAATAGCTCCCCATTGGTTCCGATATCCAAGACCAAAGTCACCGCATACGTGTTCCCGATGTCCACAGCCACAGCCACGGCCGTGGTATCCGAGCCCACAAAACCCGCGATGTTCTCCACGGTGTGGACGTTGCCTGCCGGGTTGATCCGAATGCCCAGGTCCGCAGGCGGGACGTCGTGGGCGTCCACAGAAAAGGCCGCATACGGGGCCTGGCCCAGTTGCGCAACCGGGAGACCGAGGAACAGGTGATTCATGGTTGTATTGCCCACCACGCACAACTCGTGAATGGCCGACTGATCCACGCCTGCCTGCCTGCACAGGTCCTCGATCAGGTCGTTGAGGCAAGATACGATCAGGCCTTGGAGCCCCCTGAGGCCCTGGTCCGTGCTACCGTAGTGGATTCGGCTGATTACGTCGAAGCCGTGACGACTCTGGGGATTGATTGTCGCCGCGGTTGCCAGCGCGCCCCCTGTCTTGAGGTCCATCAACTTGGCCACCACGGTGGTCGTGCCGATGTCACAGGCCACCCCGTACAGGGGACCAGTCGGGTCTACAGGTTGGATCCAAGGACAGACCTCAACGGATTGGCCGGTTCCGGACAAAAGGATTTGAGAAGTGCCCTCTTGGCTGACCTGGGGTACGTATACCTCGATATCATTCTCGACGGAGAACTGACAGGCCAGAACCGGGTCCCTGTCCGGCCCTACCAAGACCTGACATTTATGACAGGTACCCTTACCCCCGCAGGCAGTCTGGAGCGTAACGCCAGCCAGCCCGGCCGCCTCTAAGAGTGTAATCCCCTTGCGGACGGACTGGCGATTGCCTCCTGGTTGAAACAATACGGTGCAATGCCTCATTTATCGCAATTCGCCCGGTGCACGCGGCGTCCACACACCGGGGCAGGGCATACGCAAATCAGCCTAGTTACTGATCTTGTGCCTGATCTTCCACTTGGTATGCCGCTTTTTACTGCCAATTTTACGCCTGCGTCTGGGTTTCGCCATCTACGTCTCCTATGTATCCAGCCCAAAACCTTATTGCATTTAATCGGTAAAGATGCGTATTATAGTACTATGACCTGCGAAATAAAAGTAAAAACACGGCCAAGGTCCTTGCCAGGCCAACCGGTTCGGCGGCCTATGGCGTGATTCGGTCTTGCGGTCATCAAGGTGTCCTATGATCCAGTGCAGAGACTGCGAGTTCTATGAGACCGGCCCAGACAACCGCAGGACCTTCAAGTGCGATCCCTTTAACAACATCAAGGAACCCGAATGCCTGGCCAAGTGGCAACTGATCCGGCTGGACATGCTGGTAGCCAGCTATCAGGGCATGCTCCGCTGGTACGGCAAGCTGGCCCCGCTCCAGGACAAGATCTTCAAATACATGAAGCGGGAGCTGGATGACTTGGAACAGACGGATTCCTGGAAACTCGACACAGACCCAGAGTCTGAGCCTTTCGACCAGCCTGACCCGGAGGACCTCCAGCACCCCTAACCGGTCTGGCCTAGAGGAGCAGGCCCCTGCCTGTCAACGGCGGTATCTATATGAGCGGCATCTACCCCGAGAGCGTCAATCGACTGATCGAGGAATTCACCAGACTGCCAGGCATCGGCCCCAAGAGCGCAGAGCGCATGGCGTTCCACGTCCTCAACTGCCCTGGCCCCGAGGCCTTGGCCCTGGCCGACGCGATCCGGACCGTTAAAAACACCGTCCGGCCGTGCCAGGTCTGCTGCAACCTCTCGGAGGAACCGCTGTGCCCGGTCTGTTCCGACAAACGCAGGGATCAAGGGATTATCTGCGTTGTCGAACAGCCCAAGGACGTCATCAACCTGGAAAAGACCGGCATCTGCAAATGGATCTACCACGTCCTAGGCGGGCACATCGCGCCGCTGGACGGCGTGGCGCCGTCTGATCTGACCATACACAAGCTCGTCGAGCGGGTCAGGTCAGGCCAAGTCCATGAGGTCGTGATGGCCACCAATCCCACCATGGATGGTGACGGAACGGCCTTGTACATTGCCTCTCTTTTGCGAGAATTGCCCATCAAGATCACACGCCTGGCCAGGGGACTTCCATCTGGAAGCACCATCGAGTACGCCAGCGGCAAGATCCTCACAGACGCCATTTTGGGCCGCCAGATCTTGGACTGAACCTGTTGCTCAGGCCATTCACGTTCGCTCTGGGGCGGGCAATGACGGGCTGGGCTACACCATGCCTCGGCGCGGATCAGAACGATCTCTGCCGCCTGATCCACCCCACAATTCCCACTCCGAGTGAGGCCAGCAGCAATGCGCCCGGTACCGGCACGACCATAGTCGTGTCCGGCCTCAAGATATGATAATTTAATGAGCCACTGCTGGGGCCATCACTTGGATCCACATCGTTCGAGGTAAATCCGGCATTCCAAGAGGTGCCAAGGTTATTGCCGTTTCCGTTTCCACTTCCACCCTTGGCATAGAAGTCTCCCCACACAGGTGCACGATTGCAGGTAAACTGCACCTCAAAGTCAAAGACATCGTCGCCGACCACATCGAACTTGAGAACGTTGGCCATAGTACCCGGCATATTGGGATTGCTGCTGCCCGGATGGCTTGATGAGTAGTCTTTCCCAAGTTCCCATCCGTTTTGGGAAGAATTGGTGATGTCACCTACCGTGAGACCGGGCGACACTTCGATGACAAGGTGGCTGATGCCCGGGGAGCCAGGCACCGTCAGCTTGTACCAATAGGTCCAAGACCCACTGCCATTGTCTGTTACATTCCACTCAAATGTCGTGCCCGGGCTTGTGGCCCATTTGCTTTGCCCGGTATTCGAGAGACTCCCTTCATACGTGGGAACAGCCCAACATGCCTCGCCAATACCGATCAACACCACCAACAAACACCTGCTTACCTTATTCGTTCTCATTCTTCGTTCCTCCATGAACAAAGACCAGCCCCCCATAACCCCAGGCATTTGCGGAATCAAAAAGATGTGCTCGACATCCTGTCGATGTACCGCCTCCTGCCGACAAACTATATAAGTATATCCACGTATTAAACTAGGCTGTCAAGGCATTTTTATTATTTTTTTTTGCATGGTTCAAACTGGGGTAACACTGGAGGGAGGATTGCTGTTCAAGGGGGCAACCATACCGGTGCTATTCGCCAGTGCCTCTAACCGGTCAGCAACTCGAATTGCTCCGGGCTGAGGCTGTGCCTCAGTTTCTGAAGGGCGACCAGTTCGATCTGCCTGACCCGCTCCTTGGTCAGGCCCAACTCGTCGCCTATATTCTGAAGGGTCTTGGTCCGGCGTTTGACTCCTGAGCCGACCAGTCCGAAGTGGTGAAGGATTATGTACTGTTCCCGCTGATCCAGTTCCTGTTGGATCACCTCACTCAGACTCTGGCGGGTCCGTTCAATTGCCGCTATGTCGGCCGTTTGCCTAAGCTGCCGCTGGATCGTGGCAATAGAGGCGGCCTTCTCTCGACTCAACTCAGTACTCCGGCCAGAGGTTTTGGCGTACTCCTTGGCGATCGTGAGGGCCGCCTGCTTGCCGAAGCGAAGCCCCTTTGTGTAGTCGAAGTCCTGGACGGCCGTGATAAGGGCATAATTGCCCTTGCTGACCAGATCGGCAAAGTAAGGGCCGCTGGTGGAGTGTTTGCTGGCGATCCCCACCACCAGCCTCAAGTTCGCCCCGACAATCGTACGCTCGATAGCCTCGGCCTTGGCCAGGTAGGACTCGATCCGATCGAGCATGGCACTGGATGGATTGGACAGGTTGATCTTCGACCGCAACTGATGGGCCGCAGACTTCAGACAATTGTACTTTCGAAACAGGCTGAGCTCCATCGCACTGCTGAGGGCCGGTGCATCCTTAAGGACTTTCAAGTAATCCGGCAGCAATTGTTCGCCCAAGGCCTGCGGCGACTCTACGGGCTGGGCCGTGGAAATCTCCGGCAGGTCGACGGCCTCTTGCAGTATCTGATCTCTGGCCTTTTCGTCAAGGAATTCCTCACTGGCGACAAACCTGATCCTGCGAGCCAGCAACGCCGAGGCACGCCGCTGGTTGATGATCCGATAGATGGAGCTGCGGCTGCGGTGGAACTCCTTCATCAAGGCCTTGGCCGGCGATCCCTGTTTGTGGAGTTCATATAGCCGGTTTGCCTCGTGTACACCCATGACACCGGCCTGCCTGTTGGTGATCGGTTGATTGGGATGGGCCTTCTCGTACTTCAGCAGGGTATATCGAATCGTCTCATGGGCACGGTCGATATGTGCGGCAATCTGCGAGATGATCTGGTGTCTGGAGATCTGGGACTTGGCCGCCATGGACCTGGCCATCTCGATGATCTGTCGCCTCTGCCTCTCGTCCAGACGGGTGAATTCCCTGGCCTTGGCCACCCGATCGGGGTACGTCTCGATGAACCGATCGACCGACGACTGCAAGATGCCCAGACGCTTGGCTCCATCGCCAAACACGAACCTCCTGACCACCAGGCCCTGCCTCCGCCAGCGGTTAATGGTCTTGGTTGACAAGCCCAGGTGCCCGGCCAGCTCCTCAACGGTGTAGACCTTCTCCTTCTGATCAGAGGCCAAGGGCGCAGCTATGGTGCTGAGCTTGGTGACAAAGACCCGAAGGTCGTCCAGCAGGTCGCTGCCATTGAGCAGGTGGGGTCCGACCGGACGCTTGGGACCGAATCCGGTAATCCGGAAATGCACGAACTCAAAAGGGTATTCCTTGTCCTTCTCGATAAGGGCAATCAATTGTTCGGTGGCCTCTACCTGCTTGCGACGCTTGTCCTCGGGCGTGAAGCGAAGTTGCATCAGCAACTCAGCTAGATTCTTGTCCCGGATCTGTCTCATCAGGCTACAATTCGCTTGGCCAGGTCCACCGCCTCGGCCGCGTTGGGGGCGAAGCCGTCCGCGCCGATCTTGTCGGCGTACGCCTGGGTCACAGGGGCACCTCCGATCAGGACCTTGACGGACAGGCCCGCCGCCTTCAGGGCCATGAGGGTCCGCTCCATCGCCGGCATGGTGGTAGTCAGCAGAGCGCTTATGCCGACTACATGGACCTGTTTTGCCTTGGCTTGTTCGACAAAACGATCCGGCGACACATCCGTACCCAGATCGATCACCTCAAAGCCCGCACCCTTGAGCATCATGGCCACCAAGTTCTTGCCGATGTCGTGCTGGTCGCCTTTGACCGTGCCGATCAGGACGCGGCCTACGGGCTCCACGCCGGCCTTGAGCAATTCCGGCTCCAACAGGGCCATGGCCGCCTTCATGCTCCGTGCCGCGAACAGCACCTCGGGGATGAATATCTCGTTCCTGCTGAACCGCTTGCCTATGACCTCCATCCCGGCCACCAATCCCTCGTCGAGGATCCGCTTCGGGGAGATCCGTTCGCTGAGCGCCGCCCTGGTGATCTGGGCTGCCGTGTTCTGGTCACCCTTGATAATGGCCTCTGCCAATGCCTTCAGATCCGCCATGCCTATGTCCCTTTCAAGTAGTCTTTGTTGTCTAAGTTCGGGCCATTGTATTCATTTAAGCCGGCTTTGCCTCTTGCGGCAAGCAGCCGTCCACCGGGTCTGCCTCCATCGCGACTACGGCAATCCCCAGTCGATTGGCAAGGTCGATGGTCTGGGGCTTGTCGATGATGATGGTCTTTCCGGCCTCCACGACCAGGCATTGGCCCCCATGCTCGGCCAGACCTCTGATGGTGTCCGGACCTACGCAGGGCACGTCGAATCGCATGTCCTGGTTGGGTTTGGAGGTCTTGACGAGGGTCCAGCCCTTGGATCGGCAGAGCTGCCCCGTGCGATTGATCATCTCGGCAGTACCCTCGATGGCCTCCACTGCGATGACCTGCCGGTCCTTCACGGCCACGGCCTGCCCTATGTCCAGGTCTCCGAGTCTCTTGGCGATCTTCCAGCCGAAGTCGATGTCGGCCTGGCAGCCGGGCCTGTGTGAGGTCAAGATCCCTTTAGTGGCCAGGTGATCCTTGCAGTACATGATCGAGTTCTCCAGGTAGACCCCCCCGCTGGCCAGCTCGTCGGCCAGGGCCGACAGAAGCGAGTCGGTCTGTCTGTCCTTGCCCCTCAGTCTCCAATAGTAGAACCGAAGGGTCCTCCAATCCGGCCTGTACTTCACGATCAACCAGGGCGTCAGGAGCCTGGACTTGGCCACGCCACCGACCATGATAGCCCGCGATGCTCCGTGCCTGCGGAGCTTGCGGATCCAACTGGTCGGACGTGCCACGCTGACTGGGTAGAACACATCCACGTGCTCGGCCAGTGCCGGCTCCACGATGTCGGCAAAGCCCACGCACACCACGCTCAGCCCCGCCTGCCTGGCCCCGGCCGCCACCAGAAAGGGCAGCCTTCCTCCTCCGGCGATCAACCCCAACACGTTACTCATATCGTCCCCAGCCTGCCCCGAGATCGTCGAGGGGTCATTCATTGCTCATTACCGGCACTTATTCTTTTCTGGCGGCAAGACTAACGATCGACCAAGGTATTATACCCGCCACCACCAGCGGGTCAATCCGCCTGTCAGGATCGGCTGGGTTGCGAGACACGGACTCTGGTGGGACGTCTCTTGGGGGCGACCTCCCTGATGGCGAAAGGTACCTGGCGCCACCCCTTGTCGTCTGGAAACACGTTGGTATACTTGATACTGGACCGCGGCTCGGCCATCATAGGCGCGACCGCATCCCTCCAGGTCTGATAGTGGGCCGTATCTTTGTGACGGGCCGCGTCCTCCGGCGCCAGGTACACCTCCACCAACACGAACCGCGTTGGGTCGTCCTGCTGCTGGAGCACATCGAAACGCGCGACCCCGGTCTCGGAACTACAACTGGCCTGGGCATTGACCAGCGTGGCCTGCCTGAAGGCCTCCACCTGGCCAGGCTGGACGTGGGCAAACACATGCACGATATACATAAGACCTCCTGGATGGTCCCTGTCTGAGTGCGAGCACGCACAGGCAGATCAGATTGGGTGGTAGTATAGCACAAGACCTCCGGGTTACTCAAGGCCCTGGTAGGCAAGAAACCATGACAGCAACACAGGCCCAGTCATCGTCTTCTACGGTAGTTGTTGTTCCGGCAATTCGCGAATCCAGATATTGCGGTAACGGACCGGGTGGGAGTGGTCCTGCAACTGGAGGGGCAGTTTGTCGGCATGTTTGTGATAGCCGCGGGATACGCCCGACGTATCGCCGAGTATTTCGGAATCGAGCACCTGCAATTCATATTTCCCCATGAACTTGATCCCGCTGTTACCACGCCCCTGGTCGCTGCCGATGACCTTTTCGGGTGAGGCCCATTCGATGAGGAGCTGGCAATCACCGAAGGACTGAGCCGTCACGATGCTGCCGGTTTTCTGTGTGACTTCCATGTATCCGTTTTCGACCTTCCAGCCGGCCGGCTTATTATTACCCTGCCTCCACTGCGACAAGTCATCTCCCTTAAACAGGATGATCGCATCGGAGGGCGGATTCCAGGGCTTGTCCCCGGGGGTCACTACGTCCGGCGGCTTACGATCCCGATCGTGAACCTTCCATTCCGAGGCCCGCTTTTGCGCATGAATGGTCAGAGAAAATACCGATACCACTGCCGCAGCCAATAGGGCCATAAAGATTCGCGGGGTCTTTCTTTTCATGATGTCCTCTTTCTATAACAGGACTTCCTATGCCGTGAACCACCTGACGCCAGGTCGTTCATTTACGTATTATTTATACCAGTTTGTTCCCTCATAGAACAAGATAAATGCCGCGACACAGACGGTCTGGCCATGCCGACAGACCCCAATCATCCACCCAGATGCAGGCGCCATACGCAGCGATTGGGCAAAGCCGCTTAAGTCGGGGAAGAGCGTGGCTTGGTTTATATTCATGGAGTGGAGTTCGCGGAGAACCTCTTAATGACCCTGCGGTCAGATCCCGATTAGTGATTAACGGCTTCTCTAATGCGGTCCAACTCCCGCTACGCCTCGTCAGAATGCCCATACTATCGGCTCCTTGATGGCCCACAGGGATTTGTCTGGCTCAACCCCATCGTGTCGCTGTCTTTTTGTAAATAATGGAATAGAAGGCTACCGTAACAACCGATATCTAATCACAATAATATAGATTGGAACCTACAAGCAATACTTTGGGGGTATTTGAACATGTTGTCTCGACCATTTGATCGAATTATCTCGTCAGTTGGAATGATTTCGTTTTGCTTCACGATATTTGGTTGTGCAACTGGTCCAACTGGTCCAACTGTAGCACCTCCCACTCCAACAATAACGATTAATACAGTTCCCAGTGGTGCAGATATTTCTATACAAGGGAATTATATCGGGAAAAGCCCTTTGGTTATTACAGCACCTCCGAATTACACTGGAAATGAACCCATAAAGATTGAAGCCAGATTAGAAGGTTATGAAACGAAAGAAGTTTCATTAGGGGATTATCATCCCCCGACAGACGAAGTCCTAACAAGACCATCGAATATATTCCTCGCTGATCCTATTCCTGTTGGAACTAAAACCATACCCGCGTATTATACATTCCGTAATTCAATAGATATTAAGCTGTATCCCAAGAAGTAAATGAGCCCGTGACAAGTCCGGGCTGTGGGGCAGGGAGGCTCAGGGCTCAGAGCCTGATTGCCCCCGATACTGTATCCACTCCAGACACAGTCCGCTCGCCGGGGCGAGATGGCCTGCGGCCTTGCGATCGCGGGCCTCCAGGATGTCGACGATTTGTGCGGGGCGCCAATGGCCGTGGCTGATGTCGACCAGTGTCCCTACGAGGGTACGGACCATGTGGTGCAGAAAGCCGTCCCCTTCGACGTCGATGGAGAGCGCGTCGGGATCGCCATCGTGACCGCGCGTGACGTCGCACCGAAAGACGGTCCGCACCGTATTCTGGTCCTCGTCCACGGTGGCGGCAAAGGAGCGGAAATCCCGCGACCCGACTAGGTGCTGGGCCGCTGTATGCATCGCCTCGACAGACAACGGCCCGGGGATGTGCCAACAGAAGCGAATCTGGCGAATCGGACGGAGCCGGCCGGTATAGATTGTGTACCGGTAAGGACTCGCGAGGAAATAAGTGATGCATTTGCCGCTCAGATTTGGGTCAGATTGGGTCGCGATCGATTGAGCGAAACCGGAGGCGTAGTCCTGCTACGT
>Ga0315287_10000740_pt1 | contig 29063 bp, 23 predicted proteins | sample YL17G11_0_MG_FD_205037 | JGI IMG/M metagenome (GOLD analysis project Ga0315287, IMG submission 205037) | Sediment microbial communities from Yellowstone Lake, YNP, Wyoming, USA - YL17G11_0 | ecosystem: Environmental > Aquatic > Freshwater > Lake > Sediment | place: USA: Wyoming | collected...
AAGCTAAGGGGCCGAACCGACCCGTACTTTGCCAGGTGTCGTAGTCCATCAGGGCAACCTTCAATGTTCGCGGGTCTTTCCACTTCCAGTATTCGCTGTGCCCATCCACAAATGAGAAATTTGTTCCGTCGCCGTGTCTTGCCGTAATCTGGTCCCACCATTTTTCCTGGTCATACCAAACGGTCCAGCTCGCCGGGCTGAGCCGGCCTTCGTCGAGAAACACGGCCCTTCTGCCTGATTCACGAATCTGCGTCCTTCTCTTTATTATCCGCCCTGCTCCCGGTATCGCGTCATAGCCGTTCATAGCATCGACTATCGCGTATGTTACCACCTCTCCGCGAATACCCGTCGGGCACTGATACAGCTTTATATTGGGGCAGTATTCGAATAGCAACCCGTCCTTGACTCCCTTTATCCGGTCTGCTTCTGTGGCGCTCCACCCGGGCCAATATACCCAGCAAGTCCCGTCCTTGTTATGGGAGCCGGTGCTCGTGTTGCCGTTAATGATCTTGTCGTCGTTGTCGTCCGCGTACAGACCCCACGAAAGAACCAACTGCTTGCAGTTACTCAGACATGCGGTGCGTTTGCCCTGCTCTCTGACCCTGTTCAAGGCTGGTATGAGAATCGCCATAAGCAGTGCAATAATGGCGATTACGACAAGGAGCTCCACCAACGTGAATCCACTTCGTTTGTCCATGGCTGCGCCTCCAATTTCCACTGACAACCAACGCAGGTCGTACCTTAGTATGATTGTACATCCTTCGTGGACTTCAATCAAGCAAAATTTGCCTGCCGGCGGACCAGGGAGGGCAATCCCGCAAATCATGTGGGACAAGGCGCTAATCCGGATTTCTCACCGTCCCGCCGCGGGCGGGTGGGAAATGCAGGCTAAATCAGCCCACAGCCCCCCGGATTTTGGTGTTTTGGGTATTCTTGGAGTGTGCTGCGTCTTCGCAGCAGCGCCGCGCCGCCGAGGCCGAGCAGCAGAATCGTCGCCGGTTCGGGGATTGCCCCGCCGATGGTTACTACTTCGGTGTCGCCATTGCCCAATTCAAATGCGGCAAAGCTGCCGCCCCAGGCGTTGAACCTCGCGTGATACGACTGACCCCAGTTCGACATCGCGGCTGGGGTAAGGCCGGCATAGACCCCGCTGGCCAGACCGGCAGACGTGAACGAGCTGACCTTCTCGGCTGAGAAGCCGCCCGTTGCGGAAACGCCCCAGGATTCGGGCAGCCACGCAAAGGCCTCGGAATAGTCAGCGAGAGCGACTAAACCCGTACCGCCGCCTGCCTGCCCGAACCAGACGGCCTGCGCCAGAAATGTGTCGGCTGAAGTGTTGCCCCATGGGGCGTGCACCTCGGGGTCGTGCCCCGACAGCAGGACGTTGCCCGTGATGCCGGCTGCCAGCAAAGACGGACTGAGGCCGCTCATGTCGCCGAGGTAGTTCCATCCTGCAACCAGAACGTTGTGCGAAGCCAGGTCCGCCGCCGTAACCGGATTGCCTGGATTTCTGAGGTCGAATACCATCCCCAGGTTTGTCAGGGCAGTCTGGATGCCGGCTTGGGGCCCGCCCCCGTCATAGACCAGTATGCTTGCCGCAAAGGCGCCGGCGCTGAATGTTAGCAGTACGCAAGTAGTCCAGAATCTCTTTATCACCATTTCCTCACAGATGTCCTGAATTCCTGGTCTTCCGTGCAGACCGCCGACGCGCGATATGCCGACACACTACCGCTGCACTTCCGTGGCTGCCGGGGTCGCATAGGACAAAAGACCACCCGATACAAAGGTGAGAAGCCTGACATGACTTTCTCACCCATCCTCCTTGAATGACAAAGACGTTACCAGATTCGACACAGAGTGTCAAGCAAAAAGTCCGAAAAATATCGACTTTTCAACAGGCTGCCACCTGTTTCTCGCAGGGGCCGTAGCGTGCCATCCGGCTATTCAATGCCTGCCAGCCAGCTCCCAGCGAATACGGCAAGGTCCCGCGCGTCGATAACGCCATCCGCCGGCTCGAACATCTCGCAACCGGGGTGGTAATTGCCCTGCCCGACCTCGTTCGACCAGGCCCACGCAAAAACCGCAAAATCAAGGAAGTTCACAAACCCGTCGGCTTACAGGTCCGCCAACATCATAAACGCCGCCCGACAATGACCTTGTGCCGTTCTCTCGGACGTCGCGCCTCTTGAACCGCCTCGAATAGCACCGCCCACGCCTCGCACGCCGATCGTGCCGCAGCGCACAGGCGAGCTTCAGATTATCATAGCATCTTCGCGCCCCATAAGCAAGCAAAAACAAAGGCAGGTGTTGCCGACCGCCTCATAATCCCGTAGAATCGCAAGCATAGTAAACGTCGAAACCGAGCGTCAAGGTGGAAAAAAGGTTAAGGCAGCCATAGGATTCCGCAAGTATCCAGCGGCAGTTGGCCGACCCGACCACGTAATCAAGAATGAGCAAACTGAGAAGACCCAATTCGACTCTGACGACAATTCCCGCCATCGTACTGATCCTGGCGGCCTTTCTCGTCACTGGCTGCAGCCACGGGGCGATCCCCCGCCGCAACAGCGTTCGCGTTGGCATGTCGTTCGATGAAGTGTATCTTCTCTACAAAGATATCGATCCCTTGGGCGCCGATACGTCGAAGTATTTGCCGCAGGGCAAACCTGTAAGCTCGCGCCAAGAACAGGATTGTATCTGCGAGACGTATCGTTTCTATTTGCGCGACCGTGCAGAGCCGGCTGCCCATTTGCTCACTTTCAAAAGCTGTAAATTAAGCGAGGACGCAAGGCGGGTAATAAGGGACCGTGCCTACAGGAAGGTTGAGAATCTCGCCAAAAGACGCAGCGTTGACCCGGACGACATATCTCGCGTTCTGTCCTTGATTGAAGCCTCTGTTCCCGAATACTCCCGGTTTGAGCTAATCGCTATCGAGCCCGAACAATAACCACCACCCGGGTCCGGCCCGTCGTCGTCCCACATTCCTCATTTGATATTCCTTCTTCTCCACGCTTTCTTCCCCTTCGCGCCTCGAGCTCTCATTTTCTCCGCACCGGCATCGAGTATCGAGCATCGAGACACGTCATTGCGAGTGAAGCGAAGCAATCTCCAGCCCATCGCACGTCTGAGATTGCCACGGCCCGCGTTGCGGGCCTCGCAATGACAGAGAGCATCGAGTATCAAGTATCGAGCATCTCTACTTGTTTCTCCAGCGATTTGCTCTTGGCGGGCGCGTCCTTGATCGGCAGGGCTTTCTCAACAGTTTGCTCCACCGGGTTGGCTCGTTCTGCCGAAACGCTGTCATTGCTCTGGACCTTATCGATTATCGAGTAAGTCTCGACCATCGCCAGCAGGCTCAGGAGGAAGCTCAGCGTGCTCTCCGCGCCCTGATTGATGTTAGCGCCCGCGCGCATCAGCCCATCGGTGCATCCTTTCGTCCTGAAATCATAAAGCGGAAGGTGCAGGTCATTCGCCCCTAAAAACCAGTCAAAAGCCTTTCTCTGCAATTTCAGATATCCGGTGTCCTGCGTGGCGTCGTAAGCCGCCCTTAACATCATAACCATACTCGCCGTTTCCATCGGCAGCTGGTCGAACGTGGCTCTTCTTTGGCCGCGCTGATACCAACCATTACACCCAACGAAGCTGAAATGCTCTCCGTTGAAGCTCTCCGCCAACAGGAATTCACATGTCTTTTTCGCCGCCGCCAGGTATTTCTCGTCCCCCAGAGTCACTCCTGCCACAAACAAGGCGTGGCAGAGCACCGCATTATCATAGGTCAGGGCGTCCTCAAACCACTGCCAATTGGAAAAGCTGTTCTCCTCGTACTGCCGCACAAGAGCATCTGCCGCCATCTCCAATTGACGCTTGATATCGCTCGCACCGGGAAACTGCTTGAGATAGTCCGACATCCCTAATATCGAATAAGCCATACCACGCGGATACTGCTTCTGAACAAGCCCCACCGATGTGTCAAAACAGTCCTTGACGGTGGACAAATAAGCCGGCCACGGAGGCCTCGCCATGACCGTCCCAAACGCCCACAGCACCCTCCCAAACGCATCATTCGCCGGCTCGTTTCTCGCCCAGGTCCTGTCGAAATCCATAAAGTTCCTGATTGATCCATCCTGGTTCTGCGAATGAATAATGAACGATAGATACCTCTCGAAAAGCTCCAGAGCTTCCGGACCGGGATGCTGAGCGTGGTATTCCGCCATCGCTATCACGGCCCTGGCATTATCGTCCGTGCAGTAACCTTGCGACCGGTCCGGTATCGTGAACTTCGCATGCTGGAAAAGCCCCGTATCGTCGGTCAGCCGCTTTAGGTGTTCCAGCGAAGGCTCCGGGACTTCGATACTCGATATTGTCTCGGCCGCTGTCAGCGGGCTCTTCGCGCCAATCGGGACAGGAGCTCGCTTTGCGTTAAACAGCTTCCAATACACTTGCCCGATTTTCGGCCATGTCCGAGACCTGCCGTAATCGTAAGCGCGCCTCCGAAGCGAATAAAACAGCGTGTCGTTCTTAAGAAGCTCAACTATCGCCTCGGCGACCTCCCTCGGATCGCCTAGCTGAACCAGTTTGCCGCGCCCGTCCGCAAGCAGCTCCATTGCCGCCCAATAGGGCGTCGAGACCACTGCCTTGCCCGTGCCCACCGCAAACGATAATGTCCCGCTTGTCAGTTGCTTCCTGCTCAGATAAGGCGTCACGTAAATCTCGGCCGCGCACAGAAAATTGTGCAGCTCCTGCTCGCTCACAAATCTGTTGTGGAAAATCACGTGATCCTGCAGCCCAAGGTCTTTTACCAGCCCTTGAAGACCAAACCTGTACGATTCCCCGTCGCTTTTCAGCACGTTCGGATGTGTCATGCCCAGCACGATATAGAGTGCCGACGGCTCCGCCTCGATTATCCTCGGCATCGCCTCCAGCATAACCTCGATGCCCTTGTTCTTATTGAGAAGCCCGAACGTCAGAATGGTCCTTCGGCCTTCCATCTTGAATTTGTGCTTGTAATAGTTGCTGTCAACGAAAGGTAAATCGGGTATCCCGTGCGCAATCAGCTCCACTTTGCTGCCTGATACCCCATAAACGTCCCGCAGCATCGTCACTCCGCGCTCGTTCATTGTGATTACCTTGTGCGACGTGTCGCAAACCTCAACCATCGCCTTGTAGTAAGTCTCCTCCGGCTCATCGAGAACCGTATGCAGAGTCGTCACTATCGGCGCCTTCAACCTGTTGAGCAGCAGGTTCAGGTAAGAGCCGCTCTCTCCGCCGAACAGCCCGAATTCATGCTGAACCGACACTAAGTCCACGTGACTGAAATTGATATAGTCCGCCGCACTGATATAATCCCTCTTCACGTCTTGCCGGATCTCAAACTTCACCGGATCGTCGTATTTCAAATCCTCCCCGGACCGCATTGCCACAACTAACGGCTCAAATTCCCCTCTCGCCGCCGCCGCTGCACTTTTGATCAGATCGCACGTAAACGTCGCAATTCCGCATTTTCTTGGCGGAAAAGAAGATATGAACACTACCCTTTTCTTGGCACGTTTTACCATGCTGCAAAGTCCCTCTTTCTACACCGAGGCACAAGCTCCATTTCATTCTAATGATGCCAGACTATTGTGTCAAGTTAATTGCCGTTGCACCGTATATTGCAGCCTGTCCGCGACCTCAACTGCTCTCGAACGGGACCTTCAAAGGCCGAAATCAGACCCTTTTGCGAATTCCTGAGAAATTTTTCGTCAGTTTTCAGTTTTTTTGCTACCATCGAGTGCTGGATTCGTATAATATACTACTAATTCAGTAGGAATACAGGAGTTGGTATGAAGCTTTCTACACGAACGAGATACGGCGTCAGGGCTATGTTGGACCTGGCTGAAAACGCCTCAAAAGGCCCTATGCAGCTCAGGGAAATTGCCCGTCGTCAGGAAATATCAGCCAAATACCTCGAGCAATTGATGGCTGTACTTAAATCCGCCGGCCTGGCAAGAAGTGTCAGAGGAGCCAAAGGAGGCTATGTCCTTGCAAGGCCCCCGGAGCAGATAAGACTCAGTGACATTTTTCATTGTCTCGAAGGATACGTGACCACCGCCGAGTGTGTCGAGAATGCCGGTTACTGTCACCGGTCCGCCGACTGTGCGGCTCGAAACATCTGGACAAAGGTGCACCGGGCAATTGAAGGTGTCCTCCAGTCCGTTACTCTGCAGGACTTGGTTGACCAGGCTAAGGAATCCGGCGCCTCGGATTATCAGATATGAATGAATGGAGAGACCTATGAGCGCAATATTTGAAAATATCGTTGCTGCAGTCGGCTTTACTCCGCTGGTGAAAATCAACAAGCTCGGCTCGCCTAATGCGACAATTCTCGCAAAGCTTGAGTCGTATAATCCCTGCGGCAGTGTCAAAGACAGAATCGCAAAGGCGATGATACGAGCCGGCGAAGAAGACGGCTTGATAAAGCCCGACACCCTCATTATCGAGCCGACCAGTGGGAATACCGGCATAGGCCTTGCCTTCATTTGTGCAGCAAAGGGCTACCGGTTGATACTCACAATGCCCGAATCAATGAGCATTGAGAGAAGAAAGCTCCTCAAGCTGTTCGGAGCTGAGGTCGTCCTGACCCCGGCCGAGCTCGGCATGACCGGAGCTGTCCGGAAGGCTGAGCAGCTCGTCGCAGAGAATCCCGGCTCGTTCATGCCGCAGCAGTTCAAAAACCCCGCAAACCCGCAGGTCCACAGAGAAACCACGGCAAAAGAGATATGGATGGATACGGACGGTGAAATCGACATTTTTGTCGCCGGCGTGGGGACCGGCGGAACCCTAACCGGATGCGCAGAAGTCCTAAAGCAGCACAACAAGAACTTAAAGGCCGTTGCTGTTGAGCCTAAGGATTCCCCTGTTCTCTCCGGCGGCCGACCCGGCCCACACAAAATACAGGGCATCGGCGCCGGTTTTGTCCCGGAGGTCCTGAAGGTTGAGCTGATTGATGAAATCATACAGGTCTCCAACGATGACGCTTTGGAGACAGCCCGGCAGTTGGCCGCAAAGGAGGGTATAATGGCCGGCATAAGCTCGGGCGCCGCTATGTGGGCCGCGATCCGGCTTTCTAACCGTCCCGACAACCGAAACAAAACAATTGTCGCCATCTTGCCAGACACCGGAGAAAGATATATCTCAACCGGTATGTTTGAATAGTCTTAAACGGTTTTTGCCGGAGAATCCGACAATGCAAAAGAAAAGATTCAACGATAAGAAGATCAAAACCCTCGTCGCCCAAATCGCCGAGACCTACGAAGGCGATTGCGGAATAAACTTCATCGACGCCTCCAACCTGCCCGTCAGGGGCGAGATTCTTGAAATCCTCGAACTGCTCATCGAGGTGCTCTTTCCGGGCCATACCGGAAAAAGGACCGTCACAAAATCGAATATCAATTTCATCGTCGGCGACATCCTCTGCCAGGCGTACGACGAGCTTTCGGCACAGACCGAACGGGCCTTCAAATACCAGTGCAGAATAAAAAAGTGCGACGGCTGCGACTGCCGAACAATGGCCGAAAATGTCACCCGACACCTGCTGACTCGGCTGCCCAAAATCAGAGAGCTCCTCAAAGGCGACGTCCGCGCAGCTTTTGAAGGCGACCCCGCCGCGAAATCTTACGAGGAAATCGTGATAAGTTATCCCTGCATCATTGCCATTGCCACCCATCGTATCGCACACGAGCTCTATCTAAAGCAGGTTCCTCTCATTCCCCGTATCATGGCCGAATGTGCGCACACCAAAACCGGAATCGACATCCATCCCGGCGCAACTATCGGCAAGAACTTCTTCATCGATCACGGCACCGGAGTCGTAATCGGCGAGACTACCGTCATCGGCGACAACGTCAAGATCTACCAGGGCGCCACACTCGGCGCCTTGAGCTTTGCAAAGGACGAAAGGGGAAGGGTGATAAAGGGCGGTAAAAGACATCCAACCATAGAGGACGACGTCACTATCTATGCCGAGGCCACGATACTGGGCGATATTGTCATCGGCAAAGGCGCCGTAATCGGCGGAAACGTCTGGATAAAGGAGTCCGTCCCGCCCGGCGTTACCGTCAGAACCCCAAATCCCGATTTAGTATATACCAAAAACGGCCAGGAGCACAAATTGACCCAACCAAGAACCGCTTGATTCTGCGTCTTGCCGCGCAGCTCGGCGGGGAGGCTCTTTTGGACAATAGACTGCTTGAAAAAATTCAAAAACTCAAGACCCGGCGTAACGCCGTCATACTCGCGCACAACTATCAGCCCGCCGAGATACAGGACCTCGCCGATTTCACCGGCGATTCGCTCGGCCTGAGCATAGAGGCCGCACGAACCGACGCCGATGTAATCGTTTTCTGCGGCGTGCGGTTTATGGCGGAGACCGCGGCCATCCTCTCGCCGCAAAAGACCGTGCTTCTGCCCGACAAGCTCGCCGGCTGCCCTATGGCTGATATGATTACCGCCCAGCAGTTGCGAAAGCTAAAACAAAGCCACCCCGGCGCGCTGGTCGTCTGCTATGTCAACAGCACGGCCGAAGTCAAAGCCGAGAGCGACTATTGCTGCACCAGCGCCAATGCCGTCGAGCTCGTTGACTCGCTCCCGCAGGATGCCAAAATCATCTTCGTCCCGGACCAGCATCTCGGCCAGTTTGTCGCCGAGAAGACAGGCCGCCGGCTCATCCTCTGGCCGGGCTACTGCGCCACGCACATTAACATTACCGAGCACGACATAAAAGACGCCAAGCAAAGCCACCCCGACGCTGTCGTAATGGCCCACCCCGAATGTAGTGAGCCGGTCAAACACCTCGCCGACCAGGTTCTCAGCACCTCACAGATGCTCAGATTCGTCGCCAGCAGCGCCGCCCGCGCCTTCATTGTCGCCACCGAGTTCGGAATAATCCACGCACTGAAAAAGAAAAATCCCAACGCAGAATTCATCACCCCCACCGACAGGGCCGTCTGCCCAAATATGAAGAAAATCACCCTGGATAAAATCGTCGCATCCCTCGATGAATTGCAGTACCGAATCACGGTCCCCGAAGAAATCAGGGTAAAAGCGAAAACCTCACTTGATAGAATGATAGAAATCTTACCGAAAAAATAGTCAGGAATCAAAAAATGGCACAGGAAATTCAACATCATCTCGAAACACTGGCGCTCCACGCAGGTCAACAAATCGACTCCGACACCTTGAGCAGAGCGGTGCCGATCTACCAGACAACCAGCTACGTCTTCAAGAGCACCGACCACGCGGCAAATCTCTTCGCGCTGAAAGAGTTCGGCAATATCTATACCCGCCTGATGAACCCCACCACCGACGTCTTCGAAAAACGCATCGCCGCCCTCGAAGGAGGCGTTGCCGGCCTGGCGCTAAGCTCCGGCCAATCCGCCATCTACGTCAGCATCTTCAACATCTGCGGCGCCGGGGGGCATATAGTCTCATCGAACTCGCTCTACGGGGGAACAGTCACCCTCTTTAGCCACACCTTCCCAAAGCTCGGCATCGATGTCACCTTCGTTGACCCCAAAGACCCGGAGAACTTCGCAAGGGCCGTAAAGGACAACACCCGCCTGGTCTATATTGAGACCCTCGGCAACCCAAAGAACGATGTCCTGCAATATGAAAAAATCGCCGAGCTCGCCCACAAGAACGGCCTGCCTGTCATCTGCGATAATACGGTAATGACCCCCATCCTCTTCCGTCCCATCGACTACGGCATCGACATAGTTGTCCATAGCTGCACAAAGTTCATTGGCGGACACGGAACATCCATCGGCGGCGCAATCGTCGATTCCGGCAAATTCGACTGGGCCAACGGCAGATACCCCGAGCTCACCGAGCCTGACCCCAGCTACCACGGCATCAAATACGTCGAATCCTTCGGCAACCTCGCCTACATAATCAAAGCCCGGACCCAGTTCCTCCGCGATATGGGATCCTGTATCTCGCCGTTCAATGCCTTTCTCTTTATTCAGGGCCTCGAAACCATACACCTGCGTATGCCCAGGCACAGCGAGAACGCCCTTGCGCTCGCCAAATGGCTCGAAAAGCAGCCCCAGATCACTTGGGTCAACTACCCCGGCCTGCCTTCGCACCCCGACCACGCGCTGGCCAAGAAATACCTGACTAAAGGCTGCGGCGCAATCGTCGGCTTCGGCATCAAAGGCGGTAAAAAGGCCGGCATAAAATTCATTAACTCCGTCAAGCTCGCCAGCCACCTTGCCAATATCGGCGACAGCAAGACCCTCGTCATACACCCCGCCAGCACCACACATTCACAGTTGACAGAGGCCGAGCAGCTCGCCGCCGGCGTTACTCCCGATTACGTCCGAGTCTCTGTTGGCACGGAACACATAGATGATATAATCGCAGACGTTCAACAAGCATTGCAGAAAAGTGCATGACATTGTCCGGATACCTGACAATAATCAGCCCCACGTTCCACCGGGGCAACGATATACGAAGTACGATATACGAGATACGCAGATATGTGGGAATACACCGATAAAGTAAGAGATCACTTCTTCAATCCTCGAAACGTCGGCGAAATAGAAGACCCCGACGGCATCGGAGAGGTCGGCTCACTCGCCTGCGGCGACGCCCTTAGGCTCACCTTCAAGCTCGACGAGAACGGCAGAATCGCCGACGCTAAGTTCAAGACCTTCGGCTGTGCAAGTGCAATCGCAACTTCCTCTGTTCTAACAGAGATGATAAAGGGTATGACCCTCGAAGAAGCCGCAAAAGTAACAAACAAAGACATCGCCGACTACCTCGGCGGTCTGCCCGAACAAAAAATGCACTGCTCCGTCATGGGCAGAGAGGCCCTCGAAGCCGCAATCGACAACTACAAGGGCGGCGGCGCAAAGAAGCACGAGCTCGAAGGTAATATCGTCTGCACCTGTTTCGGCGTCACCGACTCCGAAATAGAAAGGGTCATCCGGGAAAACGACCTCACAACCGTCGAACAGGTCACAAATTACTGCAAAGCGGGCGGCGGATGCGGCGGCTGCCGCGGAGAAATCGAAAAAATTATCGAAAAAGTCCGCGGCGACAAAATAAAGGAGCAGCCCGCCCCCACACCCGGACGAGCGGGAAAACTCACCAACATTCAAAAGATACAGTTAATCCAGCAGACGATAAACGAACAAATCAGGCCCGCCCTCCGGGCCGACGGCGGCAACATCGAGCTGATAGACATCGAGGGAAACAAGGTCATCGTCGCCTTCAGGGGAATGTGCGCCCAGTGCCAGCTCGCCGAGTTCACTATGAGGGATGTCGTCGAGGCAAAACTGAGAGAATTCGTCTCCCCGGACCTCGTCGTCGAGGAACAAAAGGAGCCTGAATAAATGGAAACACCCGGGTGGCATCCTCAAGCCCGAAGGGCTTGGGGATGGGCAGCCGATGTTGGTTCAGCCCTTATCCGCAAGAGAAGGACTTAACGTAATGGAAACCATATACTTCGATAACAACGCAACAACAAAGGTCGCCGACGAGGTGCTCCGGGGAATACGCCCCCTGTTTTGCGAGCTCTACGGCAATCCTTCGAGCATGCACACTTTCGGCGGGCAAATCGGCCGAAAAATCAAAAAGGCGCGCGAGCAGGTCGCCGCTCTGCTCGGCTGTGACCCAGCCGAGGTCATATTCACAAGCGGCGGCACCGAAAGCGACAACGCCGCAATAAAAGGCGCCATCGCCGCCACGCCCAACAAGCGAAAGGTCATCACAACCCGTGTCGAGCACCCGGCTGTCCTGGCTGTCTGCCGCGACCTCGAAAACCTCGGCTACTCGGTGGTCGAGCTTGGCGTCGATAAACAGGGCCGCCTCGACCTGGCCGAGCTTGAGACCCAGTTCGACGACAGCACGGCACTGGTCAGCGTTATGTACGCCAACAACGAGACAGGCACGATTTTCCCCGTCGAGGAAATCGCCCGCTTGGTCACCGACAAGGGCGTTGTCTTCCACACCGACGCCGTCCAAGCCGTTGGCAAAATACCCCTCAATCTCTCCAAAAGCCGCATCGACCTGCTGAGCCTCTCGGGGCACAAGCTCCACGCTCCAAAAGGCGTCGGCGTCCTCTACGTCCGAAAGGGCACGCGCCTTTCGCCTTTTATGCTCGGCGGCCACCAGGAATCAGGCCGTCGAGCAGGCACCGAAAATGTCCCCGGAATCGTCGGACTCGGGAAGGCCTGTGAGCTGGCCGCCGAAAATATCGAACTCGAAAACACCCGCGTCAAAAAACTGCGCGACAAGCTCGAAAAAGCGATTATCGAGTCCTGCCCCGACTGCCGCATCAACGGTGACCCGAAAAACCGCCTGCCCAACACAACCAACATCAGCTTCGAATACATCGAGGGCGAGGCGATCCTACTCATGCTCGACAGGTTCGGCATCTGCGCTTCCAGCGGCTCAGCCTGCACCTCCGGCTCACTCGAACCATCCCACGTCCTCCGCGCGATGGGGGTGCCCTTCACCGCCGCACACGGCTCAATCCGGTTCAGCCTCAGCAGATACAACACCGAAGATGAAATCGACTTCACCGTCGAAAAAATGCCCCAAATCGTAAGCCGCCTCCGCGAACTCTCACCCTTCGTGAAACAGAAGTGTCCGCCTAATTGTCAGTGTTCCTGACGGTATTGGAGATCCGCTATGCACGACAAAATCCTCGCAGTTGTCTTGCTCGCCCTAAGCGCCGCCAGCCAGGCATTCATAAAGCACGGCGACAGCGCTATGTTCTACTCGGTCGTCTTATTTGCCCTCGGCGCATACGAATTCATTCTCGGCGAAATCAAACAACGCAAGGCAAAGTAGCCCCTGCACCAGGTGATGCGAAATACTTATCTGCCGGTTCTTGGCCGGACGTTTCACGCTTGTAGTGTCCACCGTTACTTTGGCTGAGCTTGAGAAAGCCCCTGATCGTGTTAAGAGCGTTTTAGCCGGACTGCCGCCGGAGAACGTCGAGATAATCGAGTTCTCCGACGAGATCGCCAGCCTGCGCGATGCATATTTGCGGGCCTGGATACTTGAACCCGAGAGCAGCGCCGACGCAGAGTACATAGCGTCGGCGTCCGTTGCGGGCGTCGACTTCGTGGTTAGCTGGAATTTCAAGCATATTGTGCACTATGAGAGAATAAGCGGCTACCAGGCCGTCAATCTGATGAACGGATACAAAGAGATTCGAATATACTCGCCTCGCGAGGTGGTTAACTATGATGAAGAATAAGAAGTTCGATTGTGTCCGGATGAAGTGGGATATCCAGAAGCAAATAGCCAAAGACTCCTCAGGGATATCGGATAATGAAGCCCACAGGATTCAGATGGATGAGGTCATGAAGGACCCAATATTAGGCCCATTTTGGAAAAGAATTCGCTCGGCAAGGAGAGTCTCTCCGAGATGAAATTCTGCGAGTGTCTTTCCTCCGCCAGTATCGTAAAAGGGTAGTAGAACAAATAGAAGACGACTATAACTCCCAGCACCAGCAGGTTCTCCGATGCCAGCCCGATTTGGTCGGCAAGCTCGAGCATAACGGTGCAGGTTCGCCGGCTATGCGACTGCTTCATCTTGAGATTGGCGTTGACGTATTCATCTTCGCCGTAGAAGCCCGTCACATAGTCATCAAACCAAGCTCTCAATTCTTCCAACAGCTCTTGTTCCATAGATATGCAGAGTGAGTCAATCCGGAAGCGAAGCTCTTCCCGCGGCAGCCGGCGCGGCATACTCAGCGAACGCAAAACCGCTATGGATGTCCTCATATAATGGTCTTGGAAGCACTTGCACGGACTTTTCGTATCTGAGGGCGCTCGAGATTAAGGTTACACCTCTTGTTCCTGAATTCCGCCCAATCAGGACCCTGAATTGGTCCACGTCCAAGGATCGGGCCTTTGCATCCTCGTAGCTCAGTCCGTATTGAAATTCACCAATGGTGTCGAAAATGTAAACATTGTCGCGGTGGTAGAACCAGCAGACGGCCGGAACCAGGTGGGCGTCTGAAACGACGATTATGGTATCGGGCTGGATTCGGCTTGAATGTTGTGACAGAAACTCACCCGGCATCTTTCCCACCTTAAACTGGTTGGGCACGATGAAGTGCGTACTGAACATAACAAGCACCTGGCCGATGCAGAATAAGGCCAGTTTTCTTTTGTATTGCGTTTCTCGCCGGGCAAGTATCAGCAGAACAGCGTAGGTCAAAAGTCCGATAGTCAGTAGAATCCATTTCCAGGTTTCGTTCCGACCGTAAAGCGCCCGGTCGGGCAGGGCCAGATGAAAGAATATCAGCGTCCCCGTCAAACCGATAACGAGTGCCAGCACTATGCCGGAGCCAATGCCAAAGAGCTTTGTCTTTCCTGCTGCAAGGTATTGCCGGAGTCCCAAAGACACGAGGATGGCCAGGGGAGGAAAACACGGCAGTATGTACGTACCGAGCTTGCCTCGGCAGGCAGAGAAGAACAGGAAAGGAAATAGCAACCAGCACATCGCAAACCGAAAAAGCGGGTCCTTGTGAGGTATCCTCTTAAGACCCGATACTATGGCCGGCAAAAGGATCGTCCAAGGCAATGCTCCCCCGAGTATCATCGGAACGAAGAACCAAAACGGCTCGTTGTGCTGACCATCTTCGGGCGAGAAAAATCGCGAGACATGCTCGGTCCAGAAGAAGTAATGCCAGAAATCGGGTTCCCTAAGGTGAATCATGACACTCCACGGAAGCACGACAAGAACCGCCGTGATGATGGGCGCCCAGGATGTCCGCAGAAAGCTCTTGAATTGGCCTTGCCGGAGCACGAACGGGATAATGACTATCATAGGTATTACAAGGGCCAGAAATCCCTTGGCCAGAAAAGCCAAGCCGCAAGACATGCCCGCCAAAACAAGCAGGATCATCTTCTTGCGCGTGTTTTCTTCTCTCAACGCAAAGAAGAGTGATAAAATGGCCGCCGTCACAAACAACGATAATACGCTGTCGAGAACGCAGAAAACCCCGATAGCTAAAACCTCAAAGGACAGCAGAAAGACGGCGGTGGCGAGCAACGCCGTTAAATAGTCGTCTGAAAATTTGCGCACCAACAGGAATAGGAGCAGCGCTGTGAGCCCAACAGCGACCGCAGACGGAAGACGCACGGCGAAAGCGTTTTCACCAAACAGCCACATGGCCGCAGCGTTCAGCCAATAACCCAGGACCGGTTTTTCAAAATATCGCAGCCCGTTGAGATGCGGCACAACCCAGTCTCCCGATGCCAGCATTTCTCTGGGGATTTCGGCGTATCGGGTCTCATCAGGAATAACGAGAGCCCGCACGCCGAGCGGAACAAGGTACACCAGAAAGAAGATGGTTATCACCAAAACATGGATTCTCTTCATTCTGTATCTCCGCCGCAACCAGTGCCGGAATTGCCGTTCACGCTGAAGAGCTCACCATGCAACGGCTCTGTTCCGACATTCTCTATGGTGAACACGGTACAGGCTCTATGACCGATCTTTCCCTTGATGCGCACTTTCGTACAGCTCTTGACGTCGTCCGGAAGACCGTCAAAATCGCGATCCTCGGTTATGAAATATGAGTATTGCCGGGAATCCAGGAGTTCCTCCGGGGAAGTGGCGAAAGCAGGCTTGAGCGGCTTGTCGTAATTGACCATGAATTTGATGTCTTCGCCGTCGGGTCCTATTTTGTAGAAGGCAATATCCCCAGGGCGCTCTTCTTGCAGCAACTTCACTCTCGCCACAAATGGCCGTGTAGTCTCCGAGGCCAGATTGATAGGCTGGGCGACACCTATGCTTACAATGATAAATGCTGCGACTCCAACAACTGCAGGGACCATATCATGGTTGGGATGGCCTCTTAATCTCTTGTTTAAAGTTCGCGCGATTATGCTCAAACCGATCAACAACGCCAGCACGATTAGAAAATGAACATCGGCATGAACGCCGAAGCACCTACCGAAAGAAAGAATACCCACTGTTGCGATGCCCGCCAACAAGGGCAGGGAAGAACAAATGGAGAGAAAGGCCTTCCTTGCCTCAAACAGAATTCCTTTTGGTGAGGAGTCGATCAACAAATACGCGGCAACCAGAGAAAGTGCGGGTACGACAGGCAGAATATGCCGCATTTTCTTGTCTGCCGGAACCGACATGCCTATTAATACAATCAGAATCCAGACAACCAGGTAACCGATAAACTCGTAATTGCTGTCTTTCCTTTTCAGGATATGCCTAAGACCAGCAATGACAACCAGAATAGCCACAGGATAACATACGGCGAATCCGGATAGACTGCTGTACCAATAATAAAAATGGCTTACTCTGCTGCCAACCATGCGTGTGGCTGCCTGCACGTCAACTACCCTTCCGACAAAAGCCTCTCCACCCTCGTGATGTGCGGCAACTAACATTGCGGCACTGCACACGCTCAGAATGCCTAATGCAAGAATACCGATGAGCAGAAACTTCTTGAATTCCCTGCGGCACAGGTAATAGCTGCAAACGACACTTGCGGGAATAATCATCCCAATTGGACCACGGAATGAGAAACTCGCCATCAGTACAAGCGGGATAAACCATAGACGTTTGCGTTTGCCGTAGATGTCCGCTGAATAGATCAGATAGAAGCACAGGGTTGTTGCGAGGGCATTGTACTGGTCCAGAGCGATACTTCGCGACTCGGTCAAAAACAGGTGAGTGAACAGGGCGAACAGCACCGCCGTCCATCCCCACTTCCGCGATCGTGTTGTGCCGATTCGGTACATGACAACGAGGATCAAGGCCGAAATGATAGCGGTGGGCAGTACAGCGGTAAACGGTGTTACTTTGCCGAAAGGCAGGGAGACCAGATAAACAAGGAAAGTCGAAGTTGCAGGGTAGTCAGGATAGGGTATGCCGTATCTTGTGGGGAAGAGGCTGGGACCGTTTCGCAACATTTCCTGGGCGAAAAGCGCAAACCTTGCCTGGGAAGAAATGAATTCTCCATCAAGGGCGGCGGTGAAGATGCCAAGGCCTAAGAAAAAGATCAGCAGTGAATCTCGGCGCAGGTCTGAGAGCCTTTTCGACGAGTCAATTCCTTCCATCGTCAACTCCCACATTCCCCTGGCATGCGACCCATCCTTCGCGCCCGGGCAGTTCCTGTCTGACGATGGCAGCAGGGCCAGTCTCAAGACAGTTCTGAAGTAGTGTCTCCAGAGGGACGAACGACACGCCTTTTGAAACAGCTTTGCTCACAAACTCTCTGAACATCTCCAGGCAGACAATTCCCTCAACCTCTGCATGAATAGTCAGCACATTCAGTTTTGCAGGGTCCAGAAGGGCAAGCATGTAGTCATTGTAATTGCTGTCAGTCAGGCCGTTACGCCCCACAACCTCATCGTAGGTGGGCAGAGTGACAGGAATTTGCGGCTGCGTCAGCTCGCGGCCTTCCACGACGGGACGAAATATGCTTTCGCCTCTGCAATCACTGTTATAGTGAAAAGGGAATTTGGCTTTCTCTTTCAAAACGAGATCATTGCACTTCCATCCGGGCACTGCCGAGCAGGTCGGCGGGCGGCCAAGAACTTGGGTGAGCATTTCTACGCCTCGGTTCAGCGATTGATAAATGGCCTCCGCAGTCATCGTATCGATATGGGCTTGCCAGGCGTGATGATCCCAGGCATGAAGCCCCACTTCGTGGCCGGCGTCCGCAGTGGAGCGAACAATATCGGCGAGTCGTTCTCCGATGACGGGCCCAGGCCAGAGCGTGCCCCTCAGAAGAATATCCCAGCCGTACAGGCTTGCAGCTTTCGTTCTGAGCATCTTCCACAGGAATGCGGGCCGGAGCAGCCGCCAGAGGTGCCGCCCCATATTGTCCGGACCCACACAGAAAAAGAACGAAGCCTTTATGGAGTGGTCCGCGAGAACCCTGCACAGATTCGGCACTCCATACTTCGTGCCGCGGAACGTATCGACATCAATCCTGAGGCCTGCTTGCATGGTCCTGCTCTCTGTCGGCTATTCTGTGTGCGGCCACAACTATTGTGTCGTGACCGATTTTAAAGCTCCGCAGCACGTCGAGGTCTCTGGGGTTCCGGATATCCGCTTCGTTGAAAATTGCCGCCGTTTTTCCATCCGAACTCAGGAACTTGTTCATATCCTCATTTCCAGCAAATGCTGGGACGCGACCTCGGAGATAGAAAACCGCTGCCCCGCTCAAACGCTCTTTGGGTAGAAAAAGACCGATTTGGACTCCGCCCGACTTGAGACTCCGGCAGTATTCGAAGAGAGGCTCAAAGGACTCCTTCTGATTGGAGATAGGCGCCGTGACAATATCAAAGGTTAGATAGAGCACCAGGAATGCTGGCACGAGTATCTGCAGAAAGCTCATGAGTTTTTTTCTTCTGAGTCGGCCATAAGCCCATATTCCCAAACACAAACCGGGAGCAGATACAAGGGGCCAGACTGTGACGGGCTGCTTGAAATAGACGCATATACCCAGCAGGGCCAGCGGCATTAGGATAACGGCCCAGGCCAATATGCCCGCGGGGATATTGAACCATTTTGTCGCGGTCTCTTTACCTTCTATGACCATCCCCACCGCCTGCCCTACAAACAGAGCCGCCGCCGGATACAAAGGCAGCAGGTAAAGACCCCGCTTGCCGGCCGATACCGAAAGCAGAAGAAAGGGAACGGCAAACCACGCGAGAATAAACAATGAAGGACTCTCCTTCTTGTGTTGACGAATTTCCCCTACATGAAAAATAAAAGCTGCGGGCAAAAAAAGCACCCAGGGAAAAAACTGAGGCGGGGATTTAACCAGATAGTAGTAGAAGGATTCGACGTGTGCGGCGTAAGCACCCGTGAATCGCCCTAAGTTGTTGGCAAGCAAGGCTTTATAGACCGTTTCGCTTCCGAGCTGTCCACAGAGCAGCCAAATCCACACAGCGGCCGGAATAAGGCACAAAACCGAGCCCAAAAACAGTAGAAACCATCGCCGCAAAGAGAAGTCCCTCCTCAAAAGAAGCCAGACTGTCAAGGCGGACAATGGAATCACCAGCCCAACCAGTCCCTTCGTCAGCAGCGCACACGCCAGTGACAGCACATAGCCGGCGAACCAGAGCATTCTGCGTTTCGGTAATCGCACAGCCTCAAAGAAACAAAGCATCGCCGCGGTTGTGAAAAGACACAACATCATATCGAGCACACAGCGGCGGCCCAGACTCCAATACTCTGCTGAAGTCGCCAGCGCCAACCCGCAAACGAAGGCGCTAAGAGGGGAGAAGCCCATTTTGCGGCCCAGAACAAAGACGATAACAACGCCCCCAATAGCAGCCAAGGCCGAGGGTATTCGGGTTGAACGCGTGTTCTCGCCAAACAGCTTGAACACAGCCGAGCCAATCCAGTAATAGAGTGGGGGCTTCTCAAGAAACGCTTGGCCGTTCAGTCTCGGCACAGCGTAATCTCCCGACCTTGCCATTTCGGCGGTTATTCCGGCTTCCCGCGGCTCATCTGCATCCCAAAGATGCCGCATCCCCAGCGCTGCAAGAAAAAGAAGCGAGGCGAAAACCAGAAGGGAAATAATAGATATGCCTACTATCCTGTTATCATCATCCTTTGAAGGCATTAGCGCTTATTCTCTGGCCTGTTCTCGTGGCGTCTCAACTCCATCTAATTTTCTGCCGGAGGGATAAGAAACCGAGATTATACCATGTCGAGCTTTTGTACCGGGACCGGAATCCAACAGGAACTCTTCGGACTTGATGCTTTCGCGCAGGAAGAATTCGAGAGTCTGCTCCACGGATTCCTCCAGTGCTATGGTCGGGACCCAGCCCAGCAGTTTCTTTGCGTTCCGGATGCTTGGTCTCCTGTGCTGAACGTCCTGGTAACCGGCGCCGTAGTAGGACTTGCTCTCCACCATGCGAAACCCAGCAAAGGGAGGGAATTTCGGTCGCAGAGGGTGTTGCTCAAATCTGCTCAGCAACAGCTCCGCCAGTCCCTTGATGCTGATCTGGTTGTCGGGATTGCCGATATTTATTATCTTGCCGTCACATAGATTGTCTTTGTTCTCGATTATCCTGTACAGACACTCAACTCCATCCCGGACATCCGTGAAGCATCGCTGCTGGCCGCCGCCGTCTATAAGCTGAATGGGCGCGCCTTCCACGAGATTGAGAATCAGTTGCGTGATGGCGCGCGAGCTGCCGATCCTGGCGGAGGTGAGGCTGTCAAGCTTCGGCCCGATCCAGTTAAAGGGCCGAAACAGGGTGAACCTCAGCCCGTCTTTCTGCCCGTAGGCCCAGATGACCCTGTCCAGCAACTGCTTGCAACAGGAGTATATCCACCGCTGCATCCGGATCGGCCCCAGAATCAGTTTGGAGTTGTCTTCGTCAAACTCCTTCTCATCGCACATCCCATACACTTCGGAGGTTGACGGGAAAACGATCCGCTTTCCGTATTTGACACAGTATCGGACGACCCGCAGATTCTCCTCAAAATCCAGCTCAAATACGCCTATCGGATTTCGCGTGTATTCGATAGGCGTTGCTATGGCCACCAATGGAACAACAATATCGCATTTTCTGATGTGATACTCCGTCCATTCACGATGGATAGAAATATCGCCTTCTTCAAAATAGAACCCCGGCCTGTCAAGCAGGTGCTGAATGTAATTTGACCGAAGGTCCATGCCGTGGACTTCATATTTTCCGCTCTGCAACAGCCGCTCACTCAGGGCGTTGCCGATAAAGCCGTTGACTCCAAGGATCAGGACACGCTTCTTTCTCATGCCCTCTATGCGACTGCTGGAGCTTGGGCCGAATCTCATGCCCTCAACGAGGTTAAGTTCACGGGCGAGCTGAACACCACTCATATAGACGCCATTCTCCGCCTGGCCGAAATCTACACGCACCGCACCCTTACCGCACACAACCACCAGAGGATCAGTCGAGATGATAGCGCCGGGACTCAATTTCTCCCCGCGGTAAGGCGCCTCAGAAATCGCCCAGAACAGACATTTCTCGTTTGCGATATGGCTAAAAGCACCGGGGTACGGCCGGGTCACAGCGCGGACCAAATTCCTCACTTGCTTTGCACTGACGGTCCAGTCAATTTCACCGTCAGCCGGTCGGCGACCGCCGTAGTACGTCGCCTTTGAATGGTCCTGTGGCTCGCGCGGCGCAGCACCATCCTTTATTCGCGGCAGAACCTCATCAAGCATGATTGACGCTGTCTGAGCCGCTTTTTCATGTAGGGACCTGGCTGTATCATCCTCTGTGATTATGATTTTTTTCTGACAGACGATGTCGCCATCGTCCGGCTTGGGCGTCATGTAATGCAGTGTGACTCCGGTCTCCTTTTCGCCGTTGACAAGCACCCAGTTAACCGGGCATCGTCCTCGATATTTGGGCAGAAACGAACCGTGCAGATTAAGGCATCCGGCCGGCGGAATATCCAGAATCGGTGGTTTGACCATGTTTCTATAGTAGAAGGAGAAAATAATATCGGGGGCAAATTCTTTGATCCTTTTTACCCACAAAGGATGGTTGATATCATCGGGAGCGAAGACCGGAATGCCCTGCGATGCGGCAAGCTCCGCCACGGAATCATACCAGACATTTTCCCGCGGGTCGTCCTTATGAGTAAAAACCGCGGCGATCCGGAAGCCGTTTCGCAGCAGGGCTTCTATCCCGACGCAACCGATATTGTGATAGGCCAAAACGATTGATTTCATACCATAACCTCCAGACTCTTTTTGTTTTGGGCCTCATGCTCACAGTCGCCTCGGCCGACAACCTGCTGCACAAAGTAGCGGGGACGTCCCCGGACATCGTAATAAATCCGCCCGATGTACTCGCCAAGCAAACCCATGGCAACAAACTGTCCGCCTGTGAGGATAAAGAGAACGGCAAATAGCGTGAAGACGCCTTCAGCCGCCCAGGCGGGTCCGTAAATCAACCTCATAACCAAAAGGAATACGCCGAACCCCACCCCCAGCAGTGATACGATTGTGCCCAGCACGGTCAACAGCCGCAGGGGGAAGGTCGTCATGCTGGTCAACAGATCGAACTGCAGGTTGACCAGTTTCCATAAACCATATTTTGACTCGCCGTCGGACCGCGTCTCGTGATGCACCTCAATTTCCGTTGCATTACTGGCAAAGCTGTTCGCAAGCACGGGGATAAACGTGCTTCTCTCATGACATTGAAGCATCGCGTCCACTATATGCCGGCGATAAGCCCGCAGCATACAGCCATAATCGTGCATGATTACGCCTGTGGCCTTTTGTGCGACCTTGTTGACCATAAAGGAGGCAATCCTGCGGAAAAAGGTGTCGCACCTCGGCACACGGACGCTCCCCACAACATCGAATCCTTGCTCGATGGCTTCGACGAGTTTGGGAATCTCTTCAGGAGGATTCTGGAGGTCGGCGTCGAGGGTGACAACAATGCCGCCCCTGGCCTCCGCAAAGCCGGCCATCACCGCCGCGTGCTGACCGTAATTTCTGTTCAACAGCACTCCGATCACCTTGCCTTGGCTCAATTCTGCGGCCTGAGTAATCTCTCTGGGCGACGCATCGCTGCTCCCATCGTCCACAAGAATCAGCTCGAAGGGTCTTGCCATATCGCTACAGGTCTTGATGCATCGCTTGAGCAGTTCTTCTATATTCTCCTGTTCGTTGAATACAGGAATAACGATTGATATCAAATCTGTTTCATTCATTGGCTCAAACACTCCTTTGCGGCATTCACAACATCATCTACATCATCAAAAGTCATCTCCGGGAACAGGGGAAGCGAACATATCCGGTCCGAATTCCACTCCGTATTCGGCAACATACCGCGCCGCATACCCATAGACTCAGTGTAATACTTCTGAAGGTGCACGGCGCGAAAGTGAAGTCCCGTTCCAATGTTTCTCTGTTTCAGCTCACGCATAAAATCATCCCGGCCCAATCGTGCCTTGTCCGTATCCAGCCGCACGATGAAGAGATGCCAGGCGTGTTTCATGGGATACGCGGGAACGCTGAGCGGCAGGATTTCATCCACCTCTTCGAGACGCTCGGTGTACCTGGCGGCCAGCTCGGCCCTGCGGGCGTTGAACTCTTCCACACGCGCCAGTTGACTTATCCCCAGGGCGGCGGATATGTCGGTCATGTTGTACTTATAGCCCGGCTCCAGAACCTCTGCCTGAGGAGACCTGCCCTGCGTTTGTCTGTCATACGCATCCACACCCAGACCGTGAAACTTGAGCTGCCGAACGCGGTCAAGCAAGGTCTGGTCGGAAGAGCAAAACATGCCGCCCTCGCCGGTTGTGATGTTCTTGATCGGATGAAAAGAGAAGATCGATGTGCTTTTCCCGCCCACGTGCTCGCCCATATAGTGCGTGCCGAGAGCGTGCGCAGAGTCTTCTAAGAGAAAAATTCCACGATCATCTGCCAACGTACGAATCGGCCCCATATCAGCCGCCGCCCCAGCAAAGTGCACGGGTATTATCAACCGTGTTCGACTGGTGATGTGTTGTTCTAACGCATCACGGGAAACCATCAAGGTATCTCTGTCGATATCGACAAAAACCGGCTTGGCACTGCAGAGAATTGCCAAGTTTGCGGTGGATACCCATGTCATAGAGGGCGTTATTACTTCATCTCCGACCCCGATATCGAGGGCTTTGAGCGCAAGGTGCATCCCAGCCGTGGCCGACGTCAGCGCCACTGCTCCCCGGCAGCCCACATATTCGCAGAACTTCTGCTCAAACTCGGCGGTTTTCGGGCCGGTGGTAATCCACCCCGAACGCAGCACTTCGCCGACGGCGGCAATATCCGCATCCGTAATCGACGGCCGCGAAAATGGCAGAAACTTGCTTCTCATTGCTGATTTCTTCATTGCTCTGATCAATATACGAAAAGTGATCTGTTTTAAGGTGGATTCACATCGTGCGGGACAACCTCCCGGGCGATCGCCGAGCTACGAAGGGCCAGAAGTATTCGGTAAAGCGTCGGCGTGGCGACCAGCGACAGCAGGACCGAGATGCAAAGCGCACCCATGACCCCGATGGCCAACGGCTTGAGCATATCAGCGCCGGATCCGATGCCGTGCGCCAGCGGCAGCATGCCCAGCAGCGTGGTCAAAGACGTCATTAGCACCGGGCGCAGCCGGCGTCTGCCGGATCGCACCAATGCCTCATCCACCGTTAGTCCCTGTGTTAGCAGATGAACGACCATATCAAGCATAAGGATACCATTCTTAGCGACGATTCCCACGCCGATGATCGCCCCCAGGAATGAGACAACATTGAGTGATGTTCCGGTGAGCAGCAGAGCCACTACCGTGCCGAACAAGGCCAGAACCGCGCCGAAGACGATGGAGACCGGCCCAGAAAAGTTGCGGAATTCGACCAGCAGCACTGTAAAAACCAGGATGACCGCCATCGCCAGCACAACCAACAAATTGTGGAAGGATTTCTGCTGTTGCTCAAAAAGCCCTCCGAATTCAATTGTCCCGGGTGGAATGGATGTGTCCTTCTTCAATCGCTCACGAATCTCAGCCATGGCGCTGCCCAGGTCACGCTGTTCCAGCCGTGCTGTTACAGCCACATCCTGACGCATGTCTTCGCGACGCAACTCAAGCTGGCCCTGCTCTTCGGCCACATCGGCCACTTGCGAAACCTTGACCACACTGCCTTCCGGCGTGCGGATTGGCAGGTTACACAGTGCGGCGATTGACCCAATCTGTGAAGCGTCAACCATAACGCGGATGTCGATCACACGGTCGCCCTCAAGAACGGATGAAGCCGTACGTCCGAGCATAGCCGTGTTAACTGCTTCAGCCACGTCGTAAGCCGTCAGTCCGAAACGCTCGGCATCGACCGTCCTTAGACGAAGGCTCACCGAGCTGCCGGTGTACATCAGACCGTCAAAGGTGTCAACAACCCCCCTCACTGTTTGAATACTCTTCTCGACCTCTGACGCCTTTTTTTTCAGAAAGTCGATATCTGTCGAGAACAGCTTAACTTCGATCGGGCTGGGCGCCCACATCAGGTCGCCGATCAGATCGCCCAGAATACCCGGAAACTCCCATTGAAGACCGGGTACTGCGGCATTAAACCTCTGCCGAAGCTCGGAAATTACCTCTTCGGTCTTCCGCTCACGGTTGGGTTTGAGCTTGACCAGGAAGTCTCCCGTATGAGGTTCGGCAATAGCCAGAGCCAGGCGTGCGCCGGTGCGCCTTGAGTAACTCTCAAGCTCGGGAATGGTACCCAGTATCTCCTCAGCCTGCTTGAGTTGCCGGTCCGTCTCAGCTAAACTGGTTCCCGGTCGCCCCACATAGTCAATAACAAAGCCGCCCTCATCCATCGGCGGCAAAAACTCACTGGCTAAACGTGTGTATATCTGATACCCGGCCAGCAGCACCAATGTGCACAAACCGATTGTAATCCAACGGTGTCTCAGGGCGATACGCACGGTACTCTCGTAAAGACGAATGCAGGCACGCAGCACAGGGCCGCCCATTTCATCGTCGGCCACAATATTTCTCTTACGTCGGCCCATAAGCCAGGCAGCCAGTGACGGCGTGAAGGTTACCGCCAGAACCAGCGACGTCAAGAGTGAGACCGTCATGGTCACCGCCAGGGCCCGAAAAAATACACCCGTGATACCATCGAGGTAAGCCAGCGGAATAAACACTACAACCGGCGTCAGCGTTGAGGCCACCAAGGGTCGGAATATCTCACTGATAGCTTCCTGTACCGAGGCGATGCGGCCCAGGCCGGAGGATAGTTTGGTATGAATTGCATCCACGACCACAATCGCATCATCAATCACGACTCCAATGGCCGCGGCAATCCCGCCCAGCGTCATCAGATTGAAACTCATGCCGCCCACTTTCATTGCCAGCAGTGTTATCAGCACCGTAACCGGGATGACCAGTGCAGCCACTAACGTTGAAGCCGAATCCTTCAGAAACACGTAAAGCACAATCACCGAAAGAATAAAACCGAAAATGATCGATTCCCAAACGCTTTTGACCGACTCGCGTACAATCAATGACTGATCGTAGAAAAGTGCCAGTTTCATATCCGGCGGCAACTCACACCCAAGCGTTTTCAATTCCTGCTTGAGCTGTTTGGCTATTTCCAGGGTGCTGCCATCGGGCTGACTGCGGATGTTAAGCAAGACCGCTTTCTCGCCGTCCGCCGTCACGATGTTAAAAACCGGCTCGGGGCCTCGCTCAACCCGGGCGAAGTCACTGATGCACACTGGATGTCCGTTCACAACCTTGACAGTAAAATCCTCTATCTCCTGTGGCGTGTGCAAACGCCCGTCAATCACCGTCAAATACAGCGTATGGTTCTCCTCGTGCATGCCCGCAGGGGCGATCAAGTTGTTCTGCTCCAGAGCCTCTGTGACATCCGAAAGGGCTATCCGTGCCGATTGCAGCCGCATCGGATCCACAATAATGTGGTACTCGGTCATGCGCCCGCCGACAATATCGACCCGCGCGACACCGGGGATACGTAAAAAGCGTGGCTTTAGCTCATACCTGGCCGTTTCCCACAGGTGCGTGATATCACGCGTTCCACTGGTCAGACTTACTCCGATAATTGGAAATGCCGAGAATGTCAAGCGACAGACACTAGTGCTGGCCGTGCTCGGTAGCGTGCTGCGGATCTGCGAAAGCCGACCGATCACGTACAATTCCGACTGGACCATGTTGACCTTCCAGTTGAAGAACACGCTAATCTCGGCCGAACCACGTCCCGTGGCCGTACGGATCGTCTCGGCACCAGGAATGTCTTTCATGGCCTCCTCAATCGGTCGTGTGATCCTTGCCATCATTTCGTCGGCCGGCATAACTCCGTTATCCACAAGAATCACCACACGCGGAAAGTTCGTCTGCGGAAAAACCGAAGACGAAACCTTAAAGGCAGAATATACCCCTCCCATACACAAAGCCAAAGTGATAAATGTTATCGCGATGGCATGTCGAGCTGCGAACCGACCCAATAACCATTGGCGCTCTGACGCCGCCGGATCGATACGACTGGGTTCTTGAATAGGCTTGTCCGACACGTTCATATAACTTTCATTCCAGCGGTCTATTGCCCAATGATTCGAATCTTTGTTTTGTCCGGCAGGCCGTATGCGCCGACGGTCACCACTGCCATTCCTTCCTTCAGCCCTTCGCCCTGGATTTCCGCCAAACCGCCTTCGTGCAGGCCAAGTGTCACGGACCGTTGATATGCCGTATCGCCCTGCACGATTGCGATGACCGTATCGCCGTCAACAGTTGTAACCACGCCCTCTTCGGGAACGGTCAGGCAGTTTTGATGTTCTTCGTGAATAATACGAACCTTAACGAACTGCCCCGGTCGCAAGTGCGAATCGGGCGGCACGGGCGCACGCACTTCGACCGTCCCAGTTTTGTCATCAACCTGGGAATCGATAAAACTGAGGCTGCTGCGCACGATGGCTGTCTTTGTCGCTCCGTCGTCGGCTTGGATGCCGGTGTCGATGTCCACCTGCTGACCCGGCTTGAGCAACGAAATCTCTCGGTTTGGCACCTTGGCGGTGACAACCAATCGCTCGGAGTCGTGCAGTTCCGCAAGCCTCTGGGCGGCAGTGACTGTTTGACCGATTCTCGCATCTACGCGGACGATCATACCGGAGAACGGTGCCGTCACTTTCAACAGGGACTGTCGGATCTGCGCAGTGGTCAGTTCGCTCCGAGTTGCATCGAGTTGCTGTTTCGCCTCCAGGAAGAGCTTTTCGGAAGTGCCCTGTACTTCTCGCAACTTCTCCTGCCGCTCAAATTCCTTCTCGGCCAGTTCAACCGCCTTTTTCGCCATCTCCACTGCCGCTTCGGCGACACGACTGTCCATAGTAAAGAGGATATCTCCCTTGTTGACCCGTTGACCTTGCACACAACAGGCTTCGGTGATTATCCCTGTATCAGGTGCGGTAATCGTCACAGCCGCCGGAGAGGTCGTGCCACTGCCCGGGTCTAAATCAACCTGGCCGTAGGCTTGAACATATCCGTGCAGAGTCGAACGTTGGATATTTCCGACCTGCACTGCTACTTCAGTAGCCACCTCCGGCTCAGCATCTTCTTCCGTAACCGGGTTGTTCTGGAAAAGATAGTAAACGCCGACCGACCCGGCAGCCAGTATGACTACGCTGAGCAACGTGCCCAATTTGTTCATGATGTACCTCTCTTACCGATATCAGATTGCAGGATCGTCTCTCGCCAGTCCGACAAGTCGGCAGGGCTCTGCATCGCGTCCTCTAACTGGCCCACGGCCTCCTGGACATCAATGCGGGCCCTGAGCAGAAGCAAAGTATTGCTGTTCTGCTCGAGCCGAGCCCCTGCCACCGCCAACATGAGAACCTCCCCAGCCTCAAACATCTTTTGCGTCGTCGCGGCCTTTTGCTCCAGTTTTTCCGCGATGACCTCAGCGGTGCGGGCCTTGTCCATTGAGGCATTGAGACCTGCGACCGCCCGTTCAATCTGGCCAAGGATGTGACTCTGCAAGGCGGTGAACTCAGCCGCTGCCTCGGTCCGCAGCGCCTCGGCTGCTGCTATGGCTCCCCGGTTCTGATTGAGTACCGGCAGCATTAGTGAAATACCCAGTGCCCACTTGTTCTCCCCCTGATCGTACTCGTAGCCGGGACTGATATCAATGTCCGGATACTGCCTGGCAATTTCCAATTGCAGGCTCGACTGGGAGGCCTGATACACCGCAAGCGCCGCCAGGACATCGACGCGATTCAACAGAGCTCGGCGTCGGACCTCTGGTTTTGGAAGATCGCTCGGCAGCCCCTCGAAGCCATTGAATAAGATGTCAATTCCATCTATTGCCTTGACCGGAACACCGATGGCATTGGCCAGCTCCACGCGTGCCTCAGCCTGTCTCTTTCGCGCGTCCAACAGCTCGATAACCGTCGCATGAAAGTCGATACTCGCCTGGTTAACCACAACCCCGGAGATCTCTCCGGCATCTAACTGCTGTTGTAGGAGCTCCAGACACTGTGCCTGAATACTCCGACGCTTGATGAGCAAGCCTTCGGTCTCATTCGCCCCATAGAGGTCGA